>MTKW01009060.1_pt1 | contig 11506 bp, 7 predicted proteins | sample 1042761 | NCBI WGS metagenome assembly MTKW01 (sample SAMN06205366, study PRJNA360243) | anaerobic digester metagenome | biome: Wastewater treatment plant; feature: Anaerobic digester sludge; material: sludge; isolation source: anaerobic digester fed with sludge from wastewater treatment plant ...
GTCGCAGGCGAAGTCCTTCCAAGATAGCTTCCTCCACAGCCTTCGCGTCAAGCGGCACTGGCACCGAAATGCCCAGGCTGCTTCTGATCGTCTGGTGCTTTCGAAGGAGGACATCGAGGACGATTCCGTCTATCTGGTTGTCGAGGCCATAGTATGTAAGGACGCGAACACTTGGGCTCTTCTGACCGAACCTGTCGACCCGGCCCTCTCTTTGCTCATGCCTCGTAGGATTCCAGGATAGGTCATAGTGGATGACAGCGTTGAAGCTCTCCTGCAGGTTGAGCCCTTCCGACAAGCAATCAGTAGCCACCAGAACCCGCTTCTTGTGGTTAGCAAGATCCATCACCCGCTCTTCTCTGAGAACGTGGGGAAGCATCCCTGTTACACAAGCCACTTCCACGTCCTTGGGAAGACGCTTCCTCAACTCCTCCGCCACGTATTCAGCGGTGGGAATGAAACGGCAAAAGACTATGGGGCTATATCCATCATCGATATACTCCTCCACAAAACCAACCATCTTGATCAACTTGTGATCCTTATCGCCTTCCAAGGCTTCTGCCTGCCGCGCCATGCGTGATAGCAGCCGCTTTTCGCGTTGGCTCTCCTTATCCTCCTCGGATTCGCCTTCCAATTCCGCTAGGCTCCCCGGCACTATGTCGATCCCTTCAGGAAGCTGCTCATCTGCATCAATATCAAAGACGGTCCGCCTCCCGATCTCGTCTGCCTGCTCCACCGTCTCGGCCTCAGCGACGCCCGCTCTCGTCCTCATCGTAGCCGCGGCTGCCCTAGGGCTCGATCCCAAGGCGCGAAGGAGGGCGAGCGCCGACCACCATCTCACCCTCTGCCTATGAAAATCTCCCGATTCGTCCGCCACAGTCTCCCTCGCATAATCTATGGCCTCATCGAACAGCTGCTTGTAGCCGGTGTGCAACGTGTAATGAGCCTCCTGCGCATCCCGCCTGGGAAAGGGAGTCTCAGCGTCAAGGTAGTGTTCTATGTCAGCCCGCCGACGCTGGACTAAGTGCTGAGCCAACCGGCGGCGACGGGGCTCGTTGTCGGGTCCTGAAAGATCCTCCGGATAATAGGAAAACTCAGGATCGAGAAAGCTTATGAGCGAACGGAACGCGTCTTCCTTGCCGCTGTGCGGAGTGGCTGTAACAAACACCATATGACGGTCAGGATCGGCTGCAAGCTTCGACACCAGCTCATACCTTTGATGCCTTCCACGTCTTTCAAAGCCGAAAGCGCATGTATGGGCTTCATCTATGATCACGAACTCCGGCGCCGTCCTGAGGAATTCCTCGCGTCTGCGGTCTGTCTTAATAAAATCAAGAGAGACGATCACGTGTGGATACACCTCGAAGAGAGACTGCCCCATAGCGCAGTTGCGTTCGAGGCGAGATGCGGTGGACGAAAGAACAAGCTCAGCTTCAATGTGGAACTTTTCGGCCATTTCCACCTGCCACTGCTCTGCCAAGTGTGGTGGACAGAGCACAGCGGTTCGAGTAATCTCTCCTCTATCGAGGAGTTCGCGGGCTATGAGGCAAGCCTCAATCGTCTTGCCCACCCCTACATCGTCTGCAATGAGCACCNNACAGCGCAGAGGACCGCAGTAGGCGCGGGATGTGAGCCTTGCCGCATCCCGCAACATCCGGCAGGAAAAAGACTCCCCAACATGCTCCGGATCAGGCAGATCAAAGTGAGCAGATTCTACAGGCTCAAGGGATGTGCATATACCAGCAATCTCCCCCTCGCCTCCCAAAGGCCTGAGAAGGAGGAGTTCCTCTTCAGAGCCTGGCAGTACCACCCACTCACGGCCCCTTGCTCGAACCAAAGTTCCTACTCCGAAACCCATGCTATTCACTGCATATCACCTCTCCGTGCACCACTTTCGATCTTGCCGAAAATGCTCGGGTGCTCTGCTATGATCCGTTCCCAGTCGTCGTCATAGCTGAACCTCAGGCACATGATTCCAAGTTGTGCAAGGCCCGCCTCCTGGTCTCTGTCGACCCGCGCACGATCTCGAATCTCGTGAACAGGACCGTCTATGTATACGGCCACAGCAGGAGCTGACTCTATCTCATAGTAGAAGTCAACCCTCGTATTGGCCTCGGCCAGATATTTCTGTGCCTCTGTAGGAAGCCTCAAGTCGAGATCGGATATGAACTTCAGCCATTTGCGTTCAAGATCGGAGTCGCACTTGGCCAATAAAGTCTCAAGGTGCTCCCCACGAGGCATACCCACCGGAGAGGCCTCAGTACACGAGTCCTTCATGCTCTCCAGAAACTCCAATACCTTCTTGTGCTTTCTGTCGAGAATCGCATGGTCCATCTGGTTTGAATAACTCATCAGGCAGTCATAGCACGCAGCCTCGCACCCTTCATCAACATCCGAACCGGCGCCCAGATCCTCCAAGGTATCGGGGTCGTAATGGCATATGCTCAAGGCTTCTCTGGCAATCTCAGACAAAGCCTGCGGATCATCGATGAGATTTCTGAGAGCCCCAGCGCCGCCCTCAGCAGCCTCATAGAATAGAATCAGGCGTCGATCACTCCTCGAGGGAAGAGGTTCAGCAGCAAGTTCCGAATCCTCCAGCTGATATTTGATCTGAATCGCGCTCTTCAGCGCAGCCTGAAGGGTTGCCATGGCGGATTCGTCTAGCATGCAGGTGGGAGTGAATATAAGGCAATTCTTTGTGTCATCAACATAGGGAATGACGCGTTCCTGGTTCCTCGACATCTCGTCTGCATCGGCAGCAGACTCGTCGACTCGCTCCAACGTCTTGCTGCCCCTGGCCCAACGGCCTGTTTCCAGATCCAAGACAAATCCCGGAAGCACATCGCCCTCCTTGCGCTTGAGCCAGCCCAAGTTGATCTTGGAAATGGTCGCCGAAGGCGCATACGTAATAGCGGCAAGCTCCTCGTCGTCGCATGTCACCTGAGCTACCCGAAAGCTGGGTTTGCCTCCAACGTTGGCGAACCTGAAACCTACCCGGATGTCGTAACCCACTCTCTGCCTCTCTTCCTCGTCGCAGTTGATTCTGGCAGCTCGTTCAGTGGAAACATTGGTCATCCTGAATAGACTCGAAAGTGCGCCACCCAGTCGCTGCCCGCAGTTGGAGCAAATAACGATGTCATCCCCGTCGTTGCACGGATGGATACAGCCGCAAGCAGTGCACTGCTTGATGGTCTCGAGCGCGAGATCCCTCTCATCCCCTGCAACCGCCTGAGGGGGCAGAATCACCTTGCGAATCTGGTATCGGGAGCCTTCGTGGTAAACAAAGGATCTCGGGCCGAATTCGGATATGGCCAAGAAACGCGCGCGCGAGATGAACTCCCGCTTCCCTCTGTGCCCTCGCTGTCCAGGGATGTATGCCGACAAAGGCAGCCGAGGAAAATTGTACCCAGGCAAGAAGCCTTCTCCGGCGAAGTAGCGGTACGGATAGAAATCAGAGTCGTCATGCTCTCCTTCGTTGGCCAACAACTTGAGCTGGCGAATCGCTTCGTTATGCAACCTCTCCGCCCGATCTTTCTTGTGATTGTCGGTGCACGAGAGGTCCGTCTGAATCTTGTGATTCCTATCCGCCTGTTCCTTGGCGGATCTGAAAAGGCCCCTCCACCGCTCACATGCGCGGTCGAAGCTGATATAGGCTTGGTTGAGCACATCCTCAAGCCAACGATCTGTATACCAATCAACCGTCTCAAGCTGTGGCTTCAAGGAAGCAAGAACCCGTTCCGCGGGAACACGAGTCTGAGCCAGTATAGCTCTATCCCGCAGGGCAGACGCAATGCTTTCATTTACAGCAAGAGTCGGCTTCTCGCCCGACATGTCCAATACCTCGACCATCGATGACCCTAGGGAGATCTGGGCCTCATATAGGAGCATTGAGTGGATGTGCGCCCTAAGTAGGTCCTCATTTGCAAGTTCCATGCGTGGCGGCAGAACAGATCCTGCAACCATCAGCTCCGGCCGGCGGAAGAAATATTGGTCGTGAGAGCTGAAGGTAGAGCAATACGTGACCACAAGGGCAGGCTGTCCGCTTCTCCCGGCGCGTCCGCTCCGCTGCGCGTAGTTTGCAGGGTTCGGAGGAACGTTGCGCATGTTCACCACGGCCAAGTCTCTGATATCGACACCCAATTCCATGGTGGGCGAGCAATAAAGCACCGGAAGCTGCCCTTCGCGGAAGAGTCTCTCCCTTTCCAACCTGTTTTCGGCAGATACCTGAGCGGTATGCTCACGCGCTTCTATCCCCTGAAGCTTTCTGGCCTTCCCAGTGTAGTGTTCCAGGAAGAACGGATTGGCTTTATGAAGATTCTCAAAGCCAGGCCACGTGCGCAAGGGATCAGGCCTGGGATTGGTTCCATCTCCAGCCTTCCACATCATCCCGCTGGCCCTCACTTGATAGCCTGGAACGTTTTTGTCCCGCCGGCGGTATTCGGGAACCTCAACAATAAGCCCTCCGTAGCGAAGAGCGTCCAGGAGACACTTCAACACGCTTTCGGCCTCATCTAAACTGAGTTTCTCGGGATAATCCGGGAAAGTTGTGCTTCTCCGGAGGTAACCGCAGTACAAGCCCCTCCCGGAAGCGTAGAGATCGTCGCCTCCACCATACCGTGTTTTCGGACGAGGGCCGGGAAACAGGGCTGCGGCGGTCTTCATTTTCTCCCCTTCGTCGATAGCCCAAGGCTCTATGAGATTCTGCACGCTTTGGCGTCGGACAACTTCCCCGTAATCAGGCTCCAAGCATTCCACATTGATCGCAAGACCATGCCTCATGTAATCAAGCAAGACCTCGCATGCGGCTTTCCTAGTTTCAGGGGATGCCTCTCTCAGAGACACATGTTTATTGCTCCAGACACTTTCATCCGCGCACAGTTCATCCAAGGCTATATACTCGATCCTGAGCAGATCGCATTGTTCCAGATTGGGGGAGTTGACTCGCCAACCCCGTTCCAAGTCGCAATAGAGGGTGTATTCCAAAACGCTTTGCATGGATCTTCGAGCCCGGGATCGAGCCTGATAGTCAAGACCATGTTCACCCCCGTAAGCATACGACTCTAGAGGAAGATCTAAGGCATCAAGGACTCTAAGAGGAAGCACATCGTGAGTAAGCCCTCTCTCTCCCACCTCCGTCATGGCCTTGTATAGGGCGGAGCGGATCAGCCCCACCTGTACAAAGTCATTGAAATGGCCTGCCTGAAGCGAGGCATCCTGCCTGTTGTCAGTGAAACTCAATAGTTTGCGGGTGCTGCTGTCGAGCTCATCACACTTTCGCAGCGATTGGACTGCTGACAGGCTGATGATCGTTGTGGCGCTGCTCCGTCCTTCTGTAGCGAGGGTAGACAGCTTGCCGTATTCACCCCCCAAGATTGACGTGTGCGCAATTCCGCAGTACGGGCAAAATTGGAATGGAGACGGCACGAATGCACACAGGATGCGCTCATCATCTGTGGATTCGGCCACTGTCCCATCTGGACTAAGAACAACAAGGCTTGGCACTCTCTCTTGATAGTATCTTTTCACCCTCCGCCCGGTTGCCATTTCTTCCACCCAGTTATCGGGAACCCTCGCCACAACTTCACCGTCATCGATCGGCCACGGCTTGTCATCGTCAATGTAGAGATAGCCAGGGCGGCACGATCTGTCATCCCGTTCGTTATCGGGAGTCACGTCACCAAACTGACGAGGTTCATAGCACACCCGCCCAGTTCCAGTCTGGGTTACCTGCGTTACACTGTAGTACTCGTGGCCGCATTCGCGGCAGAAGACAAGGGGGTACAGAAATCGCGACCTGTCCTCTCCTGGAACGTAACGCTGCCCTCGAAGAGTTATGTATCGCTCGTCAGGAGATCCTATCGACGCGTAGGCTGTATCGCCTCTGCTTATCATCTGGTGAAGTTTGAAAGCGAATGGAGCTGCCTCAGTCTGTGGATGAGCATTTGCAGGATCGTAACTGGCCGCTAGCTGGTTTTGGATCGCCTCCGTGCAAAGCCGTTCGTCGAGCCCGGTGAGATCTGCAAGCTTCCGCCCCGCGCCTTTCGGTCCTGTTATGCTCATCGGTATTTGCCGAACGAGCCGTTCAGTGGTCTTTTCCTTGCGCACCCCAAGCGTGCTCTCTATCCATATGGACAAAGGATCCATTCTGAATGCCTCGTAGCCTTTAGGCATGAAAGACTCTGGATGGGTGATGCATTGCCTGAGCTCTTCTATGAACTTGGGATCACTCAAATCTCGTTCAGGGGTGACACGGCATAGCGTTTCGCCGATAACATGATCCGGAACAACGGCGCTCCCAAAGAGCAAGCTCGCCACCTCTGCCACCTGGGCTTGCTGATCTCTGAAATCGCCTTCACTGGCCATAGTCGCAGATGTGCCAATACATTGTAGGTTCGGGGCTTCGAATGCCTCCCGGACCCGACGCACCAACATCGCAACATCGGCACCCTGACGGCCCCGATAGGTATGCAATTCATCGAGAACAAGAAAACGAAGGCCTTGTCCCGCCCAAACCAGCCCTCTCTCATGTACGCGCGTGAGTATCAATTCTAGCATGACATAGTTTGTAAGGAGAATGTCGGGAGGATTCTCCTGGATTTCCTCGCGTTCCTTCATGCTTTCTTGCCCTGTATAGCGTCGGAAAGTAACTGGTTCGCGGCCCTCATGGTAACCATGCTTTAGATATCTGGCGAGCTCCTCCATCTGGCTGTTCGCCAAGGCGTTCATGGGATAGACGATAATTGCCTGGATACCCTTGCCTGAACCGTTCCTCAGGACGTAATCCACGATGGGGATTATGAAAGCAAGGCTCTTGCCGGAACCTGTCCCGGTAGTCAAAACGTAATTGCCTCCGCTGCTTGCCGCACGAATCGCTTCCTCTTGGTGTTTGTAAAGGCGAAGCGGTTTGCCGAGGCTGTCAGGGGTCTTATCACGCCGGAAGATCCTGCTGCATTCGGGATGAAGCAGTCCCTCCTCCACAAGATCATCAACATACTTCGTCTGTTCATAGGAGGGGTTCAGTTGTATCAGAGGCTCCGGCCATAGGAAGCCATGCTTGAACTCCTCATCGACCTTTCCTCTTATGCGTTCATCGTTGATATGTATGAATCCAGTAACGTAATCCTTGAAATCACTGACGAGCTGATCTCGAACCTTAAAGACATTGAACACTCTGCCCACACGTGCCCACCTACCCGCATCTCATATTCTTTGGCTGGAATATCTGGCATCGTAGTGCAACAGTTGTAATTAAATATGATATTCTCACTTATTCCTTGTTTGTCCTCTATTTTGGCTGCCGTTTTAGTGACGTTAGCCAGGTAGTGACTGGATATGAATGTCAAAGCAATGTAGTAACAGCGGACAGCCTGTAACCGGCTGAATAGCCAAGGGTAAAGGCAAGCAAGAAAAGGCTTCCCTGTACGCACTTAGCGATCACATCTTGTCGAGTGGTGTAAATTGCCGTTGTGATTCCCCTCGCAATTAAGGTTCCTTAGTATTCTTGGGTAAGCTTGTGAGTACGTTTTCGGTGCTGCACACGACTCATATGAGATTATTGAGTGCCATCTCCCCACAGTTTCGTCCGGTGGGCGCCGCCTAGTAGCCACATTAGGGGACTCCTTGCCGGCGGCAGCCGTTAGCACGTTCAACCGAAATGCCATATCAAGATACTCGACGGCATCAGGTTCTGGTTCTGCACAGAGGACTTCTGTCGCGAAATGTCTACAAGCTTCCTTGTACACCAACCTCCAACTTACAAACCATATGAAGCGGCCACCACTAGATTACACGCATGCGCAAGAGATGCTCGCATCAACAACTGCCGTCCCGAAGACGGGCTTGCCCAGCTTACAAAATCCCTTCTTCTCTGACACGCGCACACATAAGCCTGATGTGTTCGATTTCCCCGTCAGCACAGCCAACGCTGCGCAAGGTTCTGCCACAGCGGACAAGGGCCGCCAGTTTCTTGCTTCATCGCGGGTTTCAGATGATAACGAAGGCCAAAAAGAATGATTAGCGTAGATAGATATGTGAGACCAAAAAAGGAGTAATAAACCATGTTCTCCCGCAAAGCCATGGTGTCAGGCCTGCTTGTTCTGGTCTGCACCTAAGCGGCCTCAACAGAAGATACCCCATGGCTGCAGACGGCCGAAGTTCGAAACGAAGGGAGCGAAATACATGATCCGGTCGAGACAACGGATCCTTCTATACGCAAACACCTGAGCCATCAGCCTGGCAGCGGCCTCGAAACACTCGACCGCAGCATCGCCCATATCCTTGAAGGCGCCAACCGCTCCAAGTATGGGTGGACCATAACAATCGAGGCTAAACGCTAATTCGCTACTAGCTCAAACACCCTGCAACCCAATGGCTGGGAATTCAGAACATAATTGAAGCTGTCAGCAGCTTCTGACCATGAGACGATCAGTACCTATACAAAACATGCAAGGAGTGTGACTGATGAAAAGACCAACCAGGTTCATTATCGCCATGGTTGTCTTGCTGGTACCCCTGACCCTCACTGGATGCGGCATGTCTCCTGATAAGACAGTGGCCAAGTTCCTCGATGCATTCAAAGCGGCAGACTCAAGGGAAATGAGCAAATACGTGTTGGGAGGAAACACCTCAAACCTAGAAGACTTCGATGACCAAGACCCCGAAGCAGCTGAAGTGGCCTTATCCGTCTTGAGCAAGCTTACTTATTCGATCCAAAAGCCCGCGATAGACGGAAAGACTGCTACCGTGCCTGTGAACATAACCTCAATCGACATGCCCAGGCTCATGGCCAACCTCTTGCCACAGATGTTTGGTGCAGCACTAGCATCCGCCTTTAGCGAAGACGGCGGTGAATCAGTGGAGGAATTGAGCATGCGGCTCACCTTGAACGCCATCAATGACCCTAATGTTCCGATGACCACCACACGTGTGCATTTTCCACTTACCAAAGAACGCGGCAAATGGCTGATTATGCCCGAGGACGAACTAGGCGTTTCCCTCTCAAACGCAGTTACAGGGAACTTCGCAGACTTGTTCGGGGACTAGAAGGCCCCGAATGATGTCATCTTCAGGATCGACTGTCAAGTAGTGCGGAACCTGCATCCTCTAAGTAACTCCCAATAAGTTTTTGCGTTCTCGGTTAGCCTGCCATATGATGTCTGCTAGGCATAAACACGTCTTTGCACCTATGTCGCAGTGCGGTAATTGGTTCGCATTTGTGCATCGACAACGTATACATCTTGGCCTTAGCCATAAACGCCCGCAGCATTCAGCCGCGCTGGGATATGATCCCCGGGGCAAAGCCAGGGTAGATGGCTCCCGGTTCGCCGCTCGCGGGCAATTATGTTCTTTAGCGACGCGCATACACTCCCGACCGTGAGATCCGTGTGAGCGCTCCGACAGTCTATGCATTCAACACACTCATATGAAAGGGCAACTTGGGGCTGCCTTCAAGGAATGTGTCTATTATTTAGTCGTTTTTCGGGCGCGGGTGTCCAAGTTTTAGACTGGTCTGTAAAACCTGCTCGCCCCCGCGGCCAACCTTGGCCGGCTCCACGCCGCACGGCGCTTCCCTAGGCTTCTACCGAAGGCCAAACTTACAAGTAAAGGCCTTAGCAGTCCCCTGGCCAATTCTCAAACAGCGGCAATACAAAAACTCAAAGGACCTTCACAACCAGATAAGGCGTGCCGTCTATGCATTTCTCCTTGATGATCCCACTCCTTTCACCGGGTATGCAGACAAGATTGGGCTGGATAACGTTCGTATCCGATGGTGTCATCTTGAAGCAAGGGCAAGAACTTGACTACGCAAGGCAATAGCATGCTTTCTCGAAATCTCAGGAAGGTATACTGGTGTTTTGGGATAATAGTTTGTATTATGCGCCACACATTGCATCCTATCTGCCAATCTCAAATGCCAAAATACGATCATTGCATCGTAGTCACAATTGCACTTGAAAAAGGGGGTGGTTGTTTGCCCGCCATGTACTGGATTATCGCAGGCGTAGCGCTCATCCTAAGCCTACTCAGCCTGACCGGTATAGTAGGTTACGCCTGGCCAATTGTCATAGCTGCTATCTTCGTGGTTGTCTGCCTAGCACTGAAATCAAGGAGGAAATCGGAATGAGATGTCCACGTAGCAGTTACACTTTTCTAATACTTCCGCTGGCTCTTGGCATCATGCTGACTACCACCGGATGCTTTATGGGCACTGAAACAATTGATGTCGAATACCTTCCGGGCTTCCAGGCGGAAAGGCTGTTCTACAATGAGCAGCCTTCAATAGCAGTGAACAAGATCTGGGACGAACGCCCTCAAAAAGATCGAGTGGGAGAAGGCTACAACATGTATGGCAGCAAGGTGGAAACCTGGATCACGCGCCAAACTCCCACTGATATCCTCGAGGCAGCACTTATTAAGCAGTTGGAGTCGATGGGATTTGTGGTGGTCATGACATCCGGATGGGATCTAGCCGCCGACTCAATCCCGGAGTATATCACTTCTGACTTCGTTGCCGGAGGCAGACTGAAAGCATTCTGGGTGGAATCAAGACCTGGGCTCGTCACTGTATCGGTCAATTCGCGGGTTACATTTGATCTGGTAATCGCTGATGTCGAGACAGGCAAGGTTATCTGGGCAGGCCAGTTTAGCGGTTCGGACCAGCCAGAAACCATCATCAGGCTAGACAGCGACATGAGGGACTCATTGAGCCGATCACTAACCGAGGCTGTAAACAGTGCATTTCAGGACGACAGCGTTCGTAGAGCGTTCTCCAATGCTCTACAGGTGAGATTCTAAGGGCCCAGCCAAGTCTTAGCAGAAAACNNGTGTGTGATCCTCGTTGCCCTATTGGTTATTCTCTGCAGTTATGCAAGCTCCTCGGTTGAAGCGAGCACGGTAATCGGACTCAAGAACGGAGCCGGGGCCGGAATACTCGGTCTCGAAATAGAGAACGAGTTCGACAGCGGATTGGCCGTCGGGATTGTAGGAGGCCTGGCAGCAGTTTTGAACCCGGTAACACTTGACCCAATAGCTGGTGTATCGGCCGCCGGTACCGTCAGGTACTACATAGCAACGTCTGGCAATGTTAGGCCCTTCGGCGGCGGATTCGGAGGCATAGTCGCAATTTCAGACGGCACAACAAACATCACAATCCCCTTATTCGGTGTCACTGGCGGAGCAGAACTGCGGCTCGGCAAATTCAGAATTACGGGTGAACTCGGCTACGGTGGTACGGTGCTGGAATCAGAAGGCTTCATTGGCGCTCTAGCATCTGGAGTATCGCTAGGCTACATTTTCTAGTGCTGCATTAAGAAATGCTTCCTGGAACGTGAGATCCATCGTGCAAAAGCTGCATGCAGTCAGTGCCTGATCACTACTGATGAGGCAACCATGGAGTTCGCTTGCAACCCCGTATGCGGCCGGAATCACCATCCGGCCGCGTATCGAGGCTACCGGAGACGACTGAACCTGTTTGCAGTCCACGAGAAATCAGATCCACATGGGCACTCCA
>MTKW01003738.1_pt1 | contig 11505 bp, 8 predicted proteins | sample 1042761 | NCBI WGS metagenome assembly MTKW01 (sample SAMN06205366, study PRJNA360243) | anaerobic digester metagenome | biome: Wastewater treatment plant; feature: Anaerobic digester sludge; material: sludge; isolation source: anaerobic digester fed with sludge from wastewater treatment plant ...
TAAGTACATGTGTTGCACTTGTTTTCTCCGCGCCTTCAGGATTAAGTGCAGGTGGTGGGTTTATTCCAGGGCTCTTCGTGTCCAAAGCGGGCGAGTTTGTTGCATCTGTTTTTTCTGCTTCTTTAGGAATAGGTGCATTAGGCCTGCTTTGTTCGACAATCATCCTGCCCTGGTTGAGATACAGTTCTCCCTTTTTCTCAATTTCTTCGTTAGAGACCCTGTTCATGTAGTTGACGACGCCCCCTGTCTCGGCAACCCAGGTGGCAAGTTCTTCGTCTTCCTTGTCCTTTTTTCTTTTTCTTGCCTTAGCCATTTAGACCGCCTTCTTCTCGGCAAAGATTGCCCTTTCCGCCCTTTCAAAAAGCTCCTTCAGGAAGGAAAACCACTCGTCCTTCTGTTGCAGGGTAAGGCTGTGCAGTATGTTTCTCCTTTTGCTGATGTTTTCGGCGACCTTAGCCTGCGTGGGTATGACGGCATCGAACACGTCGGGCCCGAAGGTCTGTCTTACAACCACTTCAAGGGACTGGTGCAGGTTGTACCTTCTGTCAAGGCCGACGATGAGATATCCCAGAAGGGCGGGCAAATGAGACGTCCTGAAACGGCGTGCCGTAGCGATTATGCTCATCAGGTTTTGTATCCCCATGATGGCATGCTTGCTCAGGGAGATGGGCACGAGCACCCCGTCGGCGGCCACAAGGGCGTTCTGCGTGAAAAGTCCAAGGTTGGGCGGGGTATCCACGAGTATCAAGGGGTACCTGTCCGACAGGTGTTTAACGACGACGGAAAGTCTCATTGCACCGTCCATCTCTCCTGCCAGCCTGTGCACGTAAGGTTCTATCGATATGACGGAAGGGATAAGATAGATATTGTCGAATTTAGTCTTCAGGATACCATATCGTACATCGGCAAGTTCAACTGTGTTTTCTGGCATCTCAAGGAACTGCTGTACGGAGATCTTTACTTCCGCGGGGTCGATCCCGAGCGCTTCCGTGGCGTTCGCCTGCGGGTCTACATCGATGACGAGCACCGGCTTTTGCCTGTATTCTTCAGGAAGCATCTCAGGGTTCTCTTTCTGCAGGTAGGTAACTATTTCGGCAATTGCAAGCACCGTGCTGGTTTTGGCTACGCCCCCCTTGTGGTTGGCAACAGTAATTATCATAATAAAGCCCCCTTTTAAATGTACCGGATTGTTATGGTAACTATACCATAAAAATTAGGACGAAAAACAAAAACTATCCGTTTTTCGTCCTAATTTTCGAGTTTTGAAAAAATGCGGGAATACGTTATTATCCCAAAATAATATGTAGCCTGTCTTCTACTTTCGCAAGTGTTGCTTCTTCTACCCTTCTAATTTATTTAACAAGCTGTTCTTTTACGACTGAACGGACACCTTCGCATTTTATGAACTTTGGTCGTTTAGATCACCTTTCGGCGGGAAAGCGCCGACGTTAAGGGTAATGTCTTATTGCGAGCGTATTAATAGAATTTTTCTACATGCTCATCTGCTTTCTCGTGGCTGAAATCAATTTTTATACCCATATTTTTTAAAAGCAGGGAATATAGAGTAGCCATGATAGCCGTTACAAGTCTTTGATGTTTGAGAACCACCATGCTTGGACCTAAATATTTTTGGTAGGGCAAAAAATCCATAAACAACAAACCTGGTGTTTTAACAATTTTGTTCACAATCACTTTTAGCTCATCTGGGGTAACAAATTGCTCCGGATGTTTATCCGCAAGCCACTGAAGTGCCAATGTGGAATCAATAAGAGCAATATTATGCCCCCTTTGATTTTTAATGCCATATTTAAGCCAGTCTAAAGCTGAACTTAGGCTTATTCCAAAAAAATCAGCAAACTGATAATTATCTAATTCAAAATCTTTTTGTATTTTTTGTATGACTTCGGCTGGAACTTTTACAGATCTTTTACTCATATATCTCACTCCTTTTAATATTTAAACATTTTTCTTCACAGATCTTCATCATCGTTAAGGAAGTCTTCAAGGTCGGCTAAGTCTTCCAGTATCACGCAGTCATCGGTGATAAGCTCAAGCCCGAGTTCTTCTACGTCCTTTTCGGAGACGAGATCTTCATGTTTCGGCGCTTCCTTAGACAATAGGCCACTTATCACTTCGTCTTTTTCTTCGACCTTGAGATTCGGGCCCTTCTCTGGCGGCAGAAGGAAGGATACGTCCGCTACGTCCCACTTCGTTCCCGTAACCACTAGAGCCTTGCCGGGCGGCAGCACATCGGGAGTCTCGTATTCAAGAAAGGTGAGCCTTTCAAATCCCGTGGTGTCGTATACCTTGGACTTAAAAAACGGCGTAATGCCCTGACGTCCGAATATGATCGTCCTTCCTTCCATCGGCTTAAGCGTCGAGCAAATCGCATCAAAGCCGGTTGACTCAAGCAGGGACTCATACTCGTGGGCTTCCGGAGCTAACAAGACGGCATCCTTCATCTTGAGCTCAAGCAGGGACAGCAGTATCCTTAGCTCGTCTTCACTGTAGGCAGGCCTGTAAACGATCACAGGCTTATCCGTTTCGATCGGGTTCGTCCTTTCGGAAGCGGATATGCGGCACAGCGGGTCAAGGTAGGACTGGGTTACGGAGACCATGCCGGCCGCCGTGTTGGGAGCGTTGTCGAATATGAGAGTCTTTATTGTGCCGTCGTCGTATTTTTCCCACCACAACCTTTCCTTCGACTTCGAGAGCTTTTTGTCCGCCGCTTCTGAGAAGATCTTTCCCATGCGAGCCGTCAGGGACATAAAGGGGGGCGGAGTTTTTGTTCTTGAAAAGGCTTCAGCGAGTGCTGCAGTAAGCGCTATTGATTTTATGATCCTTCTTGCTGACCTTTCCCAGAAGGCATCCCTGGCGTTTCTGATGGTTTCGTCCGATACCAGTGTCCTGCTTAAGACTTCCGCTCCTTTTTCCGCGTTTCCCACCGAGCAGAGAGCTTCTAGCGCAAAGTCGACGGGGCAGTCTCCCGCATATCCCGGGCAGAGCAGGAGACCTTCTGCTAGGGAAAAGGTGCTGTCGTCCGCTAGCAGTATTATGGTCCTTCCCGTCTTTTTGGCGTATTCAAGGCTGTCTGCGATGAAACCGACGCGCTCGGACTTGTTCTCGCCGATGAATGCAACTGTGACAGGCATACTAATACCCCCTTTAAATATTTATTTTAATAATTAGATAGTACTATACCTTACCAAGTTTCTTTTACAGGCCTAAAAGGCAGCATCCAATAAAACTTATATAGATATTGTTATTTTTCCATAACGGAATTTAATTGTCAATACTAAAACAAGTATATTTATAGAATAGAGCGTGCAAACTGAAATGGCAGCGGCACATTGACCTAAAATTCGGAAATAGGCGGTCAATTTAATAGCATTTATTTAAGTCGGTTCAGCAGACCTAAGCAGATCCCATGCTTAGTAACCGTTATGAGTTAGAATATTTGAACCAGTTTTTTACGATATTTAAAAACGGATTTTATAAAAAATGTATTTGACAACAAAAATGGAATTTAATATAATCCACATAACTAAGCCTTACATAGGTTAGTGTTTTTTTGGAAATGCGGATGTGCAGGTAATCTTACAGAAAGGGGGTTAAAGTATTAAAACACAAAAGGCCGGTGGTCGCCGGCCCTTCAAAATTGGAGAAATATTTTACCGATAAAACAGAAAGGAGACATTTATTGTGAGTCATAGTATCACGGCGAGTAAGATAAGGCAATATCGCAATCAGAAGCATTCCGGCGACTTGCTGGAAACCGTCTCCTATAACTACATGGACGAGCATGGCAATCTTCTGTTCCAGGTGGTGCGTGAGCAGTATGAGATTGGCAAGAGCTTTCATCAAAGGCGCCCCGATGGCAATGGTGGCTGGATTAACAATCTAGCGGGTGTAAAAACCACCATCTATCGCCTGCCGGAAGTAATAGAAGCCGTCAAGAGCGAAAAAACCGTGTTCATAGTTGAAGGCGAGAAAGATGTGGAGACTCTGCGCAGTCTGCAGCTTACGGCCACGACCAACCCGATGGGTGCCGGAAAGTGGAAAAAGTCCTACAACAGCTATCTGAAGGATGCGAACGTGGTAATACTTCCCGATAATGATGACATCGGGAAGAAACACGCGGAAGACATCGCAGAAGGGATGATCGACGTCGCTCATTCAATAAAGATCGTGGAACTGCCTGATCTTGAAGAGCACGAAGACATCACTGACTGGATAAAAAGGCACGGCGGGACGAAGGAGAAACTTCTTCAGTTGGTGGCAGAAACTCCGCAGTATGAAAAGACTTTTCGCAGAATATGTCTGTCGCTCGGAAAATCAGACAAAAACTCACTTCCCGCAAATGCTGCCAAGGCATGTGAAGCCATGAACGAACTCGGAGTGTATTATTGGAAGGCCGGTATGCCGAAAAATGGGTTGGGAGAAATACTTTTTGATCACAACGGCGTGCCGACATTTCATTTGATGTCCAAAGATGACGTCTTCAACGCCATAAGCAAGGTGGCTTACAGTAACGAAAACAAAAAAGGCCTTCCGCCAAAGGAAATTGCCAGTTATGTCTACGAAATGCCTGCGATGGATACGCCCTTTAGGCCACTGGAGAAAATCATAAGGACCCCTGTATTTTCTTCAAGGGGCCAGTTAATTTGCGAACCCGGTTACTATGCTCAGGATCGATTGCTTTACATCCCATATAAAGATAAAGGCAACATCAGGATTTCGCCAAACCCAACGAAGGAAGAGATACGGGATGCAAAGGCACTACTGGAAGATGATATCCTGGTGGACTTTAACTTCGTCTCTCCCGCCGACAAGACACATGCAATAGCCTATATCCTGCTTTTCTTCTGCCGGGAGATGATTGACGGACCAACCCCACTTCATATTTTCGAAGCCGCCAAGCAGGGCACGGGCAAGACGCTGCTGGCGGAGTCCCTGATGAAGACACTCACATTGGACAAATATACGATAGTCAGCAAACCGGACGACGAAGAACTCAGGAAAAAGATAACCAGTTCAGTGCTAAGCGATGTGTCGGGCTTCTGCCTGGACAACGTCGTCGAACTGAAATCGCCCCTGCTTGCGCAGATTTTGCTTACACAAAAATATAATGACAGGCAGCTTGGCACAAACAGGCAGATCAACACTACCATCAGATGGGTCTGGGCGGCCACGGGCAACAACATTGCAGTGGACACAGACATGGTGCGGAGAAGTATAAGGATACGCTTTGTCTGCGATGAAGAACACCCCGAACTCAGGCCGTTGGAGCGGTTCAAGCATCCGAACCTGCATGAGTGGTGCCGAGTTAACGCAGACAGGATAATTCAAAGCGGACTCACGCTGATACAGGCATGGATCGCGGCAGGGCGCCCCGTCGAAAAAGGCATAAATTTCGGCGGCTTTGAGAACTGGGCTGGACTGATGAGCAGCATCCTTGCCTTTCACGGATTCCCCGATTTCCTTGGCAACGTTAGGGAATTTTACGAAGACGCCGACAAGGATGCCTTTGCATGGCGCAACTTGCTGGAAATATGGTGGGGCACTTTTAAGGACAGGCCTGTCGCGGCGGGAGATTTGCTACCGCACATCCTTGAAGTGGAAGGCTTGTATCTCGGCAGAGATGACAAGGAAACGTCGAAGAAGAGCTATCTTAGCCGTCTGCTTAATAACAAAAAGGAAACGGTTACGACCATTGAGCATGAAGGTGAAAACGTCAACCTGAAACTCAAGAAGGATGGGCACTCGAAAAACGGGATTCTGTGGTCGTTGCAGGCCATAAAACCGAAGATAAAAATATACCAACATGACGAAAATTGCCAACAAGGCGAAAACCCCGTCCCGGACTGCCTTCCCGCAAAAGTCGGTGATGCAGGTGACGCAGGTGACGCATTTTTACCTGCCCTGAAAAATTTTTCAAATGAAAATAATAATAATAAAAAATTAGAATGGGCCGAAAATGCGTCACTTCCGTCACTTGCGTCACCTGATATCAAGCTTCCCGATGCCTTAAATTATGCATGCAAGAAAGTGACGAATGCCGAAAACCACGCCCCTGCAGAGAAGTCAGGTAGGTACAAAAAGGTTTCGCGCAAGAACAAGAACGCAAAGAAAGAAACGAAATTCCAGACAATCGAAGAAAACGGAAATACGGCATATGTGGTCGACGACGGAAAGACGGCAAACACGTTTTTCATCAGTCAGCACGACATCGAGTGTCACTGCACCCGGCCTTTGCACGAGATCGACAGGTGTATAACGGGTCGTGAAGTGGCCTTCGACCTTGAGACGATAAATCTACACCCGCGGCACGGTCTTATTTGTGTGGTTTCGATAGCCTGCGGAGATGACCGGTGGATCGTGCAGTTTCCGTCAAAGGAGCTCCTTGAGACAATTATAAGCCGACCGAAGCTGCTGATCGGCCACAACATAAAGTTCGACCTTATGTTCGTCAGCCATGCCCTTCAGAAGAAGATTGCGCCAAAGGTGTTTGACACAGAGCTTGCGGCGCGGCTTATTGAAGGAAACAGAAAAGGTACCGAAGAAGGTTTTTACTCATTAAAAAGTGTGGCTCAAAGATATCTCGGTATATCCATGGATAAAGGCGAGCAGAAGAGCAGATGGTATAGGTCACTTTCGCCGGAGCAGGTGCAATACTGTCTGCAAGACGTTGAAGTCCCGCTTCGGCTTTACGGGGTCCAGCAGGAGTTCATCGAAAAAAACAAGCTACAGCGCGCTGCACAGCTTGAGTTTGACTGCGTTCCTGCCGTGGCGGCTTTATCTCTCAACGGGGTGCCCTTCGATGTGAAAAACGCCCAAATGATTTCAAAGTCTCTCAATAAGGAAAGCGAAGATATTTTAAAAGAACTTCCCTTCAATCCACACAGCACTCAACAGATATTGGAATACTTTGGAACCCAGAACATACATATAGCGGCGGCGAACAAGGAGACATTAATGCTTGTAGATCATCCGGCGGCACAAAAGACGATGGACTACCGCAAACTGTATCGTTACATGGATTTTTTGGAGAAATGGATAGAAAACACGGAAAACGGTCGTATATACGCAAATTTTCACCAGATAGGCACCGAGACGGGGCGATTCTCCTGCTCCGATCCTAACGTCCAGCAGGTCCCGCGAATAAGCCATCTCAGACAGCTCTTTAAGGCTTCCGATGGGTATGTCTTCGTCGACTGTGACTGGACCGGTGTGGAGCTTCGCATCATGGCCCAGCTCTCAAAAGACCCAACGATGGAAAAAGCGTTCACTCATGGGAAGGATTTGCACATCATCACAGCAGCAGCTTTATCGAACAAGCCGGAAAAAGCCATAACCAAGGATTCTCGCGAACGGCAGCTGGCAAAGGCAGTTAACTTCGGTCTTATTTATGGGATGGGTGTGGACAGGTTTCGGCTGTATGCCAAGACAAGTTTCGACGTAAATCTATCTAAGGCGGAAGCGGAGCAAGCAAAAAAGGTCTTCTTCGACCTGTATAGAGAGATCAAGACGTACCACAGGACAATAGCCGAGTGGCCGTCAGAAACATACTGCCTGCCGGAAGGTGGAAGGCAAATGGTCGCTGTTCGCTGTGCGTCCGGCAGGGTGCGCCTGTTTGAACCGGGCGTTAATTATTTCACTAATGCCGTGAATCACCCCGATCAGGGAACCGGCGCGGATATGCTGAAGGAAGCACTAACGCGCTTGCACCGGGAGACTGACTATAGAATCGTTCTGCCGGTGCATGACGAAATTCTGCTCGAAGTTCCCAAAGACGAAGAGCAGAAGGCAAAGGAAGTTCTAAAAACCATCATGCTTGACGTGGAACGCAAGTATGTGACGGTCGTGCCTGCAGAAGCCGAAGCAAAGACAGGTCCCACATGGGCTGATGCTCATTAACCTGTTAAGCCTGCGGAAAGGGTTTTGCAGTAGGAGCGAAATTCTGTTTAAATGTCGGATAATAAAGACTCGCGGTCTGCGGGTCTTTATGTTTTATTTTTTTTAAAGTTTATAGTAAGGGCACGCCACTGTCATAAGCAGCGCTGCTACCCTGATACGATGGATGTTTTGCGTCATTAACAGCAAATCGATATATGATATACTTGAAAAGGTTGGAATAACAATTATTAACAACAAATAGGAACCGTTAGGAAGTGATAGAAATGGAAAAGCTGCTTACGCCCAAGGATGCGGCCGAAATCCTTTCGCTTTCGCCTGTGACGATAAAAAATGGCTTTGGCAGGGAAAATTAAAAGGAATCAAAGTGGGCAGCGTGTGGCGGATCAGAGAAAGCGACCTAAAGGCATTTTTAAAGACAAACAATAACGATGAAGAGAAGTTGAGCAGGGATGACCTGGAAGCTGTAAAACGCGGCCTGGAAGACATCAAAGCCGGCAAATATGTGACGCTGGAAGAGTACGAGCAAGACAAAAGGCCGTGAATTACGAAGTAAGGCTTTCCCGCGAAGCCGTAAAAACTTTAGACCGCATGGACTCCAAACCCGAAAAACGTATCCGCAGTCAGCTGCACGAACTGTCCGATGATCCGCTCGATCCGCGGTTAAGCAAGTCGTTGACGGATATGGAAGGGCTGCGCTCGTCCCGCGTCGGCGGGGGGCGGATACTTTATACAATAGATAACTCCGCTAATGCGGTAATTGTATTAGCCGTGCGACCGCGCGGGCAGGCGTACAGGCATCTACATAGTTGAACGGGATGCTTTAAAAGGCCTTTGTCTTATCCGGCGGGTTATTCCTTGTCCCGGTATATTTTAAGGGCATCTACGGCCTTACTAAGGGGCACACAAAAATCGAGCGGAACTGTCGTTCGGTCTTGCATGCAGATATCGCCCTGTCGTTGCTACTGAAGCATGCCCTAATGTTGCCTGGACCAGATGGATTGGACATCCCCGCTCCAAAGCGTGACTTGCGTGAGCATGCCGAAACCAGTGGGGTGATACGTCAACACCTATGCCGGCACGCTTGGCGGCGCTGCGCACAATGCGCCAGACTTGGGAAGGATCGAGAAAACTGCCTTTATGTGATCTAAATACTGGATCATCCGGACCGCCGTTGTCGCGAATGAAAACCAGATCCTTGTATATATGGTTATCAAGCAGTATGGTCCTTGTCTTGCCCCCTTTACCGAAAACGGTAATGTAAACACCATTAGTATCGCTTTGAACATCACGCCACGCCAGCCTGCACAATTCAGACACCCGCATGCCCGACAAATAAAGGAGCTTTAACATAACCCTGTTCCTGTCGTCAGGCTCAAGGGCTATCATGCGGGTCACGTCGCTTTCGCATAAGATCCTTTCGCTCAAGGTGTTTTTTACCTTTGGCAGTTTTACGGCAGCCGAGACATCAAAGTGAACGTAACCTATTCTTTTGGCGAAACCAAAAAGCGACTTTATTGCCGCCAAGACCCGTGCCTTTGTGGCGGGTGCACATTCCAAAGTGTCGGCAAAGGCTTGAATATCGCCTATCGTTATCGTATTTAAAGGTTTGCCAGTAAATGATAAAAATCTTATTATGTCAGTCCTGTAAATCCTTTGGGTACCGGGAGCTTTATCGTAAAGCCACATAGCAAGGACTTGTTGGTCATTGCCGGCCTGTTTGGGTGTTAGGGCAGTAATCATATTTATCACCTTACTACAAAATAATAATATATCCATTAATTGTAAAAATAAATACTTATACACCAATAGCTCATTATATTTTATCCCTTGCTTGTATCCGCAAAAATTTTAAGTTGCCCTGTCGACGTGGAAACATTCAACAGCCTAAAATCCCATCTCAGCGAACACATACTATAGGAATTTATTGGGCTATGAGAGACTTTTAAGAAAGGTGATGTAGATGTACTTCATCTAACACCTTTCGATCTCGAAACAGGTTTACTACAAGTTTTCCGCTTTGACAATGGACAGCCGATTATCCTTCGCGGCTTTTTAAGGCCTTTACCCTACGCGCCGCCTTTTGATAAAAACCTTCGTGGGGTCCTATCATGAACACCAGGCAGGTCTTATCGTCTTCCTGTACTATATAGGCAGCCCGATAAGCCACTCCTTTGAGAGAAAATTCCAAAGCCCTGACTCCTAACAGAGAGCCCTTCAGCTGATGGCCCAAGTATGGGTTTTGCTTGAGCGCCAGAATTTCCCTGACGGCTTCTTCGGCCAGATAGCTACAAGCTTTCCATCAGGCGACTGGAGTTCAGCATTAATTTCGTAAAATTATTCTATAGCCATTATATGTTGCGTTCTGAAAGTTTTCATAAAAAACTATAGACAGCCTAAAGAACAAGCATGAAAGTGTCCAGTCAACTGCAACAACTATGTGACAACATCTACGGGTTAATGTTATATTTTTCTTAAACAGACATGCAAGGGGGTTATGAAATTGAGCATGAAAAGGTTTTTGATGGCATTATTTTGTTTTTTCTTAGTTTTGTTTGTTTTCCCATTTGACGCTGTCGGTCAAGATCAAAAAAAGGAAGAAACAGGATATAAATTCAAGCATGGCGTTGTTTATTTAGACTGGTTTGGGGTTGGAGAAGGGGATATAAATTTTATATATAATGTTACACTTAATGACTTTACAACTTCATATCCTAAGGATCTTAAACTTATGGATGGGTTTGCTACATTAATCAATCCATTCAGAATAGAAGTAACGTATCAATATGAGCAGCATAGATCGTTCTTAGAGAGAAATACTTTACCGGCTATTTTGTGCTTAACTGTTGATAAAAAAGACATCCCGCGAAAAATAAGAAAGAAAATCGAACAAGCAGAAAAAGAGTTTGAAGAGCAAAAAAAACAGCAAGACCAACCAGAGCAAGAAGCAAAACCAATTTATATTTTAAAATATCTGCGCCCTGTCTTGTTTGCATACTCGAATGAGCAGCCCTTTGATCTTTTTATCAAGCTTGCTAATACTATAGATCCCAGCGAAATTCAAATAAGGTATCTAGCCGCTCTTGCCGGAAAGTCTTATAAACCGAAAAGCTTGGCGTCTCTTCTGCATATAGAAGGATCTCTTGATGAAGGTTTTACTTTTGCCGTTCCTTTAGCTGTTGTTGATGGAAGAGTCGAGCACACATTAAGCCATGCCTGGGTTGTATCAGATGGAACTGACGATGGTAAGTTTGTGTTGCAGGGGTATATAGGAATACTTAAAGAATGATAGCGGCTAATTTATTATATATACAGCGCTATTTGTTTTATAGCTAACGGGAATTGAACTCGTATCGACGCCTTGACAGGTCATCTCGATTATTAGACGGTCTATTGTTTGTCGTTGCCGGCAGAATTTGAGCCCACAGTCTATGAATTGCAAACGCGTTGTTCTGTCTAGTTGAATTATAGGCGCCCTAGATTAAAGAGAATAGAATCTTAGGTTGAAGATATCTTAGCCATTCGCTTTCACAGGAGCAGGTGGAATACTATCTGCAAGACGTTGAAGTCCCGCATCGGCTTTACGGGATT
>MTKW01004016.1_pt1 | contig 11501 bp, 10 predicted proteins | sample 1042761 | NCBI WGS metagenome assembly MTKW01 (sample SAMN06205366, study PRJNA360243) | anaerobic digester metagenome | biome: Wastewater treatment plant; feature: Anaerobic digester sludge; material: sludge; isolation source: anaerobic digester fed with sludge from wastewater treatment plant ...
ATGTAAACTGTTTTATTGCTAAAATCGACAAAAAGTCGTATTTTTGCGGGCTATCAAATTGTTTTTGAAAGAAATTGTTCATTTTCCTTTTCAAACGATAGGATTTATTGAAAAAGGCGGTATTTATTTCAACTAAAATATTTTTGTATGAAATTCGAAAAAATGCAGGGAACAGGCAACGATTACATCTATTTTAATTTGTTTGAAGAAAAAATAGATAATCCGTCCGATTTATCCATAAAGTTAAGCGACCGACATTTTGGTGTAGGAGGCGATGGCATAGTGCTGATAGGTCCTTCAACCGAAGGTGATTTTTCCATGCGCATGTTCAATGCCGACGGCAGCGAAGCCGAAATGTGCGGCAATGCCTCGCGTTGTGTGGCAAAATATCTTTATGAACGAGGATTGACAAAAAAAAGGGAGATTGCTTTGGATACCAAGGCAGGTATAAAATACCTTCAACTTTTTATTGATCCGCAAACCGATACCGTCGAACGCGTACGCGTAAATATGGGAAAAGCCGCTTTTTCTTCTCAATCCATTCCGGTGATTTCCGAACTTCCCGAAGTAATCGATCAACCTTTGACTATTGCCGGAAAGGAATTTCGTATCACTTGTGTATCGATGGGAAATCCGCATACCGTTATTTTCATGTCGGGAATCGACAAGTTGAAAATTGATGAAATTGGTCCCAAAATAGAAAATCATCCCATGTTCCCTCAACGAACCAATGTGGAATTTATTGAAGTCGTTGATCGGAACACGTTCAAAATGCGCGTATGGGAACGTGGGAGTGGAGAAACACTTGCTTGCGGCACAGGTGCTTGTGCTTCGGTGGTTGCCGGTGTCATTAATGATTATTGCGACACACGCGTCACTGTGCAATTAAAAGGGGGAGATCTCGAGATCGAATGGGATAAAATTCATAATCAAGTTTATCTGACAGGCGATGCCCATTTTGTTTTTAAGGGAGAAATTCCCGATTAAGAAAAATCAATCAATTATTAACTCAATAAAATATGTTTTCGATAAATGAGAATTTTCTTCGGCTGAACGAAAATTATCTTTTTACTACCGTTGCCGAGAAAGTCAAAAAATTTTCTACTGAACATCCTGACGCAAACATTATCCGTTTGGGAATTGGCGACGTAACCTTACCCTTGCCGCCGGCTGTTATCAAAGCCTTACATAAAGCCGTAGACGAAATGGCGGTAAAAGAAACGTTTCGAGGTTACGGTCCCGAGCGGGGATATGATTTTTTACTCGAAAAAATTGCCGAAAACGATTATCGTGCACACGGAATCGACATTTCTACCGATGAAATATTTGTGAGTGATGGAGCAAAAAGCGATACGGGAAATATTGTGGACATCCTGAGCGAAAACAATGTTGTTGGGATTACCGATCCGGTTTACCCCGTTTATTTGGATTCCAACATAATGAGAATAAAAGAGCGTTCCATTACCAACAGTAAAATTGTGTTTCTTCCATGCCACGCCGAAAACAATTTCTTACCGGAAATACCTAAGAAAAGGATAGACGTCATTTACCTGTGTTATCCCAATAATCCCACCGGTACGGTCATGAAAAAGGAAGAATTGCAAAGATGGGTAAATTATGCGCTTGAGAACAAAAGCCTCATATTATTTGATGCGGCTTATGAAGCCTATGTTACAGAAGACGATGTTCCTCGCAGCATTTTCGAGATTGAGGGTGCAAAATCGTGTGCCATCGAATTTCGTTCCTATTCCAAAAACGCCGGCTTCACCGGTTTGCGCTGCAGCTACACAGTGGTGCCGAAAGAACTGAAAACCAAAGCTTCCTCCGGGACCTATGTTTCTTTGAATCAATTATGGCTCAGACGCCAATCCACCAAATTCAACGGAACAGCCTACATTATTCAGCGTGCAGCAGAAGCGGTATATTCTCCCGAAGGAAAAGAGGAAGTGAAAGGGTTGGTAAATTATTATTTGGAAAATGCAAAGACCATCCGTGAAGGACTTCGTGAGAAAGGTTGGACCGTGTATGGCGGAGTAAATTCACCCTATATCTGGTTAAAATGCCCCAACACAAACGATTCTTGGCAGTTCTTTGATCGGTTGCTCGAGGAGTGTCACATTGTAGGTACACCGGGAGTAGGTTTTGGTCCAAGCGGCGAAGGCTATTTTCGTCTCACGGCTTTCAACAGCCACGAAAAAACCCATGAAGCTATCGAACGAATAAAAGAGTGGAAAATAAAGCATTCACGAGATATCAAAACATTTTGATAATTCGTTCGATTCCTTCCGCCAACGCATCCATCTCCTCATACGTGTTGTAAAAAGCCGACGACGCACGAACCGTTCCCTGAATGCCCAATTCTTTCATTAAAGGCTCCGCACAATGATGCCCGGTACGTACGGCTATTCCCATTTTGTCGAGCAACATCCCCATGTCATATGGATGAACACCATCCACCAGAAACGAAATTACACTGCTTTTGTTTGCGGCATTGCCATATATATGCAAACCTTTGATGGCTTGTAGCCGCCGAGTGGCATACTCCAGCAACTTGCCCTCGTAACGGGCAATATGTTCCAATCCAATCTCCGAAACATAATCCAATGCTGCGGCTAAAGCGGCAGACCCTACAAAATCGGGTGTTCCGGCCTCAAATTTAAAGGGAATCTCGCTGTAAGTGGTTTTTTCGAAACTCACGCTGGCGATCATTTCGCCGCCACCCTGATAAGGAGGCAAGGCATCCAGCCACTTTTCTTTCCCATACAGAATGCCAATCCCGGTAGGTCCGTAAATCTTATGGGATGAAAAAACCAGAAAATCGCAATCGACCAATTGTACATCAATCGGCAGGTGTTGCACCGACTGAGCCGCATCAACCAAAACGGGAATATTGCGGTCGTGCGCAATTTTCGTTATTTTTTCAATAGGATTGATAGTGCCCAGTACGTTTGAAATATGTGTTAAGGCAATCAATTTGGTACGTGAAGAAATTTTTTTCTCCAACTCATTGAGGCGCAATTCGCCGTTTTCGTTGATAGGAACCACTTGAAGTTTTATTCCCATGATATCGCCTTGCAATTGCCACGGAACAATATTGGAGTGGTGCTCCATTGCCGTGATAAGAATTTCGTCCCCTTCCTTGCAAAATGCCCGGCAAAAGCATGACGCTACCAAATTGATGGATTCCGTTGCCCCATGAGTGAAAACAATTTCATTGGGAGATTTTGCACCAATGAATTTCTGCACGGTTACCCGTGCCGATTCGTGGGCATTGGTGGCTTCTTGACTCAAAAAATGCACACCCCGATGCACATTGGCATTGAGGCTATAATACATTTCTTCTATTTTTTCCACCACGCAGCGGGGTTTTTGGGTGGTGGCGGCATTATCCAGATAAACAAGCGGTTTACCGTAAACCGTGCGTGAAAGTATAGGAAAATCTTTTCGTATTTCGGTTACGTTCAGCATCATTTACATACATTACAGTTTCCACATCGCAGCAAATCACCCCTGAATCGTTTGTCGATCAAGTATTCCAACCGTTCGCGCAAAATATCGATACGAACCATATCCACCACATCCTTAGTGAAAGCCACCATAAGCAACATGCGGGCTTCCTCCTCGGGAATTCCCCGTGCTCGAAGATAAAACAGGGCGTCCACATCGAGTTGTCCGGTGGTCAGCCCATGCGAACATTTCACATCATCGGCATAAATCTCCAGTTGAGGCTTGGCATACATATGCGCATCGTCCGAAACACAAAGATTGTGGTTACTTTGATAAGCTCTGGATTTTTGCGCTCCTTTTTCCACCAGAATCCTTCCGCAGAAAACGCCTGTCGACTTTTCTTGCAAGACATACTTAAACAATTCGTTGCTGGTGCAGTGCGGCACGGCATGATCGAGAAAGGCAAAATTGTCGGTATGCTGTTTTTTATCGCTTATTGCCAATCCGCCCACATGCGTCTCGGCATACTCGCCCAACAATTTGAACCGATAATCGTTACGGGTATAGCCGTTGTGAAGGGTGATTCCCGCGGCTGTTACTTTCGATCGTTCTTGCTGATTGCAATACAATAAACTTATGCGGGTTGCTTTTTCCGAATTCTCTTCCAATTCGTAAAGGTCGATTTGGGCATTCTCTTCTGCGGCAATTTCTATTACCTGTGTTACGACAAAATGCACATCGTCTACCGTATGATCGCAAACCAACAATTTCACTCGGGCATTTTTCCCTACAATGAGCAGAATACGTCGGTTAACGTTCAAATCCACACCGCCACGAAGAATGTTGATCAGCTGCAATGGTTTTTCAACAACCGTATTTTCGGGTACGTACACCACAAAACCATCTTGGGCAAACATGGTATTGTATGCGGCAACACCATTGTTTGAGTAGTCGGCAATTTTATTGTAGTAGGCATTGAAAACACGGGGATACTTTTCGGAAAATGTTTGCAAACTTCCGGCGAACACCCCTTCGGGAAGTGACGGGTTGCTTCGGGGTTTGTCGTAATAGCGGTCGTTAATGAGAAAGAAAACATGGGTATTCAGGTTGGGAACATCGCATTTAAAAGCATCATAAGGATTTACCGGGATGGGAATGTTTCGTAGATTCAATCCCAACTCGGTATCAAAAGCNNCCCGATACGTTTCAAACAGGTCAATATATTGTTGTTCAATCATTTCTTCACAAATTGTTACTTCGTATTTGCGGTGTTTATCAAGCTTTCGTAGCCTTTTTCTTCAAGCTCCAACGCCAATTCGGGGCCGGCAGTCTTGATAATTCTACCGTCGTACAACACATGAACTACATCAGGTTTAATGTAATCGAGTAATCTTTGGTAATGGGTAATTACAATCACCGCATTATCGTCGGTGTGCAATTTGTTTACCCCTGAAGCCACTATTCGCAATGCATCGATATCGAGACCCGAATCCGTTTCGTCCAAAATGGCAAGTTTGGGATTGAGCATCGCCATTTGGAATATTTCGTTCTTTTTCTTTTCGCCTCCGGAGAAACCTTCGTTCACCGAACGATTTACCAACTGGCTGTCCATCCCCAGCATCTCCCGTTTATCGCGCATGAGTTTCAGAAAATCGCTTGCCGAAATNNCCTTTGGTAACTTCAAATCGGGGGTCACCCGCCAAAACCAACGCCAGCGTGCTTTTACCGGAACCATTAGGTCCCATGATGGCATGAATTTCGCCTTTTTTTACTTCCAGATCGATGCCTTTCAATATTTCTTTTCCTTCTACGGATACATGCAGATTTTTTATTTCAAGTAAATTTTCCATAAATTCTATTCTTATTTTCGTTTTTACTCCCACTTGTCATTTTTTGGAGCTACAATCGTTTGTTCCCTCTTTTTTACCTTCAACGCCAATTTTTTCGGCTTCATTTATTTTCTTAAATACATCGGAAGCAAAAATGAACTTTTTCACTGCTTCGTTATCCGAATCTTTAAGTTGTTCTTTCGGCCCTTCCCATTCTTTGACTCCTTCGTTGAGAAAAACGATATGCTCTCCAATGTTCATCACGGAATTCATATCGTGAGTAACAATAACCAAGGTTATCCCAAACTCTTTGGCAATATTCAAGAGAAGTTCGTCTATCAATTGCGATGTTTGAGGGTCGAGTCCTGAATTGGGCTCGTCGCAAAACAAATATTTGGGATTTAAAGCAATTGCACGAGCAATGGCTGTCCGCTTCATCATTCCACCGCTTATTTCAGAAGGATAAAGATGTGCCGCATGCAACATATTTACTTTTTCCAGACAAAATTCTGCTCGTTTTTGTCGTTCCTTTTTATTCATTCGGGAAAACATATCAAGTGGAAACATGACATTTTCGAGCACTGTTTTTGAATCAAACAAGGCCGATCCTTGGAAAAGCATGCCCATTTCGCGTCTCAACCGTTTTACTTCTTTCGTTTTCATGGTGAGCAAATTGCGCCCTTCGTAAAGAATTTCACCCGATGTGGGACGAATAAGACCTACCATGCATTTCAAAAAAACCGTTTTGCCCGATCCGCTTTTCCCGATAATCATNNACCGAATCGGTACTTGCTTTTCCCACGTCCAATGCTCCTCCTTGTACGGTGTAGCCAAAATAGGCCGACACGGAGGAAATAATAAATCCGAAAATCATCGATTTTGCAATAGAATACCAGATAAAAAATTCGCGAAAGAAAGCACGTAAACCGTAAATATAAGTTGCTACCGGTGGATTTCCCGTCAAAGCGCACATAAGGTAACCTCCCATGAGACCGACAAAAATACTGAATACAACCAACACAGGTATGAAAACGATAAACGCCATTATCTTGGGAAGGATAAGATAATTGGCCGAGTTTACACCCATGACTTCAAGTGCATCTATTTGTTCGGTGATGCGCATGGTTCCTATTTCGGATGCAATATTCGATCCCACCTTGCCCGATAAAATCAAGCACATAATGGTTGAAGAAAATTCCAAAAGTATAATTTCTCGTGAAACCACTCCCACCGTGTAGGAGGGAAGGAAAGGATAGTTGAGATTCAATGCCAGTTGCACTACGATAACGGCACCAATGAAAAAAGAGATGAGAACGACAAGCCATATAGATGTAACTCCAAGCTTATAAAGTTCTTTAAGAAACTCCTTGAAAAACTCCCTCGCTCTATCAGGCGGTGTCAACACCTGTTTCATAAGCAATGCATATTCACCTATGCTTTCCAATAATCCTGAAAGAGACATATATCAACAAGCTGATTTTTTAATTTATTGCTGCAAATATAGGTATTGTTTTTCTATTTTTGATATTTCATGGAAAGGATGATGAAGCTTTTTTGCCACCTTGAGACAATAAAGGTTATTTCAAAGGTCTTTCAGCAACTTGTCTTTATTGTTGTGATAAAAACACATTCGCGATTCCATGAAAGCGTTCCAGTGATTGGCAAATTTTATTTCGGTATCGATATTGAAATCTTCCGAGCCGAACCGATCGATGCTTTTCATTAAAAAATTTACCGTTATCAAGTCAATATCCAAAGCGGGTTGATAAGCCATCAAAGGCTCTTTTTTGGGTATAGGTATGGCAGCTATGATTTGCATATTCTGTAAATCGTCCAGAATATCATTGGTGAGTCTTATCGGTATTTCGCAGCTTTCCGATATCTCGTCGTTGCTGAGAGGCGGTTTTCCTTCTGCGAATCGTTTTACGATTACCGAAGTAATGATCAATGTGAAAAAATCGCGGTAACGTCGACTGATGTTTTGGGTTTCTCGTTCGAAAGAAAATTTTCGCACATTCTGAGCCGCAAAAGACAATGTTGCCCCGATTAAAACAATATACCATGATAATTGCAACCACAGCAACAACAACGGGATGGCGGCAAATGTTCCGTAAATGGCGTTGTATTTGGTAATCCATATCTGCCCGTTGAGGTACAGCATCTGAACAATTTGATATGCCGCACCGGCAAGAAGTGCTGCAATGAAAGCGTTGACAAATTCGACTTTCGTATTCGGCATCAATTTATACAAAAGCGTAAGAACAAGCACAGTGATGACATAGGGCAAGATATTGAGATATTGCGTTGCAGGGTATAAGATAAAGATGTATTTCGTGAACGAATTCAACATAATGGATAACCCATAGTTCAGGATAATCAGTATGGGCAAGAAAAGGATTAGTGCGAAATAATCGACAGCCCGACGATGCATGCTTCGTCCTTTTTTTATTTGCCAGATTCGGTTGAAATTGTTTTCGATATCCCTGAACAGTGTAAATACGGTATACAACAACAAAACCACGCCTACACCTGCAAAAACGCCACTTCCCTTAGCGTATTCCAACGAGTTGTTAATCAGCGTAATGATCTCTATCATAAGATTCGATTCGCCTTGTGGGACATTGCCGATAGGCGTCATCCCCAAATAATCCAAAATTTCGCTCTGAATAATATTTTCAAATCCAAAACCGCGGGCAATGGCAAATAATACGGCTAAAAAAGGAATGATGGCCAAAACCGTCCGGTAAGTCAATGATGCCGCTTTCACTCCCAATTCGAGTTCCAGCGTATTCCTGACAGTTAGAATAATGGTTTTGATGATGTTGTAAAAGACACTGGTTTTTTTGGACAACGATTTATAGTCGATGCGCCAAATGCCATAAGTGAGGAATTCGATCAGGTCGGTTATTTTTTCCTTCCAGTTGGTGATTTTACCTGTTTTGTTTTCCTCCTTATTCTCCGTCGTATTATTTTTATTTTTGTCGGCAACCATTTCTTTTTGCAAAAAATACGCAGCAGGTCTATAAGCCGGGTTCTGTATCCGTCATTCAACGGATGTTTGTCATTTCTCTCCGAACCGATGTTGCCATCGTTCTTTAGCGGCCTACCCCTCGGCATCGGGCGAGCAACCCTACATATCCGATATACTTGGCCTTGCAACCCATAAGACGTACGGCATGCTGCATTGCTGCAACATCCGGTGAGCTCTTACCTCACCTTTTCACCCTTATCTGCCCGAAGGCAGACGGTTATTTTCTGTTACGTTGCTCTGCTCTTGCGAACAGCTTCCCGTTAGGAAGTATGGTGCTCTGTGTTGCCCGGACTTTCCTCCCTGCACAAGGATGCAGGGCGACAAACCGACCTGCTGCGTATTTGCAAAAATAACACTAAATTAATGATTTGCTACCAAATCGGCCAATTTTTATGCTTAGACAAGATTATAGGCCAATCGTTTAATGGGAATCGAATTTCGAATAACGATAAAATATTTTTGGGTCGATAAATAAAAATCCCGCGTTTCCAAGGCGGGATTTTTCAATCGTTTTAAAGGATTTTTTAATCTTTATATCAATCGATATGAGGACCTGCGTTCACTAATCTTTTTCCTTCTTCTTCACCTGAAAATTTGGTGAAGTTTTTGACGAAACGTTGGGCAAGATCTCTGGCTTTTCTGTCCCATTCCGAAGGATCGGCATATGTATCGCGTGGGTCAAGCACATCCGTATTCACCCCCTTCAATTCGGTAGGAACAACCAAATCGAAGTAAGGAATGGTTTTGGTGGGAGCTTTATCGATCGAGCCATCGAGAATGGAATCGATGATTGCTCTCGTATCTTTAATGGAAATACGTTCGCCCGTACCGTTCCATCCGGTATTAACCAAATAGGCGGTAGCACCTACCTGCTCCATTCTCTTATTCAATTCTTGAGCATATTTCACAGGATGCAACGAGAGAAATGCTGCTCCGAAACATGCCGAGAAAGTGGGAGTGGGTTCATCGATTCCCCGTTCGGTCCCTGCCAATTTGGCTGTAAATCCCGACAAGAAATAGTATTTTGCCTGATCGGGTGTAAGGATAGATACCGGAGGAAGCACTCCGAAAGCATCTGCCGACAAGAAAATTACCCGTTTTGCATGAGGACCTTTGGAAACCGGTTTAACGATATTTTTAATATGGTAGATGGGGTAAGACACACGCGTATTTTCCGTTACGGATTTGTCGTTAAAATCGATTTTCCCATTTTCATCGACGGTAACATTTTCCAGCAGTGCATCACGTTTAATCGCATTATAAATATCGGGTTCGCTTTCTTTGTTCAATTTGTAAACTTTGGCATAACAGCCTCCCTCAAAATTAAATATCCCATCATCATCCCAACCATGTTCGTCATCGCCTATCAATAAACGTTTGGGATCGGTCGATAAGGTGGTTTTCCCAGTTCCCGACAAACCGAAGAAAATAGCCGTATTTTCGCCGTTCATATCGGTGTTTGCCGAACAGTGCATCGATGCAACTCCTTTCAACGGCAGCAAATAGTTCATATAGGAAAACATTCCTTTTTTCATTTCACCGCCATACCATGTACCGCCAATAAGTTGCATCTTCTCTTCCAGATTAAAAACAACAAATGTTTTCGAGTTCAAACCAAGTTCTTTCCAGCGTTCGCCGGCATCGGTTTTGGAAGCATTCAACACCACAAAATCGGGTTCGCCAAAATTAGCCAACTCTTCTTCCGTAGGGCGGATAAACATATTTTTTACGAAGTGAGCTTGCCAAGCTACTTCCGTTATAAAACGTACTTTCAAATGGGTAGCTTCGTTTGCACCCAAGAATGCATCCATTACGAACAATCTTTTACCCGAAAGCTGTTTGGTTGCGATTTTTTTCAGTTCAACCCATGACGATTTGGGAAGAGGTTTGTTATCATTGGGATATTCGGGGGTTGTCCACCAGAGTGTGTCGCGAGACACATCATCCACAATAAAAAATTTGTCCTTTGGAGAACGCCCTGTGTAAATACCGGTCATTACGTTAACTGCCCCAAGCTCGGTAACTTGCGCTCTTTCCAAGCCTTCCAACCCGGGTTTGGTTTCTTCTTCGAATAGTTGATCGTACGACGGATTANNAACTTGCAAAAATAAATATTTTATTGCAATAAAGAAAACGATTAAAGAAATATTTCCTCAATTAATTACTTTCATCTTTATAAACTCGGGAAAAATCGGACCTGTAAAATCGGGATACTGTGTATATGTATAGAAGATAGAAGATGATGCCGAAGCAATGGAACGTACGGAAAAAAAAGGATACTGTGTTTGGTATAGAAGATAGAAGCGCAACTCCAAGAGTATATTTTTTAAGTTGCTTTTAGGGATTTATCCTTTTTCATGGTTTTATGAAGAAAATTATATTTTAAGTTTTCTAAAAATTCAAATTAACACTATTAACATAATTAACACTATTAACTTTATTGACGTTAATACGCAAGAAACGACCGGTGTTCCTTTTCCCGATTGAACGAAGAACGCTTTATTTCCTGATTTTCTGAACACTATCCGATAAAAAAAGCGTTGCGAGTCCGAAAAATCGTTTTCCGGGATGAGTGAAAAAAATTTTTATCCTCCGTCGGATTTTCCGACGTAAAGAAATATTTCGATTTACCTTCGTCCCGATAGTATTCTTTAACAAACTAGCAGAATTTCCCGCCAAAATAAAGCGATTTTGGGTTAAAAAACCAAAATATGCGTCTGTCGGATTTTCAGAAATGGGATAAAAAAATTTTTCTCCTCTATCGGGTTTTCCGACGGAGGAAATTGGTTATTTATTGTTAACGCGCGTTTTCCGAAAAAGGATAAAAATTTGCCCCACTTCCATCGGAAAATCCGACGAAGGAATACACAACAATCCGCACAATCCGCCTTGCGAAATTCGCGACAACCAACGAAAGATTTTCTCTCCGACGAAAGAATACACAACAATCCATGTATTCTCGATTTCCCCACCAATTGCAATAAACATAAAATCCAACAAAGGGACACACAACAATTCACCTTGCGAAATTCGCAACCATCAACGAAAAATCCCCCCCCCCGACGAAAGAATACACAACGTTGGCGAAAAACCGAAATGATTCATCATTCCAACAAAACGATTACCTTTGAAAAAAAAAGCGAGAACGTGAAAAAACTGATTTCATTACCGCCCCATATGGTGGATTACCTGAG
>MTKW01001037.1_pt1 | contig 11499 bp, 14 predicted proteins | sample 1042761 | NCBI WGS metagenome assembly MTKW01 (sample SAMN06205366, study PRJNA360243) | anaerobic digester metagenome | biome: Wastewater treatment plant; feature: Anaerobic digester sludge; material: sludge; isolation source: anaerobic digester fed with sludge from wastewater treatment plant ...
GTAACCACACCGCTGGCCAGCCAAAAAGTGGCTTCAGCTGTGCTATCGGTTCTCACCGAAATAGGGCAATCTAAGCCCCTTCTTGTTGTCTGCGTAGGAAGCGACCGGGCAACAGGGGATAGCCTGGGCCCTCTTGTAGGAAGTATGTTGTCATGGAGTGGCTTCAGGGGCAAGATTCTGGGTACCCTGGAGCAACCGGTTCATGCAGCTAATCTTCTGGAAACCCTGAGCATGATTGAATGCGAACAGGGGATTGTGTTGGGAGTTGATGCTTGCCTGGGCACTAAAACTGAAGTTGGCACAATAATCGTACGTCAAGGTTCCCTCAAACCAGGATTGGGTGTAAAAAAGAGACTTCCGTCTGTGGGCGACCTGCACATAGCAGGCGTTGTAAATGTAGGCGGGTTCATGGAGCACATGGTACTTCAAAACACAAGATTGAACCTGGTGGTTAGGATGGCCCAGACCATATCTGCGGCGATAATTCAAGCAGGCCATTTAATGGAAAGCAACCGGCTTCAAAGTGGGCCCGGGCCTATCCTCGAAAACGATGTTATTCCCTTGGGCCTAAAGACCGCCGGACTTCATCTACAACTTCCTCAGGGGTCCGGCCCGCGGCAGTGATCAAAGGTGCCTGCCTGGCGTCCTCCATTCCCATGAAATTATCATCCATTCCGGACACTACAATAGCGTGGGCCCCTAGGCCGTCCAGTTCATCTGCCTCTTTCACTTCGACTACAAGGAACCCTGCAGTCTTAAGTGCGTGTTGAAACGGCCTCAAACCTTGCTCTACGGCAATTTTCGTCATGTTACGCTACCTCCTTCGCCTAGCATTAATCTTAGCCGGCCCTGGGTTGTGTATACACTATGAGAAAGAAACTGTCTCAAATCCAAGGAGGAACCAGAGGAATTTCCTAGAAATATCAGCTATACGAGGTGGTACACTTGTGCTTCCAAAAGGGAATTGCACGATTGCTAAGACAGGGTGATGTGCAAGGGGCTGTCCGGGAACTTGGAAAAGCAGTGCCGTCTCACCCGGAACGTTCCCTGAGCCATCAAAACCTGCTGGCTATATGCAAGGCTGAAATGGAAAATTTGGAAGAATCCAAAGCCTTATTCCATAGAATTCTTGTCCAAAAACCAGGGGATCCGAGGGTGTTGAACAATCTGGGTAACGTAGCACTGCTTCAGGGCAAACCTCAGGAAGCCCTGAAGCTATACCGGCGAGCTGCCGTCTTGAATCCGTGGGCAGTAGAGCCAAGATACAATTCTTGTCTGGCCTACCTGGAAATGGGGCACATTGAGAAGGCGCTCCTGGCTTTTCAAGAATATGCTTTGCTAAGCAAGGTTCTAATTTGGGGCAAGGCCCTTTTTTGGGGCGTACTGCCTGTCCTGATCGCGGTATCCATCTGTGTAAGGTATCTTCGCTAACTTATCCGGGAATTGAGTTGACCTAAATGAGTGTGATTCTTCCAACTATAAGAAAAGTAAGTCACAGGGGCCAGGGTACCGGGCCTGAGTCTTGCCCGGGTAAAAGGGGCCAAAGGCCAAAAACACTTGCAGTGTATGTAATGGTTGTCCTGGTCCTGATCGGTGCACTTGCCTTACTCAAAATCATAGCAGGGAGGCTCACCCGGGTGCGTGTTCTGGCCCGTTTTTCTGAAGCCAACGTTGTCTTGGCCCATGAAGCAGGCCTTGTTATCAGAACCCAGGAAGGAGAGGCCATGGTAGATCCCGAAGGTAGACACCTGGCTTTTGACAGGCCCTTTGAACTTTATGTTACGGCAGGCTCATGGATCGTAGGGGCAGGCTCATCACAAATGAATCTCATATCAGCAGACTCTCCCAATGAAGAACCTGTAACCCTACAGCTTTACGCCGAAGAAAAGCCAATCTATGTTAGAGGCGGCGATATTGCAGTAACTGCCAGGCCGGATTCTGGCCTCAAGTTCGGCGAAAGCTGGTGTTTACGCGGAATTTCCGGGAAAGGTGCTTTACTGTGGCAGACCAAAGTACCCCACGTTCCCTTTTTTGCGGCCTGCAATGGGGATCTTCTGGCCATAGGGGCCGTTGACATATCAGGGGAAGGGGGCCCCTGGATAATCTGCCTTTCAAAACAGACAGGCGAAAGACTGTGGCAGGAAAAGCTGGACCCAGGGCTTTGGCGGTATCTTAATATATGCGATTCAGGACAAATAAGGGCTGTGCTGGATTCGGCTGCGTACCTGTTTTCGGCTGACGGAAGCCGGTTATGGGTGCATTATCCTGATGGTAAGGTGGTGTCAGCAACATCAATTGCCGGCGTTACGGCAATTGCCATATTCAGGAGGTTAGCAGAACCTATCAGCAAGACTTTGGGAAGCAGCCAGGTGACTGCCCTTAGCCACGAAGGAGAGGTTTTATGGTCCAGAACCTCCCGGTATTCCTGCCCCAGGCTATTTTCTGCAGAAAGCAGTATCGTTGCCCTTGAATCAAACCATGTGGTAATCTTTAGGTCAAATGACGGACACAGAATCCTTTCGGCTGCTGTCAATGGATATCCCATAGCCTATGCCAAAGGTGTTATTGTTATAAAAGAGGGCGGGGATATCATCATGGCGGACCTTGGAATTCCAGATTTGGTCAGGTGACGTAATGTGGGCTCGATAACCAGAAACGGTGCGTTGATGCTTTTGGCCGTTGCCTTTTTTGCGCAGAGAATCTTATCAGGGCTCCCAGGGCCTTTTTGGTTTGTTTCAGTGTTCCTTACTGTGTATGTTATGGGCAGATTATTTGCGGGGAAAGGTACAATGTTTCCTGCCTACTTTGAAGATGTATTCTTCGGACTGCTTCTGTGTGCAGGCCTTGGAGTATTTGCCTGGTACCTCGACGGCCAAATGTCCGTATATACAGGAAAATTTGGGGGCCCGGCGGTTCCGGCTATAGTGTATGCAATAATTGACGCATTAACGGTCAATTCATATAGGTGATTATCCGGAGGTGACCATAGTGAACTATGCAGACATAGTTATAGGTGCAATTCTTGCCCTCGGTTTTCTCAAGGGTTTTCTGGCTGGTTTCTGGTCCTCAGTTTTGGGCCTGGCAGGGACGGTAGTTGGTTTCCTCGGGGCTTATTTTTTTACAGGCCCTGCAGTGAACTACTTGGAGAAATCAGCACGATGGGTAAGCCATGTAGCAGAATGGTGGAAAGACGTCTTTGTCCTGCTTCCCAGCTACGCAAAACCATACGATGCCAATTCCGTGGCAGACTTCTTCCAGGGAATTGATTCCACTCCCTGGCTCCGGCCCATTTCAGGCCTTCTTAAAGACTATTTCCTGGAAATCGAAGCCCTGGCCGGGCCAGGCGCTACGTGGGGCAGGATGCTTGCACTCCTTCTTGCCCAGATTCTTGTCGCAAGCGTGGTGTTCCTTATACTCCTGTCTGTGTTCAGAATAGCCTGGTCATTCTTCGCAAGGACTTTGAGCTTTGCTACATCATTGTCCTTAACCCAGAGATTTTTGGGAGGGCTTCTCCAACTGGGCCTGTCTGTAGTCTGGTTGTCCCTGCTTGTGGGCAGCCTCTATCCTCTGATAGGTTTGGAGGCCCTTGGGCCTGTAAGAGACGTGATCTCTTCATCTCAAATGGTAGCGGTTTTGCTGGGTGTATACAAAGTATTGCTTCCTGCTGCCCTGGCCAGGATTGAACCGAAACTGTAATTAGGAAGGGAGTTTCGCATTATGCTCTTGGAACCACCCCTGAGAGCCGGTGACGTGGTTAAACTTAAAAAGAATCATGCCTGCGGAAACGACCTTTGGCAGGTGCTCCTGGCAGGTACAGACGTCAGGCTGAAGTGTATTAAGTGCGGCAGAGTGATTCTTCTTGACAGGGGCAAGTTTTCTTCCAGGTTCAAAAAAAGGATGGAGATAGCAAAAGATGGCAATTGAGCCCCGGAAGCCTTGAGTTTCCTTGTAGGGAAGTCTATAATTGTTCTGCGCCGGTTGAGCGACGCGGAGGGATTCTCCGACGTTACTCCCGCCCCACTGAGGGGCCACTAAAGTCCATGGGAGGAGGTACAAATATTGCGAGCTTACGAAGTTTTGTTTATTGTCAGTCCTGATTATGAGGACGAGCAAATCGCCTCGATAATTGCCAGGTATAAGGGCGTCATCACGAAGGATGAAGGAGTAGTCACTGAAGCAGACAAGTGGGCCAAACGCAGGCTTACTTACGAGATCGCCGGTTTTCGGGAGGGGCTCTACATCCTTATGACCTTCGAGGGAACTCCAGAAATCGCCGCTGAATTAGATCGTCTGATGAAGATTGATCAAGAAGTACTCAGGCACATGATTTCCCGTATTGATGATATTGCCGTAAGAGACGTTAAGCGTAAGAAAGATGAGGCAAGAACTGAAGAGCCGAGGTCTGAAAGAGGCTCAAGAAGCCAGGGAAAACCGGAAGTAGCAGTTGTAGACACCAAGGCTTCAAAGGCTTCAGAAGAAGCCCGGGTGGAAGGGTAGGTAAAATTCAGAAGATATTTTGGAGGGGAGAAATTGCTCAACCGGATAATACTCATAGGAAGATTAACAAGGCAACCTGAACTAAGGATTACTCCTGGCGGAGTTTCTGTTACCACAATTACACTTGCAGTGGACCGAAGGCCTACTCAGAGCGGCCAAAAAGAGACAGATTTCATTGATGTAGTTTTGTTTGGCCGGTTGGCCGAAGTAACATGCAAATATATGGATAAAGGGCGTTTGGTGGCTGTAGAAGGAAGGCTTCAGAGCCGCAGCTGGGAAACAAGGGACGGCCAGAAACGGAAGTCTTGGGAAGTCCTGGCAGACTCAATAGAGTTTCTTGGAGGCAGGCCCAGGAACCAGGATGAACCTTCGGGTACCGCTTCAAACGAAGAATACACGCAACCAGACGAGCAAAACACTTTTACTGAATGATTAGAATTACGGTTGACTATTGGTTAAGGAGGGCTTTTTTTGCGGAGAGAACATGGGCGCAGAGCAAAGAAACGTGTATGCAATTTCTGCGTAGACGGTGTCTCGTATATAGACTATAAAGACACAGGCAGAATGCGCAGGTACATTACAGAACGCGGCAAGATATTGCCCAGGAGAATAACAGGCAATTGCGCAAGGCACCAGCGTCTTCTCACAAGAGCAATCAAGAAAGCCAGAGTAATGGCACTAATGCCGTATACTATAGAGTAACGGACAAGACCGGGCCGGACAGGGGCAACAGCCCATGCCTGGCCCGGCGGCAGATAATTATGTTGGGGGGCGTCAGGTGGCTGGACGAATGACTAGATCCCTGGTTGAGAGTGCGCTCTTGGCAGCATTAGGGTCAGTATTGGTACTGGTCGGGTATTACGTGCCCCTTCTTGGCCCTGTAGCTGTTTTCTTATGGCCTCTTCCGTCAGCTCTGGCGGTTCTCCGTCATGGTACCCGGTGGGGGTTTTTGTCTTCTATTGTCACAGGACTGTCGTTACTCTTATTCATGGATTGGCTTACAGCTTTGAGCCTGTGGGTTCTTTTCGCGCTTACCGGAGTGACTTTCGGATATGCAGTCAGTAAAGAGTACTCTCCGGTTGCTACTATTTTCATTACCAGCGGGGCGTTTCTTGTAGGATTGCTTATGTCTTTTCTGTCTGTTTATTTCGTAGCAGGGTTTACTCCGGCCAAACTCATTGATGACTACCTGAAAGCGATGCAGGCGGCTACCGAGATGAACAAGAAGATTTTTGGGCCAAATGCCGTCCTGGAGCAGTTCAGCAATCTTGAGCAGGTCAAAGAACAGCTTATCCGCTTATTACCCGGGGCAATCCTTGTATCTGCCGTATTTCAGTCATACATGAATTTTGAAGTAGCCAGGCGTGTCTTAAGCAAACTGGGCCAGAAAGTGGAACCCCTGCCGCCCTTTTCCCGGTGGATCTTTCCCGAATATGTTGCTCATGGCGCATTTGTAAGCTACCTTGCAGTAGCCCTTGAACCATATCACAAAATTTCGATTCTCATGGGATTGGGCGAAAATGCCCTGTTTATGTTTTCTCTCATTTTATTTGCTCAGGCTGCTTCGGTGTTATCGTATTTTATGAAAAGAGCCCGGGTACCAGGGATCTTGACAGGTCTAACACTCTTTTACCTTTTCGTTACCCCTGGCCTTAACACCCTGGCCATGCTTTTTGGTATGATAGATGTACTCTTCGATTTCCGGCACCTACGATATGGTTGGGTGGATGAGATTTAGGAATCTTCCCTTGAGGAGCGCCAAAGCATACATTGTGGAAGGCTCGGAATAAACGAGGCTATCTTATATTGATTTCAACAGACTATTGGCCACTTTGGGAAAGGAGGAACGGACATGAATGTTGTTCTTAAGCAAGATGTTACAGGATTGGGGAAAGCAGGAGATGTAGTTAAGGTAAAAGCCGGTTACGCACGAAACTTCCTAATTCCGAAAGGTTTTGCCGTACCGGCAACAAAGAGTGCCTTGAAAGAGCAAAAGAATTTAAATCAGGCCCAAGAGGAGAAAGAAGAAAGATTGCTGAGTGAAGCCAGGAAATACGCTGCAAAAACAGAGGGCAAAACCCTGACTTTTACAGCAAAATCAGGCAATAATCGCATTTTCGGTTCAGTAACCTCAGCCGACATAGCCGCCAAACTAAAGTCTTCTCTCAAAGTGCCTGTAGACAAAAGAAAGGTCTTGCTTTCTGAGAACCTAAAGGAACTTGGCAGTCATAGGGTTCAGATCCAGTTCCATCCTAAGGTGAAGGCAGAAGTTACAGTAAACATACAGCCGGAAGGAGGCCAATAGGGTGACTCGAAAAACCACTGAATTCCAGGGAGCCGAAGGCGAGGAAATCCTCAAACGGCGAGTCGGTGCTATGTTTGGGTTTCTTGCAGCTATCTATGGGCCTGAGAAACTGGTTTTGAAAGCCGGCAAATTGGGTGCTCTCAAAGGAATGAAGTCTCAGGACCTTCTTCAGCAAATAGTGGCTCTGCAGAAGGTGGTTTACGAGGATCCTACTATCCAGGCGTCCCCTGAGATCCACGAGATAACAGCTATTTTAGAAGATTGCCAGGAAGAGATCGCAGACCGTATTGCACGGCAGTCAATAGAGCAAGAGATTGAAGATAGGGTTTCCCGGAAAATGCAGGAAAAGCACGAAGAATATTTGCAGGATATCAAGAAAGAAATCCTTACTGAAAACAGCGGCCCTGAAACCCAGGAGACTCAGAAACGGCTCAAGTCCATTATGCAGCTGGAAAAGCGTACCCTGTCCCGTTCAGCTCTGGCTATCCTCAAACCCAGAAAATTGAAAGATATTGTCGGGCAGGAAAGAGCCATACAGGCACTGCTTGCCAAAATCGCGAGCCCTTATCCCCAGCACGTCATCTTATACGGGCCCCCGGGTATAGGGAAAACCTCAGCGGCCAGGCTCGTCCTTGAAGAGTCAATGAGGCTGCCCTTTTCTCCTTTTGCCAAAAAGGCTCCTTTTATTGAAACAGATGGCGCAACTCTTCGCTGGGATCCCCGGGAGATAACAAATCCGCTCCTGGGCTCTGTACACGATCCCATATACCAGGGCGCAAGGCGTGACCTTGCTGATGGCGGAGTTCCTGAACCAAAATTGGGCCTTGTTTCCATGGCAACCGGAGGAATTCTGTTCATAGACGAAATTGGAGAAATGGACCCACTTCTTCAGAACAAACTTTTGAAAGTGCTCGAGGATAAGAGGGTGTTTTTCGACTCATCTTACTATGATCCTGACGATCCCAGAGTACCTGAATATATAAAGCGGCTTTTCAGCCAGGGAGCACCTGCTGACTTTGTGTTAGTGGGAGCTACAACCAGGGATCCCGACGAAATCAGCCCGGCCCTTCGCTCAAGGTGCGCAGAGGTATTCTTTGACGCCCTGACGCCTGGCCACATTGTGAAAATAGTAAAAGGAGCTGTGAGAAGGCTCAGGGCTAAAATACCTGCTGATGCATGCAATATTATCGCCGACCATACGATTGAAGGAAGAAAAGCTGTAGGGCTCCTGGCTGACGCATATGCGGTGGCCCTTCATGATGCAGGTGGCTTCCCAGAGCGAGGATTCCTGCCTATTTCTGCTGAAGACGTTAAAATTGCCATCGAGACAGGAAGGATTCAGCCAAGTGTGATTGTAAAAGCAACAAGCACCGAAGAAGTTGGTAAAGCCTTTGGCCTTGGGGTTTTGGGCTATTTAGGTTCAGTGATTGAGATCGAAACTGTAAGCTTCCCTGCAAGGGAAAACGGAAAAGGAACTATGCGGATGAACGATACTGCAGGATCAATGGTAAAAGATTCTTTGTTCAACGCAGGATCCGCTTTGAGAAAGACTTTTAATATCGATTTATATAATTGGGATGTACACGTAAACATAATTGGAGGCGCCAAGATCGATGGCCCCTCAGCAGGGCTGGCCATTACCCTGGCGGTCTTTTCATCTATAGCCGGGCTCCCTGTCCGGCAGGACGTGGCAGTTACCGGGGAAGTGTCATTAACCGGCCAGGTTAAGGCTATTGGAGGTGTGTACGAGAAAATATATGGTGCAAAGCAAGCGGGTATGAAGAAGATTCTGATTCCTTACGACAATGCCGCAGGAATAAAGGAAATCCGCGGAATAGAGGTAGCCTACGTAAAGACCCTAAAAGATGCTCTGGACCATATTTGCCCATGTTGGAGAGAGTCGCCTTTTTGTGCCTAGAATGAGGGGGAGTTAAGTTGTCTCAGGTGCCACAGAGGATGCCGCCTCAAAACATTGAGGCAGAAGAAGCCGTCATAGGGTCCATGCTTATTGAGCAAAGCGCTGTGATTTCGGCACTTGAGATCCTGAGGCCTGACGACTTTTACAAAGAAACCCACAGAATTATTTTCAGGCATATGGCAGAAATGGCAGATAAGCTGGAAGCTGTGGACCTTGTTACCTTATCTGAAGTTCTTAAAGCAGCAGGCCATCTCGATAGAATAGGCGGTGCCGCCGAACTTGCCAGACTTGCCAATTTTGTGCCTACAGCGGCCAACGTAGAGTATTATGCTAGAATTGTGGCGGAAAAAGCGGTCTTGAGGCGGCTGATTGCGGCTGCTACAGAGATAGCGGCCAGCGCCTATGTATCTCAGTCTGAAGTTGACGAGCTTTTGGATAAGGCTGAAGAGACAATATTTCAGATATCCCAGGGGCGCAGCACCCAGGGATATGTTCATCTCAAAGATGTACTTGTAGAAACCATGGAGAAACTCGAGTACCTTGCATCCCATAGAGGGGATGTGGTAGGGCTTCCCAGCGGCTTGACTGATTTAGACCACCTGACTTCCGGATTTCAGCCATCTGATTTGATAATCCTTGCAGCACGCCCTTCTGTGGGCAAGACTTCCCTTGGCCTTAATATTGCCAGGAATACTGCTGTAAAGGAAGATTGCGCAGTAGTCATATTCAGTCTTGAAATGTCCAAGGAGCAAGTAGCACAAAGGTTATTATGTTCTGAGTCGGCAATAAACAGCCAGAACTTACGAAATGGTTTTCTCAATGATGATGAATGGCGAAGATTATCCATCGCGTTAGGGAGGCTCGGTGAGGCCAAGATTTTCATAGACGATACGCCCGGGATATCAGTAATGGAGCTCAGGGCAAAGGCCCGGCGAATAAAGGCAGAACACGGCCTGGGGCTTGTAGTTATAGACTACCTGCAACTTATGAGAACACGTAAGCAAGAGAACAGGCAGCAGGAGATTTCTGAAATTTCACGATCCCTTAAGGGGCTTGCACGTGAGCTGAACGTTCCTGTCATCGCCATGTCCCAGTTATCAAGGGCAGTGGAACAGCGCCAGGACAGACGGCCTCTGCTTTCAGATTTGCGAGAGTCCGGCGCCATAGAGCAAGATGCCGATATCGTCATGTTCCTTTACACCGAGCCTGAACTTGAACAAAACAATGTTATCGAACTGATTGTGGCCAAGCAAAGAAACGGCCCCACAGGTTCCATGAGACTGTTTTTCTCAAGGGAAGTTTGCAGGTTTGGGGATCTGGACACAATACATGCTCCTGGAGACAGCGGTATATAGAACCTCAGCCGCATTAGGGACCGTTTTCAACAGTAGGGGGTCAGCCGTTGAATACCTGGGATGTCATTGTAATAGGTGCAGGGCCGGCAGGCATTTTTGCGGCCCTGGAACTTACCAGGAGAGCGCCGGGGCTGTCAGTGCTTGTACTCGATAAAGGGCTTGCTCTTGAAAAGAGAAAATGTCCCAGCCAGGGGAAAATCGGAGGGTGCTTGAACTGCTCACCGTGTTCCATAACATCAGGATGGGGTGGGGCAGGAGCGTTCAGCGATGGCAAACTCACCCTTACCAACAGGTTCGGGGGCTTTCTCGACGAGCATATTTCAAAAGGCAGGCTAATTGACCTCATAGGTTACATAGACAAAACCTGGCTTGAGTTCGGTGCCACTGACCGGATATTTGGCGCAGACAAGGATGTTACAGGAGAGCTTGTCCGGAAGGCTGCAGCGGCAGGGCTTGAGCTTATCCCCGCTCCGATCAGGCATTTAGGGAGCGATAACAGCCCCAAAATCCTGAACAACATGTATCTTTATCTAAAACCAAAGGTAGCCATACGAACAATGACAAAGGTAGAAAGGATTCTGGTTCATCAAAACCAGGTGCAGGGGGTTTTGCTAAAAGACGGAAGCGAAGAATACTGCCGTTACCTGATTGCCGCTCCAGGCCGTGAAGGATCTTCATGGTTTTCAGAAGAAGCCCGAAGGCTTGGCCTAACCCAAGAGATTAACCCTGTGGATATTGGCGTGAGAGTTGAAATACCTGCTGTGGTTACAGACGACATAACAGAGAAGGTGTGGGAGCCCAAAATACACTACTACTCCAGAGCCTTTGATGATCTGATAAGAACTTTTTGTGTTTGCCCCAGGGGCCAGGTAGTTACAGAGAACACCGGAGGAGTCATTACTGTTAACGGCCATTCCTGGAGTGACTATGCAACTGACAACACAAACTTTGCCTTACTGGTCTCCAAGACATTCACACAGCCTTTCAGGGAGCCGATTGCCTATGGCAAGTACATTGCCAGCCTTGCAAACATGCTCGGGGGCGGAGTTATAGTGCAAAGGCTCGGCGACCTCTGGGAGGGGCGGCGGTCTACTGAAAAACGCCTAGCAAAGAGCATGGTAGAGCCTACACTAAAAGATGCTACTCCCGGTGATCTTACACTTGTTCTGCCATACAGGCACATAAGAAACATTCTTGAAATGTTAGAGGTTCTTAACAACCTCATGCCGGGTATCTGGTCAAGGCATACACTCTTATACGGTGTGGAAGTCAAATATTACTCTGCCAGAGTGAAGGTCAAAGAAGACATGAGTTCCGAGATAGAGGGCCTTTTTGCCATAGGAGACGGGGCAGGCATTACCAGAAGCCTTGCTCAAGCATCGGTTTCCGGAGTGATTGCCGCCAGAGCCATAGCAGATGAAACA
>MTKW01035450.1_pt1 | contig 11498 bp, 12 predicted proteins | sample 1042761 | NCBI WGS metagenome assembly MTKW01 (sample SAMN06205366, study PRJNA360243) | anaerobic digester metagenome | biome: Wastewater treatment plant; feature: Anaerobic digester sludge; material: sludge; isolation source: anaerobic digester fed with sludge from wastewater treatment plant ...
GCTGCGCAGCGGCCTGGGCTTTCGCAAGCTGGACAAGGTGCTGCTCACTCATGGCCACCTGGATCACATTCTGGGGCTGGGCGGCCTCGTCTCGACCTTTTCGCGGTGGGAATCGATCGACACGCTGAGCATCTATGGTGGCAACTGGCCACTGCAGCGCGTCCAGGATCTGATGAAGGTGGTGTTGCGCGGCGGCGAGGTCGATACGAACGTCGAGCTGATCGAGATCCGCAACGGGCCCATCTGGCGGGGCGGCGGCCTGACCGTCACGGCCTTTCCGGTGTCGCATCGGGGGCCAGGCTGCTATGGCTTTAGCTTTGAGGAGCGCACGCACCGCCCCTTTTTGGCCGATGCGGCGCAGGCGCTGGGCATTCCCAGCGGGCCCGAACGGCGCGAGCTGGTCGAGGGGCGCGAGATCACTCTGGCCAACGGGCGGGTGATCTCGCCCGACGATGTGCTGGGCGCGCCGATTGCCGGCACCAAGCTGGTGCACGTGGGCGATGCCGGTCGCACCGACAACCTGGTGGAGGTAGCGCGAGGGGCCGATGCGCTGATCATCGAGGCCACCTACACCAGTCGCGATCAGGAGATGGCGACGCGTTTTGGGCACCTCACGGCGCGGCAGGCGGCCGAGCTGGCCGCAGAGGCCGAGGTCAAGGCGCTCTTTCTGGTGCATCTGTCGCGGCGCTACTCCGAATACGAGACCCTGCGCGAGGCGCGTGCCGTGTTCGAGAACACCATCGTGCCACGCGACCTCGACATGTACCGCATCCTGCGAGGGCAGGTGGTGGCCATCGATGACGACGAACGGCAGCGTCTGGCGGGGCCCGAGCCCCTGGTCGAGCGCTGACGTGGCTACGCCGATCCTGGTCAAGCTGGGTGGCTCGCTGATCACCGACAAGCGTGCGCCCGAGACACCTCGCCTCGACGTCATCGCGCGGTTGGCCGGCGAGATCGCCCAGGCCCTGGCGCAGTGCCCCGAGCTCAGCCTGGTGTTGGGGCACGGTTCAGGTTCGTTTGGGCACGTGGTGGCCGAGCGCTATGGCGTGCACCAGGGCGCCCTGGACGACTGGATGGGCTATGCGCAGACGGGCGCTGCTGCTCAGCGCCTGAACCGCCTGGTCGTCGATGCGTTGCTGGCCGCAGGCGTGCGGGCGGTGTCGCTACAGCCTTCGGCATCGGCCATCTGCTGCGAGGGCGAGCTGGTCAGCCTGTGCCTGGCGCCCATGCGCGAGCTGTTGGCTCACGGGGCGGTGCCCCTGGTGTACGGCGATGTGGCCATCGACACAGCGCGCGGCGCAGCGATCGTCTCGACCGAGCAGGTACTGGCCTATGTGGCGCGGAACCTGGGGGCCACGCGGCTCGTCGAAGTAGGTGAGGTGCAGGGCGTGTTCACGGCCGACCCGCATGACCACCCGCAGGCGCAGCTGCTGCGCCGCATCACGCCCACAAGCCTGGACGCCATCAGCGCCGGGCTAAAGGGCTCGCACGGGGTGGATGTGACCGGCGGCATGCGCTCCAAGGTCGAGCTGCTACTGCGGCTGGTGCAAGAGCTGCCCAAGCTGCGCGTGCAGATCATCGGCGGCGCCGAGCCGGGCGTGCTGGCGCAGGCTCTCGTCGACGAACGCGCCGAGATCGGCACGCTGCTCTGCGCCGACCGGCATGATCCATAGATTCCTCGCGCGCCCTGGGGGGCGCAGAATGGCAAAGCGACAATGCCTGGCTTTATCTGGTTTGTGATCGTTTTCGGTGTGGTCGTCTTTGCCCACGAGCTGGGGGACTTTGTGGTCGCCAAGGCTTCGGGCGTTGCGGTCACCGAGTTCGGCTTTGGCTATCCACCGCGGCTGGTGCGGCTGTTCCGTTGGCGCGAGACCGAGATCACCCTGAACCTGCTGCCGCTGGGCGGGTTTGTGCGCATGGCCGAGGACGATCCCTCGGCCCCAGGCAGCCTGGCCAGCAAGGGGCGTGCCACGCGCGCCCTGGTGCTCTCGGCGGGAGCGCTGATGAACATCGTGCTGGCGGTGGCCCTGTATAGCACGACCTATATGGTGGGCACGCCGGTGCCTGTCGAGGGCGAAGGCGCGGGCGTCTATCTGGTGGGCGAGAACTCGCCGGCCGAGCAGGCAGGGCTGCGCCCGGGCGACACCATCGTGGCCATCGCCGGGGAGCGCGTGCGCGATGCCGAGCAGGCCAAGACACTGATCGAGGCCAACCTGGGCCGCGAGGCGGCGCTGGTGGTGCGGCGCGATGGCGTCGAGCTGCCCGCCGTCACGCTGGTGCCGCGCGTCAACCCGCCGCCCAACGAGGGCGCCGTCGGCGTGGTCATCGACCTGCCGCTGGAGACGCGCTCCTTCCCCATCTGGCAGGCGGTGCCCAAGGGCGTGCAGGCCGTGCGCAACGTCATCGTGGGCCTGTTCCGCACGGTGGGAGAGGCCATCCGGGGCGCTATCGCGTTTGAGGTTAGCGGGCCCATCGGCATCTATCGCGCCACCGTCGAGGTGGCGCAGACCGGCATCGTGCGCCTGCTCGAGTTCACCGCCTTCTTGAGCACCAACCTGTTTCTGATGAACCTGTTGCCCCTGCCGGCGCTCGATGGCGGCCGGCTGGTGTTTGTGTTGCTCGAGTGGGTGCGCGGCGGCAAGCGTGTGCCGCCAGAGAAAGAAGGGCTGGTGCACGCCATCGGCATGATGCTCCTCATCGCGCTGATGGTGGTGGTGACTATTTTTGATTATCGGCGCTACTTTGGTTAGCATCTGGCACATACGAACCTCTACAGGCGCCGACAGGCCCGGCCTGTGCGGCGCCGGCCAAGGCAGAGGCGGCCTATGAAATGTCACGCGTGTGGCGCCGAGGCGCCCGCCCGCGCCACCATCTGTTCCGAGTGCGGCGCCAGGTTGCGGCGGCCGCGTCTGAGCTGGCATCGTTGCGAGCGCTGTGGCCAGGTCCTGGCGGGGTCGCAGAGTGTGTGCCCAGCCTGTGGCCAGCCGCTCTCGAGGCGGCCGGTCTGGCCCTGGCTGGCCGTGGGCCTGGCCGTTGTGGCGCTCATCGGGGGGCTCTTGCTGGGGCATGGCTCCTATGATCAGACCCTGGATAGGTATCTGAGCGCCCTGCCCACAGCGCTCCATGAGGTGTCGCAGGCCGGGAGAGCCACGGTCACCCTGGCGCCGCTGGGCCCCACCATCACCCCCACGGCCACGGCCAGGCCGAGTGCGACGCCGACGCCAACCCAGTCGGTGCAGCCAGCGCCACCGGGCACCCCCCCGCCGGCAGAGACGGCCACGCCTGCAGCGCTGGGCGTCGGGGGCGACTAGGCAGAGACTCTTGCGGGGCCCGTGGGCCACAGAGATGGCCTCGATCGGGCGCCCGTGTTACAATGAGATAGTTTGACGTAATGTGGAGACCATCAGCCCATGACTGACGAACTGCAGCAGGCAGTGTCGGCGCTGGCGGGCGAGGCGCCCATCGGGCGCGCGCTGCTGTTGCCGCTGTCTGGCCTGGAACGAGCCGCCGCCGCGCGGCTGCCGGGCTTGCTGGCCGTCCTGTCCATCGACCGACAGCGCCAGATCGTCGAGAGCCTGGTGGGCGAGGCCGAACGCAGCTTTGAGCTGGACTTTTGCCTGGCCTATCGGGCGCTGCTCGACCATGGCGATGCGCACATCCGACGGTTGTGCATCGAGGGCCTGTGGGAGGACGATCACCCCGATCTGATCGCCCCCCTGGTCCGCTTGCTCGAGGCCGATCCTGACCATGCGGTGAGGGCGGCCGCCGCCGAGGCCCTGGGGCGGTATGTGTATGCGGGGGAGGTGGATGAGCTCCCAGCGACGCGCGCGATGCCTGTCCGGCAGGCCCTCGAGCGGCAGCTCTTGGGGGCGGCCACGCCGCTGGTTGTGGCCCGCAGAGCGCTCGAATCGCTGGCCTATATCAATGATGACACCGTCAAGGCCTACATCGACCGCGCCTATGGCGGCGATCAGGAAGAGATGCGCCTCAGTGCGGTGTTTGCCATGGGCCGCAGCGCCGACGCGTGCTGGGCCGATATTGTGTTGGGCGAGTTGTACAGCGACAATCCTGCCATGCGCTTTGAGGCCGTTCGGGCGAGCGGCGAGCTGCAGTTGCGCGATGCGGTAGAGACGCTCGAACGCATCGTCGGCGAGCGCGACATCGAACTGCGCTATATGGCCGTCCAGGCGTTGGGGCAGATCGGCGGCGAGCGAGCGCGCAAGGCACTCGAACGGTATCAGGATGCAGACGATCCCGACCTGGTCGAAGCGGTCGACGAGGCGCTGGCCGAGAGCTCGCTGGCCGATACCGTCTTTGACATGCTGGTGGTCGATCCGCTCGATGCCGATCTGGTGATGGATGACCAGGATGAGCCCATCGACGACGAACAAGAAGCGTATCGGGCCGAGTTTCGCGAATACACGCACGACGATGGCGAGGACGAGGATGAGTGGCCCGACGAGTTCCTCTCGCTCGACTAGCCGAGCGACCGGCGCGTACGAGCGGCTGGTGGCCAGAGTGCACGGGCGCGTACAGGGCGTCAGCTTTCGCTACTATACGGCGTCTCAGGCGCGAGAGTTGGGGCTGTGCGGCACGGTGCGCAACCGGCTCGACCGCACCGTGGAGGTGGTGGCTGAAGGACCCCGGCCCCAGTTGGAGCAGTTGCTGGCCTGGCTGCGTGAGGGGCCGAGCATGGCGCGCGTGTTGCGCGTAGAAGTGTCTTGGTTGGCCGCCAGCGGAGAGTTCACCAGCTTTGAGGTGCGATAGCAGATGAGGCATAACCCCGAACGGCTCGCCTGGCTGGTGCTGGTGGCCGCCTTTGCCACCCTTTGCCTGCTGGTGGTGGCGGTGCCATTGGGCATTCGCTGGCATGTGCACCATGCCGAGGTCAAAGATGAGGCCGCCATCGAATCGCTGCTGGGCACGATCGCTGTCGAGCCGCTGGCGGGCACCGGGCCGGTGCCCCTCACCAAGGGCTCGGGCATGCTGGCGCCCGAGGGCACGGTGGTGTACGTGGACGACACGTCAGAGGCGCTGCTCACCTTTCCCGACCAGAGCTTTATGCACGTCTATCCCGGCTCGACGGTGCGGCTCGACCAGTTGCGGTCGCCACGCTATCGCGCCGGCGAGAGCCCGGTGATCATCTATGCGACCTTGCTGGGCGGGCGCATCCGCATCGGCAGCGCCGTGTTGCCCGAGCGCGAGCTGGACATGGTGGTCACCACGGCCACCGCCAGGGTCGAGCTGTCGGAAGATGGCAGTTTCCTGGTCGATGTAGGCCCATCGGGCACCGATGTGGCCATCTACCGCGGACATGCGGTCGTCTCGGCTCAGGGCAGCAACGTGCTGGTGATGGAGCGCGAACGCACCACGATCTCGCCCGGCGAGCGCCCCGGCGAAGTGGTGGGCGTGGCCCGCAACCTGGTGCAGAACAACAACCTGCGCCCGCCGCTCGACGAGTGGGTGGTCTACAACGAGCAGGGCACCGACAACGGCCAGGTGGGCGGACAGGCCGATGCCGTGGTGGATAGTGGCGTGAGCGCCGTGCGGCTGTGGCGCACGGGCGGCGAGGGCAACCACTGCGAGACCGTGCTCGAACAGGCGATCGACGCCACCCTGCCCGAACCGGTCACCTCGCTGGTGGTGCGCTCAACCCTCAAGGTGCGCTATCAGCAGCTCTCGGGGGGCGGTTATCTTGCGTCTGAGTATCCCCTGATGATCCGGCTGACCTATCGCGACCAGTATGACAGCGAAGCCGAGTGGATCCAGGGCTTTTACTATCAGAACGTGGATGGCAACCCGACGACCTATGGGATGCAGATCCCCCACGACCGCTGGTACGTGTTCGAGTCGGAGAATCTGCTCGAGGCGCTGCCGCTCAAGCCTGTGCGCATCATGTCGGTCCGCGTGTATGCCTCGGGCTGGGACTATGACAGCCTGGTGTCTGACATCAACCTGATCATCCAGTAGCTCGTTCGCGCTCGAGCTGGGCCTTGTAGCGGCGGCGCACGCCATCCAGGATGGCGAGATAGGGCTCCGAGGCATAGTCGGGATAGGTCCAGGGTTGAGGCCGCCAGGCGCCACGCTGATAGCTCAGCGTCACCTCGGCATAGATGCCCTGCCCGAGGTAGATGCGGTGCCACTGATTCTTGGTGGTGGCCAGCACCAGCTTGGCCAGCGAGACATAGCCCGGGTCGAGATTGATGCGGCGCTTGCCCTGCACCGCCAGCATCTGTTCGATGGCATTGGTGCACAGCTTGATCTCGGCCAGGGAGCCCGGGTCGACCAACTCGGCAAACGTCACAAAGCATCGCCATTGAGGCAGGCCCAGCTCACGCGCATAGTACGGGGTGGCCTCAAAGGGCAGCAGTTCGCTGCGCCAGTCCACGGCGCCAAAGGCCTCGCCCAGCGCCACCTCGGCCTGGCTGAAAAGCGCCACCTCTGACGCCAGCATGGGCACAATCAGCTTGACCGGCTGTGGCGGTTTGACCTCGCCCATCTAAAAGCCCTCGTGTTGCTGTTTGAGGCTGCGATAGGCGGTGCGTGTGACGATGATGTGATCGAGCAGCTCGATGCCCAGCAGGTCGCCGGCATGGCGCAGGTCGCGAGTGATGTCGATGTCGGCCACCGACGGCGTGACGTCCTCTGAAGGGTGATTGTGCGCCACGATGATGGCCTTGGCGTTGTCGCGCACGGCCTCGCGAAACACCTCGCACACGCGCACCGAGGCGCTATCGACCTGGCCACGGTAGACGTTGTGCAGACGCAACACCTGGTGCTTGGTGTCGAGCAGCATCACCCACAGCTCCTCTTGGCGAGGATTGCCGATGCGCGCCATCAAGATGCGCGCGGCGTTCTCAGGGGTGCTGATGCGCGGCCTGGCCTGGTCAGGGTTCATGGCCAGGCGCCGGCCCAGCTCAAAGGCCGCCAGCACCTGCGCCGCCTTGGCCGGCCCCACCCCGGGGATGGTCGCCATCTCCTCGTGGGTGGCCTGTGAAAGGCCCGCGAGGCCATCGAATCGTTTGAGCAAACCCTGAGCCGCTTGGATGGCGTTCAGGCTCCTGGTGCCCGAGCGCAGCGCAATGGCGATCAGCTCGGCGTCAGAGAGCACATCGGCGCCATAGGCGAGGAGTCGCTCGCGGGGGCGGTCGCCTTGGGGCAGCTCTTTGATGCCCACCCGATAGTCGCTGTCGCTCACGGCAGTCCCTCTCCCAGCACTCGCTGGGCCCAGTCTAGCCGCCCATATCCCGAGGGTCAATTGGCGGCCAAAGGGCGCTGGTTCTACAATGGGGCATCTGCTCGGGAGCGAGAGCCATGACAAGCGCAGAGCGTCCTCAAGACGTCTTTGGGCGACGCGCCGCCTATTATGTCAGCAGCCAGACGCATAGCGACGCCGGACAACTGCAACGCCTGGTGGAGCTGGCCAACCCACAGCCCCACTGGCGCCTGCTCGATATCGGCGCTGGCACGGGGCACACGGCGCTCGCGCTGGCGCCACACGTTGCCGCGAGCATCGGCATCGACCTCACCGTCGAGATGCTGTTGCAGGCGCGAGAGCTGGCGGCTGCCAGGGGGCAGACGGTCACCTGGGCGCTGGCCGATGCCCAGGCGCTGCCCTTTGCCGATGGCAGTTTTGAGCTGGTGGCCTGCCGTCGCGCCGCCCACCACTTTGTCGACATCACAGGGGCGTTGCGCGAGATGGCGCGCGCGTTGACGCCTGGCGGCTTGCTGGTGATCGACGACCGCAGTATCCCCGAGGACGATGCCGTGGACACGCTGATGAACCAGCTCGACGTATGGCACGATGCCTCGCACATCCGCGAGTATCGCTCCAGCGAGTGGTGCGACCTGGTGACAGCGACGGGGCTGCAGGTGCAGCAGATCGAGGGCTATGTGCAGCATCGCCCGTTGAGCGCCTTTGCCCACGGCGCCGGCGCGGCCGAGGTGGCCTGGATGCGCCAACGCCTGGCTGCAGCCTCGCCCCACGAGCGCACGATGCTAGCGCTCACGCAGCAGGGCGACGAATGGGCGTTCAACAACTGGTACCTCTCGCTGGTCGCCGTCAAGCCCACCCACGCGTCGTGACCGCCGCTCTTACACCAGATGCCTGCCCCGAAAGGAGCCGCATGCCCTCGTCGTACGATCGCATTCTGTCCTATGTCGCCGAGCTCGACATCATCGACACCCACGAACACCTGCCGCCGTTCGAAGATCAGCGCGACGCCGGGCTCGACGGCATTCAGGAATACATCATGGACTATTTCAACCGCGACCTGCGTTCGGCGGGGCTGCCGCCGGACGATCTGGTGCGCGTCAAGAAAGGGGCCATGCCGCTGATGGAGCGTTGGCGGCTGGTGGCCCCCTACTGGGAGCTGGCGCGCTACACCGGCTATGGGCGCGCCCTCGACATCTCGGCCAGGGGGCTGTATGGGCTCGACGGCGTCCACGAGGGCACCATCGAAGCGCTCGATGCGGCGGTGCGCGGCAGTCACCATCCCGGGCACTACGAGTACGTGCTCAGGACAAAGTCCAAGATCGTCATCAGCCTGCTCGACGGCGGGCGCCCCAGTGACCAGCGCTACTTTCGTAACGTGCTCAACCTCGACGCTTTTGTGTTCCCCAAGACCGTGGCCCAGGTGCGCGGCATCGAGGCCTGGACAGGTGTGCGCATCTGCTCGTTTGAGGACTGGCTGCAGGCCTGCGAGGTCGGCCTGGACCTGGGCCTGCAAGAGGGGTGCGTCGCCCTCAAGAGCCCGCTGGCCTATCAGCGCTCGCTGCACTATGAGCGGACGCCGCGCTGGCAGGCCGAGGAGACCTTCACGCACTTTTTCGACCAGTATCACTTTCCCGACTGGCTCGAGGCCTACATCCACGTAGACAAGGCCTTTCAGGACTATATGATGCACCACGTCTTGCGGCTGGCGAACCAGCGCGGCCTGACCTTTCAGTTTCACACCGGCCTGCAGAACGGCACGGGCAACCTGATCGCCAACAGCAACCCCGAGTTGCTCAGCAACCTGTTCGTGCAATACCCCGACGTCACTTTTGATCTATTCCATATCGGCTATCCCTACGAGCATGTGCTTTCGGCGTTGGCCAAGAACTATCGCAACGTCTATATCGACATGTGCTGGGCGCACATCATCTCACCGCAGGCGGCGGTCAGCGCCATGGTCGAGTGGATCGACAGCGTGCCCATCTCCAAGATCAGCGCTTTTGGCGCCGACTATTCCTTTGTAGACGCCGTGTATGGGCACCAGCAACTGGCACGCGAGAACGTGTCGCGCGCGCTGGCCGTCAAGGTCGACCAGGGGCTGTTCGATGTGGACAAGGCCTGCGAGATCGCCAAACTGTGGTTCTATGACAACCCCATGCGCATCTTTCAGCTCGAGGGCAGGGTCTAGCGTGGTCACGTCGCGCGGCCCGGCCTGGATCATCATCGTCGACGGGCCGCCCTGCAGCGGCAAGTCGCGGGTGGCCGCCGCGCTGAGCCGCCGCCTTGGCCTGCCCTTGCTGACCAAAGACGCCCTCAAGGAGCGTCTCTTCGAGACGCTCGGCTGGGGCGACGCCGAGCGCGTGGACGACCTCAACCGCGCCGCGAATGCGCTGCTGCTCGATGTGGCGCGGTTGCTGCTGGCCACCGGCCGGCCGTTCGTCCTCGAGAGCAACCTGCGCCCAGACCGCGACGGCGCCGCGTATGCCGAGCTGCAACAACAGTGGGGCTTTGAGGCCATCCAGCTGCACTGCAGCGCCGCGCCCGAGCTGCTGATCGAGCGTTTTCGTCGGCGCTGGGCGGCGGGGCTGCGTCATCCGGGCCACGCCGACGACCGCACCGAGGCAGCCGTCGCCGAGCGCATACGCGCTGGCGTCTACGGGCCGCTCGCCCTGCGCGGCCCGCTGATGCGGGTGGATACGAGCGATGCGGGCTATGTGAATGTCGAACGGCTGGCGGCATCGGCGCTGCGGCAGGCCCAGGCCATCGAGGGCGCGGCGCCATGAGCCTGCCACCTTTTGCCTTGGAGCGGTTCTTTGCAGCCTACGAGTTCACCACGCCGCACATCCTGTGCGCCTCTGACTGTGAGGCGTTGACGCTGGCCGAGGCGCTGGCGCTGGCCACGCCAGAGGCGGCCGCGCTGTGGGACGGGCTGGCGATGGGCTACACGGAGTCGGCCGGGCATCCGCGCCTGCGCCAGGAGATCGCCAGCCTCTATGCCGGCCTGGCCCCCGAGCAAACGCTGGTGCTGGCGCCCGAAGAGGGCATCTACCTGGCGATGCACGCCCTGCTGTCGCCGGGCGACCACGTGGTGTGCATGTTCCCCGGCTATCAATCGCTCTATGCGGTGGCCGAGGCGCGCTGCTGCATCGTCACGCGCTGGGAGCCCCGCCTGCAGGGCGACGGCTGGGCCTTTGCGCTGGACGACCTGTTGGCGCTGCTACGACCCGACACGCGTCTGTTGATCATCAACCTGCCCCACAACCCCACCGGCGCGCTGCTCACACCTGGGGATTGGGAGGCGCTGCTGGCCCTGTGCGCCGAGCGCGAGCTGACTCTCTTTTCCGATGAGATGTACCGCGGCCTCGAGCAGCATGGTTGGGCGCAGCTTACCTCGGCGTGCGAGCGCTATCCGCGCGCCATCACACTGGCCGGGCTCTCCAAGGCGCTGTCGGCGCCGGGCCTGCGCATCGGCTGGCTGGCCACCCAGAATGAGGCGCTGCTGGCGCGCTGTGCGGCGCTCAAGGACTATACGACCATCTGCAACAGCGCCCCCAGCGAGGCGCTGGCGCTGATGGTGCTGCAGGCGCGAGAGCAGATCGTGGCGGCCAACCGCGCGCTCATCGCCTCAAACCGCGCCCTGTGCGATGCCTTCTTCAGCCGCCATGGCGAGCGCTTGCTGTGGCTGCCGCCCCAGGGCGGGAGCGTGGCCTTTCCGCAGTATCGGGGCCAGGAGGGGGCCGACGCCTTTTGCCGTGCGGCCCGCGAAGAGGCGGGCGTGCTGTTGGCCCCGGGCAGCCTCTGGGGCTATGACCGTCACTTGCGCATCGGCCTGGGCCGACGCAGCCTGTGCAGGGGCCTGGATGCCCTCGACGGTTGGTTGCATCGTCAGGGAGAGCTGCGATGAACATGGCGCCCCGCGAGACGCTCACGTCGCGCGAGCGAGTGGTGCGCACGCTCAACCGTCAGCCGGTGGATCGCTACCCCATCGACCTGGGCAGCCACTTTTCCACCGGCATCTCGGCCTTTGCCTACTGGCGTCTGCGCGCCCACCTGGGGCTGGCGCTCGACGACATCTGGGTGCCCGACGTGGTGCAGATGTTGGCCCACGTGGATGGCGACATCCTGGAGCGCTTTCACTGCGACTGCGTGCTGCTCTGGCCACGTTGGAGCGCCGAGCAGCGCTGGCAGCCTTACGACGCCTACCGTTTTGCCATGCCAGCCGCCATGCCCATGCAGCGCCAGCCCGATGGCGGCTGGCAGGTTCGCCAGGGCAGGCGGCAGA
>MTKW01006158.1_pt1 | contig 11496 bp, 21 predicted proteins | sample 1042761 | NCBI WGS metagenome assembly MTKW01 (sample SAMN06205366, study PRJNA360243) | anaerobic digester metagenome | biome: Wastewater treatment plant; feature: Anaerobic digester sludge; material: sludge; isolation source: anaerobic digester fed with sludge from wastewater treatment plant ...
GATTTTATCAAGAAGGGAGGTTGAGTAGCCATGAAAGAGAAAAGCAAATCACTATTTATTAAATGTGATTGTCATTGCTGTGGGCTGTCTCTTGAGTCCTGGGATTTTGATAATGATTGTATGTATATGTCATTTTGGATTGATGAATTTTATGCTTATCAAAGTGAAGGATTTTGGCGTAACCTTTGGGAACGAATCAAGTTAGCATTTAAGGTTTTGAGAAAGGGAGATTATTTTTTGCGGGAAGTAGCGATTGAGAAAGACGATGTGCAAAGGTTGAAGGAGTATTTTAATCAGTTTTAAGGGGGTTTACAATGCGACATTACAAACATTCTAACGGCAGGGTAGTAATGAGGGATTCAAGGGGCAGGTTTAGGAACCCTACATTTGCAGAACTATTCGGTTGCGAGGCAAATACTGATGCTTTAATATGTGGTAAATGCGGTTATGGAGAAGATGAAAATTGGTTTCCTTTAGTAAGAACAGGAATATGCCCGGAGTGCGGCAATGAAGAGAACCATAAAATAAAGGAGATGAAATAATTATGAGAATAGGAGCGATAAGTAAGGTATTTACACCTCGTTACTCATTTTGTATGAGGTGTAAAACAACGTGGTTTTTTGTAAAAGAACATAGCACAAATTATAAAACAGGCGATAACTGTGCTGTTGGTTGTTTCCCGCTATGTGAGAAATGCTGGAGCGAATTAACTCCAGAACAAAGATTACCGTATTATAAAGAGTTGTGGCTTGAATGGGCAAATAGAGACAAAATGGAATGGGAAGATATTGAAATGGCAGTCTTGGCGGGGTTATAATTTTAATAGAATTGTTCTTTGATTAATGTTTGGGTTTGCTGTTGGTGTGGCAAAAATGTTGTTTTAGGACTAGACAACTTTGAACAAAAAGAATCAGAAGAACCGGATAGTGTAGTTTATTCATTGCGTAAGTTTGTTTACCTGGCATTGCAAAATAATCCCAACATACTAGACGCCTTGTTTGTTGAAAAGAATCATATTATATTCATTAATGATTTTGGCAAGGAACTAAGGAATTTACGTTATGATTTTCTTAGCAAAAAGGTTTACAAAACCTATGGGGGTTATGCCTACTCTCAGTTAAAGAAGATGGTGGCTGTAACTAAAAAGTCGGAAGGCAAAAAATTAGAAGGGGTGAATACCCGCTTAACTATATTGAAGAAGAAGCGAAACGGTTGCAGAATTTGTTAGATGCGGCGTATGTTAATTCTAAATTGCCAAGCAAGCCAAACTACAATAAAATCAATAATTGGCTTGTTCAAGCACATGAGAGGAGTTTAATTTGGAAGGGGAATTGATGAATGTGGATTTATTAAAGCGGGTTCCTAATTATGTAAGAAATATCTTATATTTGTTAGAACAAAATGGGTTTAACACTTATTTGGTTGGCGGTTGTGTGCGCGATCTTTTTCTTGGCAGACAACCTAAAGATTATGATATTACCACATCGGCTTTGCCTGAACAGGTTAAGTCAATCTTTTCTCATGTAGTTTTAACAGGTGAAAAACATGGCACAGTAACCGTTGTAACGGAGCAAGGCAATGTAGAAGTAACCACAATGCGTAAGGATGGTGTTTATAAAGACAACAGAAGGCCAGAAACAGTAGAGTTTACAGACAACATCATTCAAGATTTATCACGTAGAGACCTTACAATTAATGCTATGGCCTATAACAAAGACGGGTTAATCGATCCTTTCGGGGGTTCTAATGCACTATGCATGGGACAAGTTATTGCAGTAGGCAATCCTACCGAAAGATTTCGGGAAGATGCTTTGCGGATGATGAGGGCAATCAGGTTTGCCTGTCAATTGGATCTTTTAATTGATACTGAAACCTTTGTTACAATCGCAAGAAATAAAAGCCTGATTCGCAACATTAGTGCAGAAAGAATCAGGGATGAAGTCTGCAAAATCCTTGTGTCTGATATGCCAAGCCGGGGAATTGAATTAATGAGGGCAACAGGGCTTCTAAATATTATTCTGCCTGAAATCGATAACATGGTTGGTTTTGACCAGCACAATCCCTATCATCACAAAGATGTTTATGAACATACCCTATTAGTTCTTGATGGTGTTTCCAATAATTTGATAGTTAGGCTTGCAGCACTTTTACATGACGTAGGAAAGCCAATTGCATTTGTCGTAGATGAAAATGGGATAGGGCATTTCTACAAACATCATATGGTTGGAATGGATATAGCAAAGGACATTCTTCAGCGTTTAAAGTTTGACAATAAAACAATTGATGCTGTTTGTATTTTAGTAAGAGAACACATGAGTAAATACGATAATCTAAATGTAAAAAGATTAATTAATAGAGTTGGCGTTGAAAATCTAGACAATTTATTTGAATTGCAGATAGCGGACATAAGGGCAAGTAAACCGCCTCATGATATAGAGGGCGTTCTCAAGGTAAAAGAAGACGTGACAAAAATAATTAATGAGAAACAACCATTAACAGTAAAGGACTTAAAAATTAGCGGGTATGACTTAATGGCTTTGGGAATGGAACCAGGCAGGGAAATGGGCAAGTTGTTAAATGAATTGCTGGAATTGGTTTTGGAAAATCCCAAAATGAATAACGAAGATTGTTTGATAAGATACGTCAGGGAAAAGATGTTATACTAGTAATATAAAATAAGAAAGGAGAATATAAATGTATAAAGATGATATCGGATATTTTTTAAATAGATATAAAGCAGGTGAGGCTAAGAAATATTTACAACAAGCAATTCCATTATTAATAGATGTGGGGAATTATGATGAAGTTATTGACATCATTAACGAAGCAATTAAGAGGATGAGCAAGGATGACTAAACCCAAAAAGAGAGGCAGGCCAAAAGGAAGTAAGAATAAAAGGAAGGCTATTAAGTCTACATCTAAGAAAAAAGTTAAACCAAAGGTTGTTAAGTATGAAGTGGTTGATGGCAAAAAGGTATGTCCAGTTTGCAAAACACAGAAGGGCATGAAAATTCAAACCTATGATGTTAAAGATAAGAAGGGCGTTTGCTATCTTACTAGTAAAGTTCTCTGCAATGATTGCAATGTATTGATGAAAATTGAAACTCCAATGAAAGAAGTATAAAAAAGGGAAGGAGAATTAAAATGACAGAAGTTAATTTTGTTGGCTATGAGTGTAGGGTGCTGGTTGATGATTGCAAGAAGATGATGTTGGTAGATAAGTTTACTGGTCAACCCGTAGCAGTGGCAACTAAAGTTGTTCCTGGCGTATCATTAGAAAATGACGAAGTGATCATCAAGAGCTATAGCGAAAACGAGGGGCTGTTAGAGGCATTGGTAACGGCAGGTATCGTAGAGCCAACAGGCAAAAGAGTTGCATCGGGATTTGTAGAGTTAGATATTTGTAAATTGTTAATATAATTTAATAGCTGTCTTAACAAATTATTTCCTAAGATTCTTATCAAAATAATAAAATAAAATGTTGACAAAGGAAATGATTTAGAATATAATTGCAAGTAAGGGAATAAAAATTAGGTGGGGACGGAATGGTTTCGACAACAACCCAAAGCCAAAGCGCAGGTTGTTGGATGCGGGGTTCGAATCCCCGCCGTCTCCACCAACTTTAATAAGAATATATTGAAGGAGGATTAAACAATGGCCTGTTCCGTAACTATTTATTCCAATTTTACTTCGCATGGTAAGAAAGAAAATGGTTTTTATAGCAACGTTGATAAAATCACAAAGTGGCAAGAGGAGTATAACTTTCCGCATGGTGTTGTAGATTTATTTGATGAACTCAATCATTGCGGAAAGGCATCAACACATATATCAAGCAGAGCTTACTTTACAGCATACGTTTTGTCTAATGAAGGGTATGATGTTACGATCTGTCCAGTGCATGATATGATATTATAGTAAAAGCAGGGTGTGATTGAATGAAAATTAAAAGAGGAGGTTTTAAAAAATGTTTAGTAAGAAGAGTAGAGAGGAGAAAAAGATAGAGTTAATCGTTGTTGATCCCGGAAAACATACTACGAAGGCTATAAACAAAAATGACGATATTGTATACTTCCGCACTAAAATGAGTGATAACACGCAAGAAATTGAAGCTCGTGGTAACAGTTATAATGTTATTTACGAAGGCAATAGATATATTGTAGGCGAACAAGCAGAGGAGCAAAGTTATGATGTGTCTAAGACCAACCTGCTCCATAAGCTTGTAACCTATGTTGCAATTACAAGGCTTGCAGAAAATAATTCTGTAATACAATTGGTCATTAATTGCCCTGTCTCAATTTATAAATATAAATTGCAGCGAGAAGAATACCGGAAGTATATTTACAATGACGGAGAGTTTGATATTACTGTTGACGAGGAAGATTTTCATTACGAACTTGATGATGTCTTGGTCTTACCGGAAGATTACGGGGTTGTATACAAATATCCTGCTCTATTTAAGGCAAAAAGAGTTGCTTTAATAGGGCTGGGTGGATTGAATATGAACTTTATGGTTGTTAACAACCTTGTACCGGAAGTTTCCAGTCTTTTTACTGTCAATCACGGCGGTAACGAATTGGAAACCAACATCATTAACGAATTTAACTCCATATTTGCCCTTAATATCGATCCCAAAGAAGCTCCCTACATTCTTGAAAATAGGGGTATTAAAATAAAGGGTTCTATTGATCTTCAAAGCACTCAAATGGTTGATAGCATCATTGACAATTTCATAGATACTATTATTCAAGAAACAAAAAAGAATGGGCATAATCTCGACATGCTCGATGTAGTCTTTGTAGGGGGTACTAGCGAGGCAATTCAAGCACAGATTCAAAATAAGATTAAACACGCAACCGTAGTTAAAGATGCGCAATGGGCTGCAGTTGAGGGATCGTTAAAGTTGGGAGAGATCGGCTATGGAGCAAAGAAAAAGGAATAGGGCGATTACAATTACTTTTTCTAAAGGATTTGAAGAAGAATTAGAGTATGTTCTTACTCTTAAAGAAAAGGGTATTAACCGGAGCTTTTGGATTTGCCAAGCCGTAAGAGAGAAAATGCAGAAAGATAAAATCGAAAATGAACTTATTGTAAGGCTTGAGCAAAATGTAAGAAGCCTTGAAGAACAAGTTAAAGCACTTGAAAAATCCGTAAAAGAGAACCGTTCTAATGTTGTTTATCCGCCCCAAAAGGACGAAGAAACGGTTGAAATAAATGATGAAGATTTAATTGAGGCTGCTATGGGTTTTTTCGGTTTAGCAGAATAGCATATTATATATATGGCAATAATACGCTGGCATTATTGTTAGAATAAGGAATTAATAAAAATTGTATTTATGCACATAATACTAACAAATAATGGTTTTTTCCGCCTCAAAAAACCTGTTATTCAATGCCTGCCATTAATTTGGCAGGCATTTACATAATAAGAATATAAAAATGTATGAATAATACCGTTGTGGATAGAATATACTGTAGCAACAAGGTAAAAGGAGTGAAAAACGTTGCTGCGGTATGATTGGAAAATGTGGACACCCCGAAGAGGGGAAATATACTTAGCTGACCTAGGAGAAACTCTTGATTCAGAACAAAGCGGAGTAAGGCCAGTAATAATTATTTCGAATAACATAGGAAATACAAAAGGGAATATAGTTACAGTTATTCCGCTAACCTCAAAAAATAAATCTCTACCTGTTCACGTTCCTATTGGCATTCAATATGGCCTCAAAAATGAAAGCTATGCTCTTGCAGAACATATTCGTGCTATTAGCAAAAGACGATTCTTTATACAAAGCAACAGCCCAATGCTGGTAGGCAAGGTTACTACAAAAAAAATGATGGAAATAGAAAATGCCATAAAAATTGAGTTTGCAATGACTTCGTAAGGTGTCATATCTTGATGGTTCATGGAATATAAATATAATAAATGATTTCAGATGGGAGTAACCTGAATGGGCATATGGAAGCTATTCGCCGATGACTTCAAAAGAATGTATTCTGATTTTATAAAATACATTAAACCTCCACCGATAGTTACCGCCGAAGAATTTATTGCAGAATTTGAAAAAGCACAGGAAGAGAAATATAACAGTAAGGATGAAACGCTGAAACGCCTTGGATTGGATAAGGTTTCTTGCAGACTAAGCACAGAAGATCTTAATGGAATAAATGATTCTGATGCTGTAGAAACAAAATATCAGACATTGCAAAGATATTTAGAAGAAAGGGAAAAGTTTGAAAGAGAGTGGCGATGATGAGAAGAAATTACATGATAGGAAAACAGATTGCACAATGGGTTATGCGTGAACCTAAGCCGGATACGAAAGACTGGAGGGAACATGCGTTGATTGATTTTTTTGGATTAGATAGGCAACCTATGCTCACAGCTAAAGACTTGATGGACGAGAAATCATTATATAAAAAATGGATTGAGTATCAGGAATGGAAAGAACGTATAAGTGCTTATGAGAGATTTACCGGAAAGAAATGGAGAGGGTGATTTTGATGGATATGGATGAGCTTTTGAAAGATTGCCGGATTCTTATTCCTGCGGGATTTTTTATTATGATGATGGCAAATTGGTTTCCTGAATATGTATTTGAAATGCTGAAGTTTTTAGGGAAAACGGGCGTAGGTATTTCGGTATTTCTCGTGACCTGGGAGGTGGGCAAACGTGTTAAACAGGGACATAATTAAACAAACCGCAATAGGAATGGGGGTGTTAACTGCTGGAGTGTTATGCCCTGCCGTTACGGGCGCAGCTCTAATTGGTGGCTCCATTATGGCTGCTTTAGACAACAGCGAGTCAATGCAAGCAATGCTTGAGAAGGGATTTGAGGCTTGCAGGCTTGGTGTTTTAAAGAAAAATGGAAACATCAAATTTCCTAAACTGGTTAAGAAAATAAAAAGACCTTACGGATGGCGATTCATTTATACCATCCCCGAAGGACTAAGCATAGTTCATTTTTTAGAAAGAAAAATAGCACTCCAAACTGCTACCAACTCCGAATTAGAGTTATGGGAAAAAGATGGATATTTGCATGTGCGGGCATTAACGCATAGGTTGCCAAGGAAAATATGGTTTAGACCCTTTGACATACCGGAGAACATGATTTTGCCTATTCCTATTGGACATTCGAGGGGCGGTTTGGAAATTGTTGATTTAATAGACCTTCCTCATCTTCTTGTTGGTGGAACGACAGGGGCAGGGAAAAGCGTATTCTTGCATGGATTGACTTATACACTATGCCATTATCAACATGCCGATGTTTACGTTGTTGATCTAAAGAAAATTGAATTTGTTCACTATAAAGACCACGTTACCCTTGCTACCACGTTAAATGATGCCTTTGCAGTTATATCATCTATACGACAAGAAATGTTTAACCGGATGGAACTGCTTAAAAATGCAAAGGTAAATCATATTTTGAAATATAAAAAGAGGCTTTCGTTTATCGTTTTAATCATTGACGAGTTTGCACAGCTATGGCCCCAAAACAAATCCGATACCAAGCCAGTCTTTGAATTAAAGAAAAATTGTCATAGCTATTTACATGATATTCTTTCTCTTGCACGGGCAGTAGGAATACATTGCATTATTTCAACTCAAAGACCAGATCGTTTTATCCTGCCTGGTCAGCTTAAAGGAAACCTACCGGCAACATTAGCGTTCCGCGTGCGCAATATGACCAATGCAGAAGTATTGGATACTCCTTTAGCTGCCTTGATACCTGCAGAATTGAAGGGAAGGGCTATTTGGAATTATGGAATTGATAGAGAAGTACAAGTAATGATGTTTGATCCTGAAAAAGTAGTTTTCCCGCAACCTAAGCCTAAGCCTGAAGTTAAGCATGTAGATTTATTGGGGGTTGTTTAAAAGTGTTCGTTTTACTATTCGTTTGATGTACGTGTAATATTCGTTTGGGGAGCATTAAAACGAGTACATTTTAAGGGAGTTATTGCTTTGGATAGAAGTGTTTTTTTAAATTCACGTCAAAACTTGATATTAGGTAATATTCATTATTTTAAGTATCTCACTACTTCACAGTTGTATACTCTTGCCTTCGAAGATTCAAACTCTGGAATACGATACTGTCAAATTGTAATGAAAAAAATGTTCAACAATAAAGAAGTAAAAAGGTTTAGGCATAGAGAGTTTATCTATTATGTAGGAAAGAAAAAACCAGATTGGAAATCTATAATTGCATTAAACAATCTTTATTTTAATATAAGAGCAAGGGGAAAAGTAATTCAGTTTCAGCCTGAATTACCATTTCTTACCGGACGATGTGATGCGTTTTTCGTGGCAGAGTATCAAGGCAGAAAAAGGAAATTTTTTATTGAAGTAGATAGAGATACAACACCATTTAATAAAGCAAATATATACAATGCACTTTTGCAGACTGATTGGGAAAAAGAAGCATGGGCTGATCCCCTAAAAAGGGGTGTGATAAGTTTTCCCTTAGTGGTTGTATTAACGATTAGAAAACATATCGTAGAAAGAGACTTTATGAAAGCAAAATTCAACTATCATATCTTAGACCTGCATCAGCCGGAATGGGAAGTAATATTTAAAGGAGGTGAATTAAATGACAGTATGCGAAAAAATTATTTCCCTGCGTGATTGTTTACCGGAACAGACACAAGTGATTGATGATGTAGTAAACGATTTGCGGTCAAAATGTAACGGCGATTATCGAAGGAATCGAAGAAGGAAGAACTGAAGACGCACTTCAATATTGCGAAGATATTATCTAATGCTTATTGGCTCCGGTATATGCCGGAGCTTTTTAAATAAAATATTTAAAATAATACTTGCATTTATATTGATTATAGTTTAAAATATATAAAGAATATAATAAAGGGAGGACAAAATGAATCACCAAAATGTGTATGTGATTAGGGATAGGGGCGGCAACTACATATCACCTAGACATACAAAAAGAGGTTGGTTTTTTGTAACATATACCGGAGATACAACAGGGTTCACATTTTATAGTAATATAGAAGCAGCACAGGGAGAAGTAAATATATTAAATAATTTAGGCAACGATTTTTATTTAGACCTTGTTGATTTTAGATCTATTCCGAAAGGTATGCGCATTAACTTGTAAATTGAATATTTTCATTGACCTCTGAGCATAATTATAATATAATGATACATATACAATAAGGAGGTTAATGAGATGACTAAAGAGAAACTAAATCAGTTAAAGGAAACGCTTAAATTTGTGCTTAATGAAGTAGCCCATGTTAAGGAAATAAAACAGGAGATTGGTGAGGAGTTTATTGCGCGAAACCTTTCGGCCTATAGAGCGATGAACGTATTTATGGGCATTGAATCATTGGATACTTTAACTAATTCCGAAGATGATGCCCGTTTTCTTTTCATTTTTACGGTTGGGCTAAATAGGGCAATTGGAGAACCTGAATTTGAAGTTGATGTTGATGAATATTTTACTAAACTAGAATATAACAAGTGGATAAACTACAGGGAAGAAGAGGAACCAGAAAATATTTTTCCTATCGTATTTGAAAACACCATTCAGCTTACGGATAATATTTGGCAAACTAAAATATCTGCTCAAAGACTGGAAGAGTTAGATAGAAATAACGTTTTCGTTTATAATTTTTTAACACAACGTCATCCTAAGATAACGTCAGCAGGGGTTCAAATTGATTTCGATAAGAAAAAAGCATTTGAAATAAAAGAAAGGATGCTTGAAGGAAAACAATTTCCTGACCACATTAAAATTAACATCCTGCATAATTTCCAGGAACAAATACACTACGATGATAAAAAACACATATTAACTATCGGGGAAAACTCTATCATTAATACCTTTGACGGGCACCATCGTAAAGTCGCAAATTCTTTAGCTATAGAAGAAGTTGCAGNNGAACTTGATTTTACCTGGGGGTTGGTTATCACCAATATGTCCGAATCTGAAGCTAGAGACTATATGCTTCAGATCAACAAACAAAAACCAATTAAGTATGAACAAATCAAGGCGTGGGACATGGATAGGATAGAGAATCTTGTGGTCAGCGTAATTGCTGATGACAAGATTAGCAAACTGAACAAGGTTATGGTTGAGCAAAGAGCAGAAATAAGAAACAATAAGGGGTTGACCACGAAAAACATTATAGCGGAAGCCATAAGTGAAAATTATCAACTTGACGATACAACAGACATTAGGGCTTTAGGCAATTGGATTGTAGAATTTACAGACAATCTAATGAGTTTATACCCTGAAGCATTTATAACAGATCCCTACACTATTAAAGAAAGCAGCGTGATTAATGACGAAAATATCTTTTACGGATATATAGCACTATCTGCCAAACTACAAAATAACCCGGAGTGGAAAGGGATGCTCAAGGAAAAAATGGGAACTATTGATTTTACTCGAAACAATCCTTTATGGAAGCAAATGGGCTTGGTAAGAAAGAAGCATGCAAACAAAGCATTAAGAAATAAACTCTATGAATTATTTACTAAGGGGGTGTAACACGATGGATTTCAAGGTTGACAATGAAATCAAACAGGAGTATCTCAATACCAAACCGGCACTTACAGCAAGATCCGATTCATTTGTTTTGCGATTAGCAGACCGGCACGAGGCGTTAATCAACAAGCCCATCTACAACATGAGCTATGCTGAATTAAAAGAAATGTTGCTAATGCAGTTCAGAAACTATTCCGAAGGGGCTATTCGTAAAAATGCTTCCGTGTTAAAAAGGTATGTTGATTATTGCATTGAAAAAAATATAGTAACACATGGCGAAAACAGACTTGCAACATTTACGGCAGAAGATGCGAGGGAATATGTTAGCCAACAAGCCTTGCTGAATAAATATATAGATAGACAAAAGTTAATAGAATATCAGAACATCCTCTACAACGAACAGGACAAAGCAATACTAGAATTAGCGTTCATAGGCGTTGGGGGCAAGGCACAAGAAGAAATAATTAACCTAACGATAGATGACGTAGACGAAGAAAACAGGATGCTTACCCTCTCTACCAATGACGGTAAGCATCGAAGATTAGCAGTTAGCTTATCCACTATTGTGCTAATTAAACAAGCATATGAGCAAAAAACCTATGTTGAAAACAATGGTGAGATAACTGAAAATGTAAGAATACCAGACCCACGAAAAATGCAGATCAATAAAATTGAAAGATATGTTTTTCGAGTACCAGGAAAGAACAAGTTTGAGATATTCACTGTCAATTTATTAGGCTCGAGGATGAACAGGTTTAAGCAGTGGTTTGGTAATCCGTACTTGACATACACTTCGTTGCGGGATTCAGGAATGATTCAAACGGCAATGGATATCTACGATGAAAAAGGAGAGGTAACAAAAGAGGACTATATGGATATTTGCGATAGGTTTAACTATGGCACAGAGTCGCCCGAGGGTTACTGGAATGTAGTAAAAACAATGTTTGAGCAGTATAAAAAACTGCTGAATAAATAGGGGGTTCCCATCCCC
>MTKW01030940.1_pt1 | contig 11495 bp, 14 predicted proteins | sample 1042761 | NCBI WGS metagenome assembly MTKW01 (sample SAMN06205366, study PRJNA360243) | anaerobic digester metagenome | biome: Wastewater treatment plant; feature: Anaerobic digester sludge; material: sludge; isolation source: anaerobic digester fed with sludge from wastewater treatment plant ...
GCGAAGGCAGCATTGCCGTTCAAGAGAATGCCAACCCTGAAGCAGAAGAAAGAATAGCCCGATGGATCATGTTTTGATTAAATCCTCCAGTGGTATTGGGGCGGAATTTGTCCCTTCGGAATTTTTACGCCCCGGTCAAGATGAATACACGCTGCGCAATGCACAAAATCCCCAGCCGCTTCCGCCGTGGCGTCACCTGCGCGCCGATGAGCTGGAGCAACTTGTCAAAAACGGCAATAACGCAGAGAATTGGGACGATCTGCTGGTGACCGATGCGTTCGATCCTGGTCAGGTGAAAAACAGCAGCTTTTTCGGTCGGGTTCGCATTGGCCGACTGGACAATGCTGTGCTGGAGCATCACGACCTGCAACTTCCCACCGGCATATGGAACAGTCAAATTGTCGCGTGTGATATTGGCAATGATGTGGCGATTCACAATGTCAGTTATCTGGCGCATTACATTATTGGCGACCGATGTATTCTGGCCAATATTGACGAGATGCACACGACCAATCACGCCAAATTCGGCAACGGCATCCTCAAAGACGGCGAGCCGGAGTCGGTGCGGGTCTGGATGGATGTGATGAACGAGGCCGGGGGGCGTCGTGTGATGCCATTTGACGGGATGATCGCGGCCGATGCCTATCTGTGGGCCAAATACCGCGACGATAAGGCGATGCTGGAAAAGTTTAAGCATTATACGCAGAAAAAATTCGATTCCCGACGCGGATATTACGGCACTGTGGGCGATCAGTCTGTGATCAAAAACTCGCGGATTCTCAAGGATGTCAAGATCGGCTCGTGTGCGTATATCAAAGGCGCCAACAAACTCAAGAATCTGACGATCAACTCATCGCCGCAGGAGCAAACGCAGATCGGCGAAGGGGTCGAATTGGTCAACGGCATTATCGGTTACGGCTGTCATATTTTTTACGGCTGCAAGGCGGTGCGGTTTGTGTTGGCAGATCATTCCAACCTGAAGTACGGCGCACGGCTGATCAATTCGTTTTTGGGGGACAACTCGACGATTTCCTGCTGCGAGGTGTTGAACAATCTGATTTTTCCGGCCCACGAACAGCATCATAACAATTCCTTTTTGATCGCGTCGGTTGTGCTGGGGCAAAGCAATATGGCTGCGGGGGCGACTATCGGCTCCAACCATAACAGTCGTGCCAACGATAACGAGGTGCAGGCGGGGCGTGGCTTTTGGCCGGGGCTGTGTACGAGCATTAAACACTCCAGTCGGTTCGCGTCGTTTGTGCTGCTGGTCAAGGGCGACTTTCCGGCGGAGTTGGATATTCCGCTGCCGTTTAGCCTGGTGAACAACAATGTGTCCAAAGATCAACTGGAAGTGACACCGTCGTTTTGGTGGCGGTCGAATATGTACGCGCTGGCTCGGAATTCGTGGAAATTCAGGAACCGGGATAAACGGTTGAACAAAATTCAGCATATTGAGGTTGAGCCGTTGGCCCCGGATACGGTTGAGGAGATTCTCAAGGCGCGGCAGCTGCTGGAATTGTGGACGGGCAAGGCCGCGGCCCGACAAGCGGGGCAATCGGTTGAGACACTGGGCGAAGAGGACCTGATCCGGCAGGGTCGGCTGCTGCTGACCGGCCCGGCCGAGGCGGTTGACGGGCTTGAGGTGCTGGGCGAGGGGATGGAAAAAACGCATCGCAGGGCCGTGATCCGCAAGCCGCAGGAAGGCTACGCGGCATATGGGCAAATGCTGCATTATTACGGAGTGTGCAATGTGCTCAGTTATGCGCAGGCCCATCCTGAGGCGGATTTTGCAGCGATGCAGAAGGTGTTGGCGGGGCCGCGCTGCTCGCAATGGGTGAATCTGGGCGGTCAACTGGTGTCGACGGAAGATGTCGACCGGCTGCGGGTTGACATTGGCGCGGGGGTGTTGGATTCGTGGGATGCGATTCATCGGCGTTATGATGAATTGTGGGCGGCCTATCCGCTGGAAAAACAGAAACACGCCTTTGCCGTGTTGTGCGGGTTGTATGAGACGGATAACCTGACCGAGGCACAGTGGCGTGAGGCGCTCCAGAGAGCGGTTGCAATCCAGGAATTGATTTGTCAGCGGGTTTATGAATCGCGCAAGAAGGATTTCGAAAATCCCTTCCGCCGGGCGACGTACCGCAATCTTGAGGAGATGACCGCCACCATCGGCACGGTGGAGGACGATGATTTCGTGCAGCGTGTCCGGCAAGAGTCCGCCCAGTTCAAACAGCAGGTTGAACAAATCCTTTCCGCTTTTTATCCTGAAAAAGCAGGTGGCTGCCAAGCGGGCGGTCAGGTAAAAAGCAAGTAAAATACGATGCCATCGCGTGTTCCCCAAAGGTGATAGGCCGATGTCACAGTCGCATTTGAACCCTCTTTTGGAGTTGAAAACGGTTCAATGCATACTGCGGAGTTTTTTGACGCCGGCCCAGCGCCGGCCGGGTAGAATTTATAATCGATACGAACCCATTTTAGAAACGAGGACAACATGAATTTACAGGACAAACGATATGCGCAGTATGCGCTGGTGCGGGAGATGATGGACACCGTTGGTGTGGTCAAGGGGTTTGATCGGGGGCAGAGTCGGGACGTGGCCGGGCGGATCGCCTCGGTCGGTCGGCTGTTGATGAGCGGCGAGGGGTCCAGTCGTATTTTCCCGGCCAAGAATGCGATTCGCAAGGCGTTGACGTGGGGGCTGGATGTGTGCCTGCATACGGAAGGGTCGCGTCAGGCGCTGCAATATGTTCTGTCCAAGTTTGCGGTGTTTTGCGCGTCCAATTCGGGCCGAACGAAAGAAGTGGTACTGCTGGCCAAGAAACTGGCCGAGTCGGGCAACGCCCATCGGTTCGGTCTGACCGCCAACGCTGGGACGCTGCTGGAGCAGGCCTGTGCAGAAACATTTGTGCTGACGTGCGGCTGGGAGCAGGCAGTCGCCGCGACCAAGAGCGTCGTTGAGCAAGCCCTTTTTTATGAATCCATCGTGCGGCATATTCACGGCTCAATAGATGCGCTGGATTGCGCAGCGTTGGCTGAACGTATCGAAGAGGCGTTGACATTGCCGATTGATGCCGGGGTGGTGCGGGCCGCGGCCGCAGCGCCGACTATTTATTTTGCCGGCTATAACGACGGGGTGGCCGAGGAATTGACACTCAAGACCAACGAGATTACCCGCAAGAAGAGCGATTTTCTCGAAGGTACCTATGCTGTGCATGGTATCGAAGAGGTGATGGATCCTCAGGATGTGGTCTTTGTGGTGGATCCGATTGCCGAGGAAGAGGAAAAGTTTGAAGAGGTGCTTGTCAAAGGTGTTGGGCTGAAGGTCGTGGCCATTGCCGCCCGCGACACCCGTTTTGAGACGATTCGCGTGCCGGAGGCGGGGGCGATGAACCCGTATGTGTTCTTGTGTGCGGGGTGGAATCTGCTGGTCGAAATCGGCATGGCGCTGAAAATCAATCTTGACAAACCCGAGCGCGCACGTAAAGTCGGCAATGAGTTCATCGGTTAACAGACAAGAACAGCCACGACGGGAGGTGTATGAAAGTTTCGTTAAATCAGAAGATTTTGAGTCGAAACGACCAAATTGCCCAACAAAATCGCGAATTTTTCGCCCAAAACGGCATCTTGTGTCTCAATGTGATCTCTTCGCCCGGCTCGGGCAAGACGACGCTGTTGGCTCGGACTATCCGGTATTTGGGCGATCGGCTGAAGGTGGGCGTCATTGAGGGCGACATCCGCACCGATCATGATGCCCAGCGCATTCGGGAAACCGGCGCCGAGGCCGTCCAGATTGAAACCGAGGGGGCCTGCCATCTCAGCGCTGAGCAGGTCGCCGCGGCGCTGAAGGTGATGGATGCGGCCTCAAAAGACATCATTTTTATCGAGAATGTGGGAAATCTGGTCTGTCCATCGGCCTTTGATTTGGGCGAATCTGGGCGGGTGGTGCTGCTGAGTGTGCCGGAAGGCGACGACAAGCCCGCCAAATATCCGGGCACGTTTGCGGGGGCGAATATAATTCTTGTCAATAAGATCGATTTGATAGATTATATTCCGTTTCGGCTGGAGCGTGTGTTGGCCGATATTCAGGCGGTCAATCCGGAGGCGACGATTTTGCAGGTCTCGGCTGAGACGGGTCAGGGGTTTGACGCGTGGTGCGACTGGCTGGTTTCGTACCGGGCTGCCGTGTCCAAATAAGACGATGGACGGGAAAAAGAAGGTCCCCTCTCTGCGGAAAAAGACCCAGAGAGATGGTTTTCCACAGGGTGGAGGACGCGGCACCTTGCACCATCTCGTTCGCCAGCGGGTAAAACATCTATAACGTATATTTTCAATATACCATACCCCGTTAAATCCATTCAGGACGCCGGGGACCGAGAGAAATTTTATTCTCAATTCTTCCGAAACAGAGAATAGATGCGGTTTTTGGTTCCTGCTCTTAGATGAAAATTTCAAAGAAAATCAACATTCAATTGACACTGATTCCATATTTGGTTATTTTGCCATATGTTCAAATGTGAGGTATAAAACCTATGAATGAAAAAGACAAATTGCTCTATGATGCCAAGGCCAAGGTGCTTAAGGCGCTGGCTCATCCGACCAGGCTCTGGATGGCGGAACAGTTAGCCTGTGGGGAACGCTGTGTGTGTGAATTTGCCGATGCGGTTGAGGCCGATTTTTCCACGATTTCGAAGCATTTGGCTGTCCTGAAACAGGCCGGGATTGTTGAGGTCGATAAACGCGGCAAACAGGTTTATTACCGGTTGAAAGTGCCGTGTATCCTCACCTTTATGAACTGCGTGGAAGCGGTCATTGAATCTCAAATCAAGGCACACTCTGCATTGATTAAGTAATTATTGGGCGGATAGTGGGTTAAATGGGGAAACGACCGTGAGAGGGATATATGGATTGGAAAGCTGAAGGGAAGAAGCTGGCCGTGATCGCCGGGGTGTTTTTGGCGTGTTTTTATCTGCCGATAGAACATTCACGGTTTGTCAACGCCGTTCTTGAGGCCCTGTATCTGGTCAAGGGGTACGCCCGGGAGCATGTTCTGCTGTGTCTGGTTCCGGCGTTTTTCATTGCCGGGGCGATTGGTGTGTTTATCAATCAGGCGTCGGTGATGAAATACCTCGGCCCCCGTGCCAACAAGGTATTAGCCTATGGGGTGGCCAGTGTCTCGGGGGCAATTCTGGCGGTCTGTTCGTGTACTGTGCTGCCGTTGTTTGCGGGGATTTACAAGATGGGAGCGGGGTTGGGTCCGGCCACGACGTTTTTGTATTCCGGCCCGGCGATCAATGTGCTGGCGATTATCCTGACGGCTCGAGTTCTCGGTCCGGAGATGGGCATTGCCCGAGCGGTGGGGGCGGTGTTGTTTAGTGTGGTCATCGGGCTGCTGATGCATCTGATTTATCGCAAAGAGGAATGGGCTAAAAGCAACGGGCAGATTGCGATGCCGCAGCCGCAGGTGTCTCGCCCGCTGTGGAAGAATGCGGCGTTTTTTGCCTCGATGGTGGGGATTCTGGTTTTTGCCAACTGGGCTCGAAGCGGCGATGTGCGGGCCGTGTTTTTGTGCTGTCCGGGGGGACTGAGTACCTATGAGGTTGAGGGGGCACTTGTCGAAGAGTCCGGTGAGGTTGTTCGTGTGGTGGATCGGGCCGGCACGGAACATCAGATCCCTGCAGAGCAACTTCAGGTCCTTGAGCCGGTCGATAAGAACCCTGTTTATGAAGCGATTTATCGTGCCCGTTGGGGGATTACGGCGGCGCTGCTGGTGGTGTTTGGCGGGATGCTGCTGATGTGGTTTAGCCGGGGCGAGATCGTTGAATGGGTGCAGGCGTCGTGGGGGTATGCCCGGCAGATTTTCCCGCTACTGCTGATTGGGGTGCTGGCGGCCGGTTTTCTTTTGGGACGTCCGGGACATGAGGGGATTATTCCGGCTCGATGGGTCGAACAGGCCGTCGGCGGCAACGGTCTGTGGGCCAATCTGTTTGCGGCGGTGGCCGGGGCGTTTATGTATTTTGCTACGTTAACGGAAGTGCCGATTTTGCATGGGCTTCTTGGCGCGGGGATGGGCAAAGGGCCGGCGCTGGCGCTGCTGCTGGCCGGGCCGGCGTTAAGTCTGCCCAGTATGCTGGTGATCCGATCGGTGATGGGCACGCAGAAAACCATTGTGTTTGTAACACTGGTGATCGTGATGGCCACTCTCAGCGGATTGATTTACGGTGCGATATAAAACCGCAGGTTTCACAGAAAACACAAAGTGGGTTTTTTGCAATGGCACAATATACAGTGAGTCGGATTGGCGTCATCCATACACCGCATAAGCAAGCTGACGGAACACCGATTCAATCGGCCTGTCGCCGGTCAAGCTCGAACGCATCGAGGGCAACAAACTGTACATACGCGATGTGGATATGCTGGACGGTACGCCGCTGCTGGACATCAAGCCATACAGTCCAATGTTTGACCGTTTTGATGTGTCGCGCAGCGGCTGGATGGACCACGTTAAAGACGCACGGAAAATCGCCGACGAACGATTCCACAGATAAAATCAAAGATCAAAAATCAAAAACGCCAAACCGCCTTCGGCGGAGATTTTTATGGAGATAAACGAATGAAAAAGATACAGATATTGGGAACGGGGTGTCCAAAGTGTAAAAAACTGGCCGAGAATGCCGAAGCGGCTGTGAAGGCCGCCGGTGTGGCCGCTGAGATTGAAAAGATAACGCAGATCAACGACATTATGGCGATGGGCGTGATGATGACGCCGGCCCTGGCGATCGACGGTCAGGTCAAGGTTGTCGGCAAGGTGCCCTCGCCCGAGGAGATTCGGGCGATGCTGGAGTAAGGTCAGAGGGCAGAGAGCAGAAGTCAGAGGTCAAAAGACAGAAAGGGACAGGCCGTGAGTACAGGGATAAAAGTGGTGATTGTCGGCGGATTACTGGTGGCCATCGGGACGGTGGTCATTCTGAAAAATGGCGGAACCTCAACGTGCTGTCCGCCGACGACCCATCCGCCCGGCGGTGCCGGGTTGCACGATGAATACGATGAGCCGGTCCAGGCTGCGCCCTCGCGGTCGGGTTTGCCGCGGCTGGTGGAACTGGGGTCAACGACGTGCATCCCGTGTCAGATGATGAAGCCGATTCTTGAAGAGCTGACAATCGAGTACGACGGCAGGCTGGTGGTGGAGTTCGTGGATGTTNNTTGCGTGGATGTGCATCGGGAACCCAAGAAGGCTGAACGGTTCAATATACACGTCATACCGACGCAGGTGTTTCTTGATGCGGACGGCAAGGAGCTGTTTCGTCACGAAGGTTTTTTCCCAAAAGAGGATATTCTGGCCAAGTGGGCGGAGTTGGGGTTTGACTTTGCTCAGCGGTGAATGATTTAGCAAAAAAAGGCGCGGCGATGCAGGATTTATTTACTCAATTAACGCACGCGGTTGAAGGGGTATGGTTTGCTGCGATGGCCGCGGCGTTTCTCTGGGGGGTGCTGAGCATCGTCCTTAGTCCGTGTCATCTGGCCGGTATTCCTCTGATAGTTGGGTTTATCGAAGGGCAGGGGCGGATGACGATACGGCGGGCGTTCGCGGTTTCGACGGCGTTTTCGGTCGGTATTTTAATCACGATCGCACTGATCGGCGTGGTTACCGCCATGGCCGGTCGAATGCTGGGCAGTCTTGGTGGGTGGGGCAATTATCTGGTTGCGGCAATTTTTTTTCTGGTGGGTCTGTATCTGCTGGATGTCATTGCGATGCCGTTCTCTGCCGCCAGTCCCAAAGGCATTCGTCGAAAAGGCATCCTCGCGGCGCTGCTGCTGGGGCTGGTCTTTGGCGTGGCGCTGGGGCCGTGCACATTTGCGTACATGGCGCCGATGCTGGCGATTACGTTTCGCCTGGCGGCGACGGATGCGGGGTACGGCGTACTGCTTTTGGCGATGTATGGTATCGGGCATTGTTCGGTCATTGTCTTTGCCGGTACATTTAGTGAAGTGATTCAGCGTTATCTGAACTGGAATGAATCCTCCAAAGGGTCGGTGGTGTTGAAACGAATCTGCGGCCTGCTCGTGCTGTTTGGCGGGCTGTATATGCTTTATATTGCTTGACGTGTGAGACAATCAATCCAAAGCCATAGTTTGAGAAGGGAGACTGTTATGGATCGCAGGATATTTGTCAGCCGGACACTGGCCGCCGGGGCGATGGCGGCAGGGTTGACCGCGACGGCACAGGCAGAATCGAACGAGTCGGTCAGGATTTTGGGTGTGGCGTGCAGTCCGCGTAAAGGGATGACGACCGCGCAGAGCATTCAAACGGCACTCGAGGCGGCCAAGACGGTCAGTGAGCGAATCCACGTTGCGTTTGTCGATTTTGGGGGGCTAAAGTTTGCCGGTCAGAGTGCCGACGGCACCTTCGAGAAGGATGATTTTTCAGAGGTGATTTTGCCCTTGTTAACCGATCCGGTGCCCGCGGGGCTGATCATCGGTTCGCCGGTGTATTTTCGCAATCTCAGTTCGTTGTGTATGGCGTTTCTGGAGCGGCTTGGGGCGGTACGAAGCCCGCGGCTGCTGTTGGCCCATACCACGGTGGGGGTGCTGTCGGTCGGTGCGTATCGTAATGGCGGCCAGGAGCTGGTCATCGCTCAGATTCAGGCGGCGATGCTGTGCCATCATGCCAAGATTGTCGGCGGTCAGCCTGCGGCGTTTCAGGGAGCGACGCTGTGGAACAATTGGGGCGATGACATCTCAAAAGACACCTTTGGCCTGGAATCCGCCCGGAAACTCGGCGCCCGTGTGGCCGAAGAAGCCCTCGAATCGGCCAAAAAGGCAGGTAATCAATAGTTTTTAACGTGTGAACGACAGTTTTCTTGTTTTTTTGTGCATTTCTGCGTATATGTACATATACACAAATAACAAAGAGGTGTTTATGGACAAAGAAGCGGCGATAATGAAGGTATTAAGCGAGCCGATTCGGCTGCGGCTGGCGGTTTTGCTGGCGATGGAAGGGGAGGTGTGCGTGTGTCGGCTGGCTGCGGCGATGGGTGAGCCGGAGTATAAGGTGTCGCGTCATTTGGGTCTGATGCGGTCGGCCGGGCTTGTGCAGGCGCGTCGCGAGGGTACGTGGATGTATTACCAACTGGCCAGGCCCAAAGGTGCGTTTCAGTTGCATGTGATTACGCTTTTGAAGACAGATTTTGACGGTCATCCCGCTGTCAAGGCCGATCGCAAACGTCTTAAACAGGCCGACTGCAAATAAGGGGGTTGGGATTGTGCGAAAAAGCCGTTTTGGAGCGAAATCGTGGCAAAAAAATTGAAAATACTGTTTTTGTGTACCGGCAATTCGTGTCGCAGCCAGATGGCCGAGGGGTGGGCTCGACAGTTAAAAGGCGATGTGGTAGAGCCGTATTCGGCAGGTCTCGAGACGCACGGGCTGAATCCTATTGCCGTCAGGGTGATGGCCGAGGCGGGGGTGGATATCTCAAAACAGCACTCCAAACATCTGGATGAGGTCGGGGGCATCGATTTCGATTATGTGATTACCGTCTGTGACAACGCCCGCGAAACGTGTCCGATGTTCCCCGGCAGGGCCAAGGTTATTCACATGGGATTTGACGACCCGCCGAGACTGGCCAAAAACGCCAAAACCGAAGAAGAAGCTCTCGATATCTACCGCCGCGTACGCGATGAGATACGCGCATTTGTCGAAGAGTTGCCCGATAAGCTGGACACCTTGTAAATGGAAGGTCAATGATGGATGAGAAAATTAAAGAATTGATCGCATTGGGCGCCTCGATGGCGTGCAATTGTCATCCGTGCGTGAAATTTCACACCGACAAGGCACGGAAGATGGGCATTGACAATGCTAAAATCAAGATGGCCTATGACATTGGCCAAATGGTTCGCAAAGGGGCCGCTGGCCAGATGGACGAATTGCTTAACGATTTGCTTTAAGAAGGGAATAATGTCAGATAGTTGAAAAACTTGAAACATACAAACTGAAATATCTTTGAGCGTTATCTGACTGTCTGGGTTGCCCTGTGCATTGTCGGCTGGGTTGTGCTGGGCAAGATCGCCCCCGGTGTGGCCGAGACACTGGACGGGATGGCGATTTATGTGGATGGGGCGCCGGTGGTGTCGATTCCGATTGCCATTGCGTGGTTTTTCCTTGGCGTGGTTTTTAAGGGTTTCGTCCCCGGCACGGAGATTCTCAAAGACGGCACGGAGGTTGAGCTGTATCGTTCCTATATTTCCGGAGCGATTCTTCTGGGGATTGCTCCCTGCACGGCCATGGTGCTGATGTTGGGGGTATCTGGCCCGCGGCAATCAAGGCCATACGCTGGTCATGGTCGCGATTAACTCGCTGACCATGCTTGTCTTGTACGGCGTGCTGGGCGGCTGGTTGCTGGGCGTCAATAAAATGCCTGTGCCATGGCAGGCCCTGCTGCTATCGATCGGCATTTATGTGGCCCTGCCGCTGGTGGCCGGTTACTTTTCGCGCAAGTGGATTATCGCGCATAAGGGCATCGATTGGTTTCAGGATAGATTTTTACATCTTTTGACGCCGGTGTCCATTATTGCGCTGCTGGGGACGCTGGTGTTGTTGTTCAGCTTCAAGGGCGAAACCATTCTGGATAATCCCCTAACAATTTTACGGATCGCTATTCCTTTGTTTATTCAGACGGTCCTGATTTTCTCGCTGACCTATTTTCTGGCCAAGTTGCTGAAGTTCAGTTATGAAGACGCTGCCCCGACGGCGATGATTGGGGCGTCGAACCATTTTGAAGTGGCCATCGCCACCGCGACGATGTTATTCGGTTTGTCTTCCGGTGCGGCGTTGGCGACGGTTGTGGGAGTGCTGATTGAAGTGCCCGTGATGTTGATGCTGGTTAAAATATGTCTGCGTACGCGGCCCTGGTTTTCGAGACCGGCCATAGCGCTGGGTGCTGCGTGATCTGACGTATGAGGGTTAAAAAGGGGTAACGCCGGTTGCGTATCGGCCCATTCGATTTTTGAGTGAATGCGGCAAAAACTGTTGTATCGAGTAGGTGCATATGATACAATAAATAGTCGATATACAATCAGGATATTCAAGAGAAAGTACTTCGTCGTTAAGTTTGGAAGGGAGCATTGCGATGACCCTCAAGGATATCGTGGCCGCGAAAAGCCGTTTCACCGAGGCGCATTCTTTTGAACTGCCTTGTTTAACCCAAAGTCTGTGTCCGGACTGTCAGGTGGTCGTTGATGCAGAGCTGTATGAGGATGAAGGCCAGGTTTTTATGAAGAAAACCTGCCCTGAACACGGGGCGTTTAATGAATTGATCAGTGCGGATGCGACGTTTTTCAAATTGCTTCGACGCCGCAGTTATGAGACCTCTCGTCGGCCCACCCATTCGACTTATCCCAGTCAAGCGGGCTGTCCGTATGACTGCGGGCTGTGTGAGCAGCATTTGTCTACGCCGGTGATGCTGAACATCGACTTGACTAACCGCTGCAATCTGAAT
>MTKW01001660.1_pt1 | contig 11485 bp, 8 predicted proteins | sample 1042761 | NCBI WGS metagenome assembly MTKW01 (sample SAMN06205366, study PRJNA360243) | anaerobic digester metagenome | biome: Wastewater treatment plant; feature: Anaerobic digester sludge; material: sludge; isolation source: anaerobic digester fed with sludge from wastewater treatment plant ...
ATGAAAAAGTTTATTTCATTTTTGATGTGCAGCGTTATCTTACTTGCTGCCGTCTCTTGCGACAGGGAGGACCCTTACAAATTGTATGATGTCAAAGTTCAGTTGGTCTATTCGGATGCTGATCCCGTAGCCGGCGTTACGGTAAATGCGGTCAATACCAATACCGGAATGATTTATGTCGGCACAACCGATGCCCAAGGTAATGCAGTTGTACCCGCAGTTGCCGGTCTTTATGAATTTTCCGCTACCGAGACCCGTGCCGAAAGCGGTACTGCTTACTCCTTCAACGGCTTTAAACAGCAAGTTGCCATTACTCATGATTATGAGAAGACTCCTTTTGTCGTTACCATCGATATGGTTGGTTCAGAGGCTAAACAGATCATCGTCAAGGAGCTTTATTCCGGCGGTTGTCAAAAAGATGACGGTTCCGGTCATTTCCAGAATGATAAGTATGTCATTCTCTACAACAACTCGACAGTTGATGCCGATCTAAAGAACCTCTGCTTCGCAATGACAATCCAATACAACTCACATGCAACGAATGTCGACGTGGTTGATGGAAAACTCACTTATGAGGCAGAAAACAGAGTACCCGCGGGACACGGCTTTTGGACATTTGCGGAGGGTAATGCTCCGGTACTCAAACCGGGTGAGGAGGTTGTCGTGGCCATAACCGGCGCTATCAACCACACCACTACCTATAGCAAATCAGTAGATCTCTCAAAAGGCGCTTACTATGCCATGTATGATCCTGAATCGGGATACAGTCTGGCTTCTTACTATCCTACACCTTCTGAGGCAATTCCTACCTCACATTATCTCAAGGCCTACAAATATGGTACGGGAACAGGTTGGCCTCTTTCGGTGACCGGCCCCGCATTCTTTATATTTATAACCCCTGACGGTGTGACACCTCAGTCATTCTTTGAGGATACTTCCAACGAGAATTTATATGACAACAAGGCTTCAGGAAAGCGTAAATGGGTTCCTGCAGAATGGGTTGTGGATGCTTGTGAGGTCTTTTCAGCCGGTTATGTTGGTAGAAACAACAAGCGCCTTATCACCTCTGTTGACGGAGGTAGCGTGGTACTTACCAACAGACAAGGATATTCCATCTATCGTAATGTCAACAAGGAGGCTACTGAGGCTATAGCTGAAAACAAAGGAAAACTTGTTTACAGCTACAATATGGGAACCAATGATCTTGAAGAGGGATCAACCGATCCAAGCGGTATCGATGCTGAAGCCTCCATCAAGGCAGGCGCCCGTATCATCTACATGGATACCAATAACTCCGGAAACGATTTCCACCAGCGTAAAGAAGCTTCTTTGAGGAGTAAATAAGGGAAATTGATGATGAAACGTTGTCTGACTATAATGCTAATGGCGCTGCTCTGCCTCTTGTCAGGCCGGGCACAGGTGACTCCGCAGCATTTTTATGATTTTAATTTCATAAAGAGCTCAGAGCCCTGGCTGACCAGCAGCAATGCGGCCGGTCTTATTCGTCTGCCTGTGGAGAAAATCTTCATTACGCAGGCAGGATTTGACAAGAATAATGGCGGATTTGTGGCCCATCACCAGTCGGATGACAGTTTCAATGCCGGAGCGTTGGCAGAGTCATTCTCCCACCTGGGAAAGGATGTCTATGTATATGGGAGATTGTCGTATGACTATTTTAAAGGGAAGAATATGGGTGGCTCAGTAATGAGCGACCCATTTCATTCCCCTTTGAATGTTGTGGCGATGGCAGACTCAACTGCCGGAGTCAAGACGCTGGAGATCTATCGTCTGACCGGAGGTGTAGCTTACCGTTTCAATGATGCCCTTGCTGCCGGAGGCAGAATAGACTATACAGGTGGAAACTATTCCAAGGCACGCGACCCGCGTCATGTCAATATGATCATGGATATGGAGGTGACCGCCGGTCTAAGCTGGAATATTGCGGATAAGGTGGTCATTGGAGCCGATTATATTTTCAGAAGGAATCTCGAAAGTTTTTATTATCAGATTTACGGCACAACCGACAAGCTCTACTACTATCTGGTGGATTATGGTGGATTTTTCGGGCAGCGCGAGGTGTTTGGAGAGAAGGGTTATTCAACACAAACCAATACCATGCCGCTGTTGACCACATATCACGGAGGTGCCCTACAACTTGAAATCGGTCCTTCATCCAGGGTCAGACTGTTCAATGAGTTTTCCTTCAAGTCATTTGACGGCTATTACGGCAGAAAGTCCACATCTACCATAATGTATTCGGCTCATAATGGCTTTCAGATGGGATATAATGGTCATTTATCTTTCGGTAAAGGGGATAATAGACATATAGTAAAGCTCTCAGCCGACTATACGCACCTGATAAACAATGAAAACGTCTATCAGGAAAAAACCATTGAAGGGGTCAAGGAGATCATCTATTTCGGCAGCAACGAGGTCCTGGATAGAAATCTGATTGAGGGCAATCTGGAGTATTCCGCCAATCTCGGCATCAGGGACCATCGTCCAACACTTGTGTTGAAAGCTTCTGCAGATGCTATGTACCGCAATCAGACAGCTTCGCTCTATCCTTTCTACCGTAAACAGAATATTCTCGCTATTGACGGATTGCTTTCGGGTGCATATAATATTTTCCGTGAAAGCGGTATCATCGGAATGCGTCTTTGCGCAGGCTTCGGAAGTGGTTCCGGCAATCCTTTAAATGACGGATTATATACACAAACCAATAACCCTCGAGCGCCTCGCACGATGGATGACGCGATGCTCAAGGAGTTTGAATTTCTCACTGCCAACCGCATCAATGCCGGGGCAGGATTCAGATACTCACATTTTTTCAAAAATAATATCACCGGTTATGTCGATCTGGACTACCGGTTTATAAATGCCCTCGGCATCAACTATCTTGCCGGTGCGATGCATCATTGCATCAGTGCTACAGTGGGCATCTCATTCTAATACCAATTTAAATGAAAAGAAAACTGATACCTGCGGTGGTAACTTTGTTTCTCTCCGCTGTACTGTGCCGTGCCGATGAAGGCATGTGGCTGATTCACCTGATTGAGCAGGGGCTCGCTAAGAAGATGCAGGAGAGGGGGCTGCAACTTGATCCGGACACCCTTTATGACGAAGAGAAGGGTGGATTGAGTGATGCAGTCGTGTCGCTCGCTTTCGGCTGCAGCGGCAGTATGATCTCATCCGAAGGTCTGATGATTACCAACCATCACTGCGCCTATTCCGATGTGCATGCGCTGAGCACCCCCGAGCACAACTATCTTGAAGATGGGTTCTGGGCGATGGATCGCTCGCAGGAGGCTCCGGTAAAGGGTGACGGTATCTGGTTTCTAAAGAAAGTGATAGATGTAACTTCCGAAGTACAGCACCTGCGCGACTCAATCGTCCCAAGGGGCGGCGGTTTCGCGATGCGCAGGGTTTACAGCTTAATTGAGGGTAAGTACAGAAGGCTCTTCAAAGGTAAGGGAGAGGTCTCCTGTTCCTCAATGTGGGGCGGCAACAAGTACTATATGGCACTTTATGAAGTCTACAAAGATGTGCGTTTGGTGGCAGCTCCGCCGGTCTGCATCGCTTCCTTCGGAGGAGAGGTGGACAACTGGGAATGGCCACAGCACAAAGGGGATTTTGCACTCTACCGTATCTATACGGCTCCTGACGGATCTCCGGCTGAATATTCACCCGATAATATTCCGATGAAACCTTCTCGAACGCTGAAAATCTCTACTGCTGGTGTACAGAGAGGAGACTTTGCGATGGTAATGGGTTATCCCGGTCGGACAGATAGGTATGCATCCTCTTTTAAGGTGAATAATATAGAAACCGTTGTAAATCCGATACAGGTTGAGATTCAGGGTGAGCAGATGAAGATTATTGACGGTTGGATGAATCTGGACCCGGCAGTGCGTCTGAAGTATGCTGATCACTACTTTTCATTGAGTAATGTGCAGGAAATCCGCGAAGGGGAGATATTTTGTTACAGCAAGTATAATGTGGCGGAGAAAAAACGGGAGCAGGAGGTGACGCTACAGCAATGGATAATGTCGGATTCCCTGAGGGCAAAACGCTACGGTACTTTGTTGCATGATCTTGACGTCAAATATAAGTCTCTGGAATATATAGAGAAGCAAATAGGTTATTTTCGAGAGACAATAGCCAGGGGAGTGCGTTTGCATCGGATGGTCAATCATATTGCCAGGAGTGCGGAAATGGTGGCAAAGAGCAAAGGTCAACAAGTTCCTATAGCTGACAGTACAGGTGTTTATGAGGTGATAATGAAGATGTACGATGAGTTTGACATGAGGGTGGAAAAAGATCTGGTTGATCTCTCCATAAGGGAATTTTATGCTCATGTGGACAGAGTGTTCTGGGGAGAATGGTTGAGTGAACAGTATGATCTGTTTGAAGGGGACACTTATGCTCTTGTGGACTGGATATGGGCGAATTCTCTTTATACAGACCAAAATCGGTTTGAAAAAGCTTTATCGGAGGCGACTACTGCGGAAGAATATCGTGCGGATCCTCTTGTGGCAGCCATCTCTTCCACTAAAATGATAATGTACAACAACTACAAGAGTAAAGTTGACAGAGGAGTAAAACTTACCAGACTCGAGAATAACTACAGAAACTTACTTTATCAGATGCATCTTGAAAAAGGCACTCCACAATATCCTGACGCCAACTCCACGATGAGGATTACCTATGGGACCGTCGGTCCGCTTTGCCTCTGTGACGGAATAATTTGTCTTGAAAGGAGTACGGTACGTGGCATATTGGAAAAATATGACCCCGACAGATATATTTATTCACTCAAACCCGAATTGAAAGCTCTTTACGAAGCCCGCGACTGGGGCAGATGGGCCGATCCTTCCACCGGAGAATTGTATATCAATTTTGTTACCGACAATGATATTACAGGCGGCAACTCCGGCAGTCCGGTAATGAATGGCCGGGGCGAACTTATAGGGCTGGCATTTGACGGCAACAAAGAGTCACTTGCAGGTGATACCTATTTCGATCCGGTGATGAATAAATGTGTCTGCGTCGATATCCGTTACGTGCTCTGGATTCTGGATAAATATGCCGGGATGAATCATCTGGTAGCGGAAATGCTCGGAGAATAGTGTTACTCTACAAATCCTATTGTGGCTACGCTTACCCTGAAATATTTCATAAGAGGCGTAGCACAGGCTGCCAGGGTTGATCCGGATGTGAGCACGTCATCTACAAGCAATATATGATTAATGCCTTTCGAAAGGAGTCGTGAAGCGACTTTCTGATTCACGTGAAAGGCATTTTTCACATTTTCAACCTTCTCTTTTCCGCTGAGGCGGGTCTGAGTGGCGGTCTTTTTTGTGCGTTTCACAAGGGATCTTATAACAGTAATAGATTTTCCTTCGGGTTGCGAAGCAAAGCCCTCGGCTACGCCTCGTGAAATAATTTCAGCCTGATTGAAACCGCGACTCCACTGCCTACGCCAGTGTAGCGGGACAGGTACGATGGCATCAATATCTCCGAAGCGTCCTCCCAGAGCCATTTTTTTGCCTAGATCTCTACCGACTTCTATTCCGAGCGGGATATTGCAGCCATATTTAAATTTGTGTAGAATATGGCCGTAGCTACCGGTGTAACGGTAGAAAAATAGAGAGACAGCACTCTCAATGCCTACTTTTGACCACATTCGTTCTTCGGCCGGATTTTCCGGCCAGCTCCAAAACCGGGTATAGGGAATGTCCGTGTGGCAATCGTTGCAAATGTTCTGTTCATCACAGGTAAGAATGGCTTCGCAAACTGCGCATCTTCGGGGGAAGAAGAGGTCCCCAAGCGCTTTGAAAGAGTATCTCGTCCCACTGACAATGTCATTCCAACTGCTCATATCGATACTTGTTTTATACAAACCTACAAAAAAACCTTAATTTTGCGGCATGCTCGATAAAAGAATAATTGAATTCATTTCAGAACATCATGTGATGTCTCTTGCCTGTACGGCAAATGGGGATTTGTGGTGTGCAAGCTGCTTTTACCTGTTTCTGGAAGATGAAATGAGTTTTATCATTACCTCTGAAGAAGAGACACGTCATGCACAGCTTTTTATGGAAAATCCCATCGTGACCGGCTCTATTGCACTCGAAACGGAAGTAGTCGGCAAAATCCGCGGTTTGCAATTCAGAGCTGTAGTGGAGAAATGTGACGGATCGCTTTTTGACAAATACAGGTTGGCATATCTCAAGCGGTTTCCCTATGCAATTCTGAAAGGGGGAGAAGTCTGGCGTCTCGTTCTCACCGAACTAAAATTTACCGACAATCGTCTCGGCTTCGGCAAGAAACTTCACTGGAAATCCGACAAAAAATAGTACCTTTGTCAATCATGTTTGATTTTGTTTCCATATCATTTGTAGATATTCTCGACATTATACTTGTCGGTCTGCTGATTTTCCAGATTATCAGACTGATACGTGGAACCGCCGCTATGAGTATTTTCGCGGGAATACTCCTGCTCTATGTGATATGGCTGGTGGTTTCCGCCTTCAATATGAAGCTCCTCTCTGCGCTTATGGGACAGGTGCTCGGAGTGGGAGTGATTGCTTTGATTGTAATTTTCCAACCGGAAATACGTCGTTTTCTACTTCATCTGGGTTCCAGATATGCCTCTGCAAACAGGGGCAGTTTTTTTCGTCGCCTTTTCAAGAATCGCGGCGGAGTCAACGTGGTAAGTCCCGAACTTTTGGAAGAGTTAACGGAGGCCTGCAGGATGATGTCACAGGAGAATACGGGAGCCCTTATAGTACTAAAGCACAAGACCTCTCTGGCAGCCATCATAGAGACGGGTGATGAAGTTGATGCAAGAATCAGCCGCAGACTTCTTCTCAATATATTTTTTAAGAATTCTCCTCTGCACGATGGTGCTCTTATTATTGCAAATGAGAGGATTCAGGCAGTCAGATGTACCCTGCCGATCTCTGCAAACCCCAATATTCCCGCTCAATATGGCTTACGCCACAAGGCTGCCGTCGGAATAACCGAGCAGACCGATGCCAGTGCCATTGTAGTCTCAGAAGAGACCGGCAAGATTTCATTTGTTTCAAACGGGGTACTTAAACCTATGAACAGCATTACTGAGCTTAGGACAGCAATTGAAAACTCATACAGATAAAGATTGAAGGGATGATACTGGAGCAGAAAATAGGGTTTGATAGAGTCAGAAGAGGGATCGCAGAACGCTGCTCCACGCAATATGCTGTAGACAAAGTGTGGGATGAAGAGATTTCCCGCGATGCGCAAGAAATAGAATTGCGTCTGCACCTTACAGACGAAATGCGTCTGATTTCGATGTTTGAGGACTCATTTCCTTCCGTGGGCTTTATAGATACAAAGCCCTTTTTGTTACCTCTAAATGTTCCTTCCACATATATCGATATAGTTTCCCTGAGCAAGCTCAGGATTTCACTCGATACCCTGCGCAAGATCCTCTCTTTCTTCAAAGGATGCAAGGATGACCTTTATCCTAATTTGCGAAAGCTCTCCGAAAGGATCACCTATTATCCCGAAGTGGCGCGCAGAATAGATGCGTTGATAGATAAGAATGGTGAGATGCGTGACAATGCTTCAGAGCAACTGCATACCATCCGCCGTTCGCTCAAGGAAAAGGAGGGCGCAATCTCCAAACGTATTTCGCAATTGCTCAAAAAGGCGCAGGCTGAAGGGCTGGTGGATGAGGATGCTTCAGTCTCCGTCAGAGACGGAAAAATCCTAATACCCGTACCGGTGGCCAATAAAAAGCGTATTGCAGGCTTCGTCTATGATGAATCCTCAAGTGGTAAGACGGCTTTTGTCGAGCCCATGGAGGTAGTGGAGCTCAACAACCAGGTGCGCCAGCTGAAATTTGATGAGCAGCGCGAGATTCTGAAGATACTGATGGAGTTTTCCGACTTTCTGCGCCCCTATCTGGAAGAACTGATAGCGGCCTCCGACTATATCGGAGAGATAGATTTTATCCGTGCAAAGGCCAATGTGGCGCTGGATATGATAGCGGGTATGCCGATTATATCGCAGACCGGAGAGCTTGCATTGCGCAAGGCACGTCACCCGCTGTTGGAGAAGGCTCTCCGAAAGGAAAAGAAAGAGATAGTGCCGTTGACTCTCACTCTTACGCGCGAAAAGCACATCCTGCTTATCTCCGGTCCCAATGCCGGCGGTAAGTCCGTTTGTCTCAAGACGGTGGGTCTGTTGCAGTATATGTTCCAGTGGGGAATGTTGATCCCCACCTCCGAGATTTCGGAAATGGTGATATTCGACAATATTTTCATAGATATAGGGGATGACCAATCCCTGGACAATGACCTGAGTACTTATAGTTCGCACCTTGTCAATATTAGAAAAATACTTGAAAATGCCACCGACAATTCGCTGGTGCTGATAGATGAGTTTGGTAGCGGTACCGAGCCCACAGCAGGAGGTGCTATAGCGGAGGCTGTATTGGCACGGCTTGAAGAGATCGGAGCCTACGGAGTGATTACCACCCACTATACCAATCTGAAGCTCTATGCCAACAATAGTTCCGGTGTCTCCAATGGCGCGATGCTCTTTGATGTGGCAGGCATTACACCACTCTTTAAACTTGAGCAAGGACTCCCCGGCAACTCCTTTGCCTTCGAGTTGGCTCGCAATATAGGGCTCCCCGAAACTATTGTCAAGGACGCGGAAGAGCGTGCTGGCAGCGGATTTGTGAGTATTGAGCGAAATCTCCGTCAGATAGCGCGAAGCAAACGCGTTCTCGACGAGAAACTTGCCCGTATCAGAAGCACCGACAAAACCCTTGAGAGTCTTACCGACAAATATCATAAGGAGCTTGGCGATATCAAGCAGCTCCGCAAGGAGATAATTGACGAAGCCAGAGCTGAGGCACGTGAAATAATCGACCAAAGCAATCGTAAGGTGGAGCAGACCATAAGGGAAATCAAGGAGGCACAGGCGGAAAGGGAGAAGACGCGCGCTATTCGCAAAGACCTCGAGCAGTTCCGTCAGGAGATGGAAAGTAGTACCGAGAGTGAGATGGAACAGCGTATAACCCGCAAGATGGAGCAAATAGTGGCGCGCAAGGAGCGCGAAAAAGAGCGCAAAGAGAGACGAAAGAGCGAAGCCCAGCGTCAGGAAGAGGCAAAGGCACGTGCAGCTGCTTCAAAAGAGCGGAGCGTTTCAGACAAGCCGCTGCAGGTAGGTGACAAGGTGAGGATTAAGGGTTCCGAACTGGTGGGAGAGATAACACAGATATCCGACAAAACCATTGCAGTAGCCGTGGGCAACATTATCAGCAAGATGGCCCCTTCCAAAGTAGAGCGCATCTCCAGTCAACAGTATAAGGATAGTACCCGTTTTTCCAAACCTCAGTCTATCATTACCTCTACCTCGATATCCGAGCGAAGGCTCAATTTCAAACCTAAAATCGACATCCGTGGTGAGCGTCTGGACAGCGCTTTGGATATAGTCACCCGTTTTATCGATGATGCGTTGATGGTGGGTTTGTCAGAGGTAAAGATCCTCCATGGCAAGGGTAACGGAGTGCTCCGTGAAGAGATACGCAAATACCTCAAAACCGTGCCGGGGGTTAGTTCTTTGCGGGATGAAGCTCTGCAGCTGGGAGGAGCCGGCATCACCGTCGTTACCTTGGATTAATTTTTTAGAATTTTATAATTATGAGAAAAATTGGGATATTGCTCGCGTTTGCCGCGATAATTTCACTTTTCGCATCCTGCGAAAACAGAGAGGAAAAAGTGACAACGGTTGCTGACGGTTTTTTGAGATCCTATTATCTGATGGAGTACGAAGATGCTGCCACTTATTGTACTGATGAATTTGCTGAAATACTTCTTCAAGCCGTTGCCGCAAAGCCGGAATTATCGGATTTTCTTGAAGAACTTTTAGCCGCTGCCACCAAAGCTACTACTTACACTATTCTCGATGTTGATACGGAGTCAGTAGAAGGTGAGGCAACTGTCTTGTTTGAACTCCTCCCATATAAGGTGGAAGTACCTATAGAGAGAAGACTCATCCTGACTAAGTCAGATGGGGAGTGGAAGGTTTCAGATTTTAAATAGGGCTTTGCAGCGTTCTAGTGCATCGAGCTTTTCCCATCCGAAAAACTGTACATTCTCCTTTACTCTTTTACCATTACGGATAAGTTCCATTTCTTTCACAAATGGATCTCTTCCGAAGTGACCATAGGCCGCTGCAGCTGAATAAATAGGATTTTTGAGGCCGAATTTCTCAATTATGACTGCCGGACGGAGGTCAAAACATTCGTTAATAACAGCAGCAATTTCGCCATCGCTTTTTCCTACATTAGCAGTACCATAAGTATTGACTGAAATGCTTACCGGTCTTGCAATCCCTATGGCGTAGGAGATCTGAACCATCATTTCATCGGCAACACCTGCTGCCACCATGTTTTTAGCAATATATCTTGCAGCGTATGCTGCCGAACGGTCTACCTTGCTGGGGTCCTTGCCCGAAAAGGCACCGCCTCCATGTGCTCCTTTGCCTCCGTAAGTGTCCACAATAATCTTTCTGCCGGTCAGTCCGGTATCTCCGTGAGGTCCTCCGATGACAAATTTGCCGGTAGGATTGACGTGGAGTATGAAGTCATCCTTGAAAAGTGCTTTGTTTTTCGGAGTAAGAAGATTCAGGAGTCTCGGAAGAAGAATGTTCCTCACATCTTCCTTTATTTTGCTTTGGTCAACATCCTCGTCGTGCTGTGTAGAGAGCACTATGGTGTGAATCCTGCTGGGAATATTATTGTCGTCATACTCAACGGTAAACTGGCTTTTTGCGTCAGGACGCAGATATGGCATCGGTGAGGGAGACTCCCTGCGGATTTTTGAAAGTTCCAGAAGGAGGATATGGGAAAGAGTGACCGGCAGAGGCATATACTCCTCAGTGTCTTTGCAGGCATAGCCAAACATCATTCCCTGATCACCGGCACCCTGTTCTTCCTTATCTACACCTTGCGCGATATCGGGAGATTGTTCGTGAATGGCGGAAATAACTGCACAGGAATCAGCGTCAAAGCGGTATTCGCTTTTTGTGTAACCGATGCGTCTGATGGTATTTCTCGCTATGGACTGGATGTCCACGTAAGCCTTTGATGTAACTTCCCCGCCGATAATGACGAGTCCTGTGCTTACGAATGTTTCGCAAGCCACGCGAGACTCCGGATCCTGACGGAGAAAATCATCCAGGATGGAGTCGGAAATCTGGTCGGCAACCTTATCGGGATGCCCTTCAGATACTGATTCTGATGTAAACAAATATGCCATTTTGGTATAGTATTAAAATAAAAAAGTCAAATCACGCAGGAACGTAGGATTTGACATCATAAAGGCAATTTTAGCATTTTTTACAGTGGTTGCAAGCAGTCAAATCTTTCCACTCCTGTTTTAACGGTTGCAAAGGTAGAAATAATCTTTTTATCCGCAAAACTTTT
>MTKW01034588.1_pt1 | contig 11484 bp, 9 predicted proteins | sample 1042761 | NCBI WGS metagenome assembly MTKW01 (sample SAMN06205366, study PRJNA360243) | anaerobic digester metagenome | biome: Wastewater treatment plant; feature: Anaerobic digester sludge; material: sludge; isolation source: anaerobic digester fed with sludge from wastewater treatment plant ...
GTGAGGAAGCGCTCCAAGTGCAGTTGAGTAGTTAGTTGGCGTAGTACATGCAAACAGACTTCTAAGACCGGGCCAATGGCCAAGGCATAGACTAGAGTACCGATGCCCACGGGGCCGCCTAAGAACCAACCGATTGCTAGCACGCCCAGTTCTATGCTGTTGCGCACGAGGCCGATGCGGAGGCCGCTCTTTTGGGTCAGTGCCAACATCAGGCTATCGCGGGGACCGGCACCCAGGCGTACGCTGATATACAAGGCCGAGCCCATTCCGGTGATAATCACGCTAGTCAATAGATAGATGTATTGCTGGGCCATGCTGGCCGGATCGGGGATAAGGTTGTTCAGGATGAAGAAGTCGACTATACGCCCCACCAGTATCATGTTACAGATGGTAGCAGGTGCGGGTTTGATATGGCCCATGAAGTAGCTGGCGGCTACGATTAACAGGCCCACCACTTGGGTTACCTGCCCTTGGGTCCAACCTATCTGTTTGGCAACCCCAATGTGAAAAACGGTCCAGGCGGAAGTCCCGAGCGCTGCCTTGGTGCTAAGGGCGATACCTCCTCCTAAGAGTGTCAAGCCCATAAGCATGAGTAAATAGCGAATAGTGGTGCCGAAGGCGTCTTTCTGGCTGTTCATCTTAGATGCTCCTTACGATCTTGAATTTAAGACACATACACCTATTCGCTATGATAATGCTATAACCTCGCGCTGATAGTGTTAAGGAAGTGTAGTTTTCGGCAGCCTAACGCCAAAAGGAAACGGGCAGGATTAACTCCCGCCCTGCTCCTGTTCGTATTTTTCTTGTAGTTGCCTCAGAGCCTTCTGGCTAACGTGAAGCTGCACATAACCGCAACCCATGCAGATGCGGCTGTGGACATAGTCGCCGAAGAAGAGGCCGCCTATGGTCAAGGAGTTTCCTCCGGCGCGAATACCCTTGTCTAGCCAGATCTCGCTGCCGCAAAAGGGGCACGTGGGGAGCTCATCGGTAATAGATTCGCGGTTCCCCTCGGGTAGATTAATGGCCACATTGGCAATCCAGCCGGTGACGTCTTGAAAATGATCTCTATAGCGCACCCTTGAATAACGGCGCTGACGCTTAAGCAGCTCCATTTCTTGGCCTGCCTTTAGTTCCAGTAATATGTGGCCGTCGGGCTTGGGTTCTTGGCGTATCTTGCCGGTGGGGACGGTGATCTTCACAAAATCAGCCATTGTCATCACCTCCAGATTTGCTTCTCGTCTATTACTTACGAATATGGGCTAATATTGTTGCGCTTCAGGCAGAACTCAGCACTAGGCCTACTGTGAATTTCGTTATACAACGGCCTCCACTCACCTGACTTTGTATAAACAAGCTAGAAAGGAATGAGCATCCTTTCCGGAATCGACAAAATTTTAGAGGATTATCGGCGTAGTTGCCGAAAAATGTGGTCAGAAAGACCAGGAGGGGTAGTAAATGGGTAGTCGTACAGCCATGTCTAGGGTCTATTTGATTCACCAAGAGGTAAAAGCAGGCAGGTATCCTAATGTTCCTTCATTAGCAGAGCAGCTGGAATACAGTGAGCGAACTATACGTCGGGATCTAGAGTTTATGCGAGATAGGCTTGGGGCTCCCCTAGAATACCATCGAAAAAAACGCGGCTATTTCTATGCTGATAGTTTTCAATTACCGGATTTGTTGTTAAACCAAGAAGAGCTAGAAGCGATCTGGGTAGCCCATCAATGGTTACGGCAGACAAGGGGAACTCCATATGAGCAAGCTATACAGCGGGCCTGGGAGAAACTTGCCATTGTCTTTGGGGCAGGTAGAGTTTCGCTGGAAGACTGGATGGTGGTCGGTGTGGCAGCTACCAAAAGTCATGAACCTATATGCCAGATTAATATCTACCGCCAGCTAGAAGAGGCTGCACGTCAACATCTGGTTGTGCGTATTGAGTATTACTCACCAGCTAGCGATGTTGTGACTAAGCGTGACATTGAGCCAGTTCTTCTCTATTTGACAACAGAAGCTTGCTACTGCGTGGCCTTCTGTCGCTTGAGGCGTTCATATCGTACTTTCGCTTTGAACCGTATTAGATCTCTACAGATGCTGGACGAGCATTTCCCTTCAATGCAGACGCCTTTCAACCTAGAAGACTATTTTGAGGGGTCAATGGGTGTAATGCGTGGAGAACTAATGTCCTTACAGATTCGTTTTTCGCATGAGCAGGCCAGGTATCTAGACGAGTATCCTCGACATATGAGCCAGAAACGCCTGCAGGAAGATCATTCCGGGGTGGTTTACGGTTTTGAAGTGGCAGATAATCTTGAGACAATGCGCTGGGTTCTTTCCTACGGCGCTGCTGCTACCGTTTTAAGCCCAACCGGATTTGCCAGCAAAATTCGCACAGAGTTAATTAAGGCCTCGGAAAATTACTCGATTTAATTAACCCGGCCAGTCTTTGACAGGGTGGGAGAACTACAATGTATCTGAAAGGGGGAAAGGGATGAAAAATCTTCGCATCTTGCCAAAGGTTAGGGATAGTTGGAGCTATTTGTACGTTGAACATGCTCGCATTGATCAGGAGGATAAGGGCATTTGTCTTCACGACGCAAGAGGCAGGGTTCATGTCCCCTGTGCGTCGCTCTCCCTGCTAATGCTTGGCCCAGGCACTTCTGTTACCCATGCCGCAATAATGACTATGGCCGAAGCAGGGTGTTTAGTAGCCTGGTGTGGAGAACAGGGGATAAGGTTTTATGCACAGGGCATGGGTGAAACAAGGAGTGCAGCCAACCTGTTAAGGCAGGCAGCCTTTTGGGCTGATGAAGAGCAGCGCCTACAAGTAGTGCGAAGAATGTATGAAATGCGCTTTTCGGAGAAACTCGATAGGCATCTGACATTGCGTCAGATACGTGGCAAAGAAGGGGCGCGCGTACGCGATGCCTATGCCAAAGCTAGCGAACGTTATGGAGTCCCTTGGGCAGGGAGGAACTATGACCGCTCCGATTGGGATAGGTCAGACCCTATTAATAGGGCTCTCTCTGCAGGAAACGCCTGCCTCTATGGAGTTGTGCATGCTGCCATAGTTGCCTGCGGTTATTCCCCCGCATTAGGTTTTATACACACCGGTAAAATGCTGAGTTTTGTCTATGACATTGCAGATTTATATAAAACTGAAATCGTAGTGCCGGCAGCCTTTATGGAGACTGCTAAGGGTAAAGATGAGCTAGAAAGTCGCGTGCGTTATCGTTGTCGCGATCTGTTTGCTCAAACCAAACTTTTGGCACGCATAGTTGAAGATATAGATTCACTGTTTGATCTGGAAACGGGCAGCGGCTCTGTCTCTGCCATGGATCTAGAGGTCGCTCTACCTGGGGCTATTTGGGATCCAAGCGGCGATTTGGTAGGGGGTAAAAACCATGCCAAGGAGGAGCCAAGGTCATGATCGTGTTAATTGTGGAATCGGTTCCTCCAGGTCTGCGTGGCCAGCTGAGTAAGTGGCTTTTGGAGCCGCAAGCGGGAGTCTTTGTAGGGAATGTTTCTGGCGCCGTCCGTGATCTGCTATGGGAGAAAGCTTGCCAGGAGGCAGGTGTGGGTAATTGCACCTTGATACAACCGGCAGCCAACGAGCAAGGCTACATTATTCGAACCTGGGGCGAAACTCGGAGGGTAGTTGAGGAGTGGGAGGGGCTATATCTGGTTCGTCGGCCCAAACCAAAAGAGAAGCTTCCTATTACCAGCGATCCCCCGCAGGATTGGAATGACTACTTGCACTCTTACATGTGGGCTAAAACGGCCAGGGGCGTTGTTTTGGCTCCTGACGAGCCCGATTACCACCCCCTTGCCTGCCACATGATTGATACGGCGATGGTCGCTCTGCAGATGTGGAAGAAAGTGTTGCCAGCGGCTATTAAAGAAGAAATGAGAAGTGGGCTGCAATTACCTGACCTTGACTCTACGGGCCGTTGGGTAGCGTTTTTTATTGGTTTACACGACTTGGGTAAGGCAACGCCAGTCTTCCAGTGTAAATGGCAAGAAGGCTGGGCTAGGTTAGTAAAATCGGGCTTTATACCTGCGGATAGTCAGGAAACGTCTCCTCATTATGTTCTATCAACCTATTTGCTAATGGATTTGTTGAAAGAGATTGGTCTAGATGCAAGTATTGCTCTTTGGGTTGCAGCTGTGGTAGGGGCGCATCATGGTAATTTTCCTGAGAGTTCTGAGCTTAACCAATGTAAGCGATTAATTGGCGGAAGTGCTTGGCAGACGGCTCAGGCACAGCTAGTCCGCCTATTGGCCCATGTTCTGCGATTGGATGAGCTAGATTACCCCACCGGCAACCTGCGTCGTCAGAATGGATTTTTGTTGCCTCTGGCAGGCTTCTGTAGTGTGGCCGACTGGATCGCTTCTAATCATGAGTGCTTCCCATACGTTGGTGAGACGGCTATTCTTCCCTACTATGCTGAGCACGCGGAGCACTTAGCGGCACAGGCATTAGAACTTTTGGGCTGGCTAAATCGCCCGCAGGACATGCAGGTACAGGATTTTACTGAGCTTTTTAATCGGGTTCCAAATAGCTTTCAGCAGCAAGTGCAGGATATAGCGGAGACTTTGAGTGGACCTAGTTTGGTATTGCTCGAGTACCCCATGGGGGGAGGGAAGACAGAGGCCGCATTGTGGCTAGCCGACTACCTTGCTTGTACTGCAGGACAAAAGGGGCTTTACTTTGCTTTGCCCACCATGGCGACGAGTAATCAAATGTTTGGGCGGGTAAACAACTATCTATCTGAACGCTTTCCAGATACCAGCATAAACACTATGTTACTGCACGGACATGCTTCACTGAATGCGGAATTTGAAGTTCTTCGACAACGCGGTCGCCGTCCTGATGCTTTTCATATTGAAGAGAAGAAGGCTAAGGGATTACAGGCCGCCGAGTGGTTTACCTATCGCAAACGTGGACTGCTTTCACCCTATGGTATTGGTACTATTGACCAGGCCCTATTGGCAGTGCTTCAAACGCCCCATTTTTTTGTCCGGCTGTTTGGATTGGCAGGCAAAGTTGTGGTGCTGGATGAGGTCCATGCCTACGATAGCTACATGCAAGCTCTTTTGGCGCAGTTATTAACCTGGTTGGCGGCCTGCCACACTTCAGTTGTTCTTCTTTCTGCAACTCTCCCTGCTCATACTCGGCAGGCTCTTATCGATGCATATGCTTTGGGGCGTGGCAAGGTCGATGTGAAGTTGCCTCAGATCGCGTATCCGCGACTTTCAGTAATCACAGCATCGGGCAGCCATAGTCGGCATATCGCTGGCGCACCGACGCGGGCAATAGACCTGAAGCTGGTGCCGCAGGAAGAGCTAGACGTGATGGGTTATAGCGGCTCGGCTTTGGGAGTCAAATGGATGCAGCTGCTACGCGAACGGCTGCAAGCTGGTGGGTGTGCGGCAGTTATCCTCAACACTGTAGGGCGCGCACAAGAAGTATACCAAGCACTGAAGCAGTATTTCTCAGCCGAAGAGCTGTGGTTGCTACATGCCCGTTTCCCCTTCGACATGCGTATGGAACGTGAAACTGCCATCTTAGAGCAGTTTGGTCCACCGGGACAGGCAGACCGCCCCCAGAGAGCGGTGGTTGTTTCTACTCAAATCTTGGAGCAGTCGCTGGATCTTGACTTCGACCTTATGGTAACAGACTTAGCCCCAATTGACCTAGTTATGCAGAGGAGCGGCCGACTATGGCGTCACCAACGTTCTCGCCCTGTTTCCTGTAAGTGCCCCACATTATGGGTATTAATGCCAGAGTTAGATAGTGAAGGTGTGCCCAATTTTGATGCTGGCTCGGTGCATGTGTACAACGAGCATACTCTTTTCCGCTCTTGGTTGGCCCTGCGAGATAAGGTGAGTATCGAGATCCCTGCTGAAATGGATTCCCTGATCGAGTTCGTTTACCAACCCATGGATGCCCCGCCTGACCTTCCTTCGTACCTGCAAACGGTATGGCTGTCATCACAGCAAAAGTTGGAGGAGCAGATTTCTGATATGCAGAGAAAAGCTAAAGAGCAGCACATCCGAGCAATTGATAAGGACGTGGTTTCCACGCCCATGAAACACTTAGCAGAGGAAGCGGAGGACCAGCATCCGGCGCTACAAGCATTAACTAGATTGGGTGGAATCTCTGTTACGGTTGTTTGCCTGTATGACGATAACGGTGCCTTGCGAACAGTTGGTCCAAATCCTGAGAGGATTGTACTCCGTAAGCCAAACCAGGATGAAGTGAGAGCCCTATTGGGTTCATCGCTGCGCGTCAGCTTCGCTCCCCATCTAGTGAGGCGCATCTTGACATTAGACCCACCAGCAGAGTGGGGCGATTCACCCCATTTGCGGCGTTGTAGATTGCTCACCTTCGACCGAAATGGCAACTGCCTGACACCAGAAATACCACTAAAGTTGGATGAGGAATTAGGTTTATACCTATTGAGGAAGGAGGATCAGATTGAGTAGCTTTTCTCTTTGGACTGAACAGTGGATCCCGGTCATAGACCGAGAGGGTAGGGCTCGCCGCCTAAGTTTACGAGATGCATTAGTACAAGCTGCCGAGATTCAAGAGATCTTCGACCCGTCGCCGCTAGTTGAAGTTGCTGTTTTCCGTTTACTACAAGCTATTCTCTATAGAGTCTTTGAAATTGAGGACGATGAGCAGTGGGTAGAGCTATGGCAAGCTGCAACCCTAGATTCTGCCCATATCGACCGATATGGCAACGAGTTTCGTGATTGTTTTGATCTCTTACACCCAGAGAAACCTTTCTATCAGGTTAGCAAGATAGCAGACGAGAAGGAGCATCCAATCACTGCGTTAGTTCTTGACGCAGCATCAGGCAACAACGCAATGCTGTTCGACCATGGTCAAGTTGAGGGAGGAGATTGGTTACCCCTCGACCGGGCAGCATGCCATCTAGTGGCCTATCAGGCTTTCGCTTTGGGCGGAGGTGTAAGTAAACCGTTTAATCGTATGGATGCTCCGCTCAGTAAAGGCATGATAGTCCAGGCAGTAGGGCGTAACCTAAAGGAAAGCTTGCTTCTCAATTCCTTGCCCCGCGAAAGATGGGCACCATTCATTGTTGACAGTGGGAAGGATGCTCCATTTTGGGAGCTGAGCCAACAGCCAGCACCGAAGAAGGAAGGCACCCATCCCCTAGGATTGATGCATTATCTTACATGGCAGAGCAGGCAAATCCACCTATGCCTAGACAGTTCCGGCCAGCGAGTAGTAGGGTGCCAGATAAGGCAACGTTATGCCTTGCCTAAAACTGGGGAGGCAATTGACCCATACAAACCTTATGCCGCGTCAGAAAAAGAAGGAATGCAGCCTCTCCGGCTGAACAAAGAAAGGGCCGTTTGGCAGTATACCAATGTGCTCTTGCGAACCAGTGAGAAACGTGCTGCCCCTCGACTCACAGAATGGATCGCGCATATTCAAGGGCCCTTCTTCAGCTCTGATGGGCTTGATCTGCCCTCAATTATCGGGTACTCAGTTGTTGGCATCGCTACACATCCTCGGAAAGCAGCGAAAATTGATCTTTGGCGTCGAGAAAGACTTCCAATTCCAAGCGTCTACTTCGACCGCCCAGAGTTAGTACTTGAGCTAAACGAGCTGATGCGTATGGCTAATGTGGTAGATAGGCATTTAATGCGTACTGCAGAGGCTCTTACCTGGGCGCTTGCTGAGGAGGCTTACCTAGAAGAGGCCTTGAGCTATTTGTGGACGGGCAAAACCAGCAGCCGAGAGGCACAGCGCAGTCTTAGCAATTACAGACTCCTAGCTAGAAGTACTGGAGTTGTAGCTCGCTTTTGGGCAGATCTGGGTAAGTCATTTCATCAAATGCTGTTAGATTTGCCGCTGCATGGCTTTGTAATAGTAAGAGAATCTTGGCAAAAGACCCTAATTAGGACGGCAAGCCATTGTTTTCAAGAAGTAATAAATAGCTTGCGTCATGAGGAGAGGGCATTCGCCATATTGGCTCCCCTTGATGCCCATTTCCATAGACGTCTCTACAGCATTTTAAGAAACAACTTAGGAAAGGAGGGAGAAACCGATGAGGAAGACGACAATACCGTCGCCTAGAGATCTGGACTTCGTCGATTGGCTGCAGTCTCTCGTAAAGACCGAACGAAGAGGAGATTTGGCAGCTTTACGTCATGGTTTGATGTACGAAGAAGAGCAGCTATTTCAGCTGTTAGCCTACATCCCACAGCGCTTTTTGCAGTCGATGAAGACTCTGCAGGAGGAGAAAGATTACCTGCTAGTAGCGGGGCTATTCGCATCAAGCTTAATGTGCTTTACCGCAGAGGAGTTAGAAAAGCAGCGCTTTAATCTGGGCGATTCATTACGCAAGTTGGCTGAAAAAAGACATTTGAATAGTGGTAATACAGATAGCGATGATCTACTGTCCGATCCTCTAAGAAGACGGCTTGATGCTGTACTTGCTTGTCCACGCGATGAACTGCATGAACACCTAAGGCAGATTGTAAGCTTGCTTACGGGCGAAGCGGTCCCTATCGATTGGGCGCAACTGCTCTGTGATCTGCGGGCCTGGACCTGGCCTGGACGCCCCGTTCAGTGGGATTGGAGCCGTGCATTTTACGTAGGAGAAAAAGGAGGAGAAGAATAAAATGTTCGTGGAAATCCATCTGCTACAGAACTTTGCCCTGTCTAATTTGAATCGTGATGACACAGGTGCCCCCAAGAGTTGCATTTTCGGTGGAGTGCGTCGTGCCCGCATCTCCAGCCAATGCCAGAAAAGGGCTATTCGTACGTTTATGCGGGAAGAGGCACTTATTCCTTCGGAAGATCTATCTCGTCGTACTAAGAAAATTGTTAGAGAAATTGTACAGCGGTTGATCAATCAGGGCTTAAGTATGGAGACTGCCCAAGGAGTTGCAGAGAAAGCAATGGCTGCTCTCACGTTGAAAATCAAGCACGGCAAGACCGAGTATTTATTGATGCTCGGCGAACGCGAGATACAGCGTCTGGTAGACCTCTGCCTTATGGCGGTAGAAGGAAAAGTAGATGAGAAAGGGTGGGCTAGCCAACTTCTATCTGCTTTAGACGGAGGCGATGCGATTGACCTAGCTCTGTTTGGGAGAATGGTTGCATCCCATGCCAGCAAGAATGTTGATGCTGCTGTACAGATGTCTCACGCCTTCTCAACACACGCAGTAGCCAATGAGTTTGACTATTATACTGCCATAGACGACCTTCAAGATGATGCAGATGAGGAAGGTGCCGGTGCAGCTATGCTCGGAACAATCCTTTACAATAGCTCATGTTACTACCGCTACGCCAATCTTGATCTGAATCAACTGACTACCAACTTACATGGCGATCGAAATAGGGCCATTTTCGCAGCCCAGGCTTTCCTGGAAAGTATGGTAAAGGCCATCCCAAGTGGCAAACAGAATAACTCCGCAGCACAAAACCCTCCATCCCTAATCATGGTGGTTGTTCGTAAGAAAGGCCTGTGGTCCTTGGCAAATGCCTTTGCCAATGCCCTACGGGTAGGGAATAAGGACCTATTGGCCAACTCAGCGTCCCAACTCCTGCATCATTGGAAACAACTGGTGTCTATATATGGGCTTGAAGGTATTGAATACGTAGGCTTATCCACATATCTATCAATTGCAGAAGATAAAGAAACCAAAATTGCCTTTGAGCCGTCCTTTCCGGATCTACAACAGCAGGTATTAAGAGTGTTGCAGGCCAGCCAGGACTGAGGTGATGGACGTGCAGACTTTGCTCTTACGTCTAGAAGGTCCAATGCAGGCATGGGGCGTAAGTAGTCGTTTTAGTGAACGAGATACAGGACTAGAACCATCGAAGTCGGGTGTAATTGGCCTCCTTTGCGCTGCCCTGGGCAAGCCCCGTTTGGAGGTTCCACACTCCGAGCTGCCTGCCCTAGAACAGCTGGCTGCTCTGCGCATGGGGGTTCGCGTAGATCGTCCAGGAAAAATGGGCGTCGATTTCCAATCTGTTGGTGGTGGTAAGTTCGCCGGCCGCAGCTATGGTGTAGTCAAAGCTAACAAAAGCAGACCAGAATCGGTCTTGAGCTGGCGCTATTTTCTGCAGGATGCCGTTTTCCTGGTTGGCCTGCAGGGTGCGGATGAGGCTTTACTGTCTAAACTACATAATGCGTTGCGTCAGCCAGTTTGGCCCTTGTTCTTAGGGCGCAAGTCATATGTCCCTGCATGCCCGCCCTATTTAGCTGACGGCCTGCAGCCGGGTACATTAGAAGAGGTCCTCACCACCTATCCCTACTTCTATCCCCCGGAAGAGCCCAGAGTCCGGTTCGTTTTGGAGCAAGCACAACCTCTTGGGTGTGAACGGAGAGTAGACGTTCCATTAGATTTCGCTCGTAGGCGGTTTGGTGTCAGGTATGTAAACACTGTGTTTATTAATGTCGCAGAGAAGGGGGATGAATAGCTTGTTTTTGACACTCCTAAACTTAAATCCCTTCTCAAGAGAGGTGCAAAAGGACGTTCGTGATGTGAACGCTATGCATCGCCGGGTAATGCAAGCTTTCCCTAGCGTGCTCGACCCAACTTCTAAGGCTAGGGCCCATTTTGGCGTTCTATATCGCCTCGAATATACCCGGGACCGTGGCTGGGTGCTGTATGTTCAGTCGAGAATCCCACCAACGTGGGAGTCTTTGCCCCCTGACTATGTGCTTACAGTTGATAACCAACCGATGTGCATGGTTAAGTCAGTAACCAAGGCTTATGATCGGCTGCAAGCCGGGCAGTTGCTACGCTTCCGGCTACGCGCAAACGTGACTAAGAAAATTGACACAAAATCCGGCCCCAATGGGAAAAGGCGAAATGGTAGAAGGGTTCCTCTTCATAGGGTTGAAGAGCAGATTGCTTGGTTAGCCAGAACTGCCAAACGATTTGGCTTCGAGCCGCAGCAAGCTTTCATCGCGGCTACTGGAGTTAAAGAGCGTGTACATGGCCATCAGGGAAATAAGATCTTTCAAGGAGTTCTCTACGAGGGAGTATTGCAGATAACAGATCCCACGCTTTTCAGAACAGCCCTTGAGAATGGGATTGGACCCGGCAAAGCGTATGGCTTTGGCCTACTCTCGATCGCACCTTTCTAGTATCCATTAGAGATACTTGCGGGGTCTTTTTCAAAAACGACCCCGCATTTATCGCATTTCTTAAGTATGATCCCCACGCACGTGGGGGTGAACCGTGCATATATAGTCCCACCATAACTATCAGACTATGATCCCCACGCACGTGGGGGTGAACCGAGCCATCTTTATCGTAAATAGCAATATATCTCATGATCCCCACGCACGTGGGGGTGAACCTTCATCCTCAATAATCACCAAGTCGCCGCACTCATGATCCCCACGCACGTGGGGGTGAACCGGACAACAACTCAACAAGCGCATACAGAAGGAAATGATCCCCACGCACGTGGGGGTGAACCGAAGACCTATAGAC
>MTKW01005208.1_pt1 | contig 11483 bp, 9 predicted proteins | sample 1042761 | NCBI WGS metagenome assembly MTKW01 (sample SAMN06205366, study PRJNA360243) | anaerobic digester metagenome | biome: Wastewater treatment plant; feature: Anaerobic digester sludge; material: sludge; isolation source: anaerobic digester fed with sludge from wastewater treatment plant ...
TCAAGGGTCCAAATCGAATACCGAGAAGAAAATACCTACTGGAACACCGGAAAAGGAAAAGAATCAACTCCCTGATTGGAGTGATGAAGAGCTAAGCTGGTACTTTTCCAGAAGATCGGACCATAAACAGCCGGGTATTGGAAGTACCCACCGTACCCTATTGGAACAATATGGTGGGATTGCGCTTGGAAGTAGCCATTCCAAGGATATCTATCTGACCTTTGATAATGGATATGAGAATGGCTATACGACGAAGATTTTAGATATATTAAAGGAGAATGAAGTGGTGGCAGCCTTCTTCGTTCTNNCACCTGGTGGTCAATCATACCAACAATCATCCCAAAATGACGGATCTAAGTGATGAGCTGTTGACGAATGAAATACAGGAGGTAGAATATAAATATAAGGCACTGACAGGAAAGGAGATGCCCAAGTTCTTACGACCACCGGCAGGGGTCTTTAGCGAGAGAACCCTTGCCCTCACTCAGCAATTGGGTTATCGAACCGTTTTCTGGTCCATGGCCTATCGGGACTGGGTGGTGGATGACCAGCCGGGGAAGGATGTAGCCTACCGCCATGTGATGGATAATATCCATAACGGAGCCGTTATCCTACTCCATGCTGTTTCTGAAAGTAATACCGAAGCCTTGGATGATATCATCAAGGGGTTGAAGGCACAAGGGTACCGGTTTAAAGGCCTTGATGAGTTTAAATAGTGCGTATTAAAAATAATTTTAATCATAGATCTTCATTAGAACCCTTGGGTTTGTTCTATGCCCAGCGATCTGAGCGAAAGGACACTTCCAAGAGTTCTTATCTATTAAGAGGGGCAACCCTCTTTTTGATTCGGTTAAAGTCCTGCTTTCTTGATCCCTTTTCGAATAGTCCGAGCCTTTAAGAGAATATATATTACCAGTAAAAAAGGTGCAAACTATTGGTTAGGGATGTGATGATATTGAATAAGTATTGCCGAAGGATCCTGCTTGCTATTATCCTCATCCTCCTATTGGGGATCGGGGTCTGTCAAATTTACCAAAACCTTGATAATAAAACCCCTATAGAATTTTCAAAATCCATGGATCTTGCCCAATATGGGTGCCATGACTACCGGATGGAAGTTCGCTTCGCGGAGGATCGAATGATGCTGGAGGTAGACCAAGAGGTAAAGTATGTCAACCGTCATAGGACTACCTTTGACACCATATACTTCCACCTCTACCCCAATGCCTTCAAAGACCAGGAGAAGGTACCCTTCCCAGGAGAGGAGCTGGACCTTGCCTATCCTCAAGGTTTTCAGCCTGGTTACATCGAGTTACAGGATGTCACGGTAGATGGAATAGAGGTGGACTATGATCTGGGGGGAATTCACCATTCCATACTTGCCATCCATCTAAATGAAGGGTTGGAACCCCTGGGGACCATCCCTATCAAATTTACCTTCCAAGTGAAGATTCCTCCCATTGCCGGTCGTTTCGGTTATGGGGAGAATACAATTAACCTGGGGAATTGGTACCCTATTGCGGCGGTATACGATGAGAAGGGTTGGAATCTTGAACCCTACTACGGGATCGGGGACCCCTTCTATAGTGAGGTGGGAAACTACTATGTTACCCTGCAACTACCTAAAAAGTACATATTGGCAAGTACTGGGGACATTGTCGGTGAGGGAAGGAAGAATGCCAGGGAAAGGGTATATACCGTTCAAGCCCATGGAGTTCGAGACTTTAGCTGGGTCATCAGCGAAGATTTTCTTGTAAAGGAGGAATCCCTTGGAGAGACACTAATCAAGGTTTACTATTTTAAAGGGCAGCAGGGGGAGAAGGGATTGGAAGTAGCTAAGGATGCCTTGGCCATCTTCAATAGACTTTTTGGGGAATACCCCTACCAACAATTTTCAGTGGTATCCTGTGATTTCTATATTGGGGGCATGGAGTTCCCCAATTTAGTTTACATCGATCAGAGTATTTTCTCCAGGGAATCCACCATGCTACTGGAATACATCATTGCCCATGAGACCGCCCATCAATGGTGGTATGGTCTGGTGGGCAATGACCAAGTAAATGAACCATGGATCGATGAGGCATTAACCGAGTACTCCACCATGCTCTACTATCGTGAGAAATATGGGGAGGATACCATGATGGATATGCTAAAGATCATGGTGATCGATGACTATGTTCGTGCAAGGAATGGGATGGAGGGGGAGGAGGAAAGGATCGCCAAGGGGGTAGATGAGTTTAGGGACAGCCGAGAGTATTCAGGCATGGTCTATAGCAAGGGCGCCATGATGTTCTATGAGCTGGAGAGGGAGGTGGGAAGAGAGGATTTTCAGACCATCCTTCAATACTACCTNNTTATAACAAAATGATGCTGGTGTTACTTCCAGCATCATTTTTGTTAATCCTTTTTAGACCTCTATCCAGTTTGTTCGTCTGAATTAGAGTCCTTTGGACTTAAGAAATGGTTCACCAATAGGTTCATTACTACTCCGACGGTTACTGCGATAAAGATGTTGTTGCCCATGTACATTCTAAAGAATGGAGTCATTGATGCTACCCACTCTGCACCATTTGTTGCGGAGAACACCGGAACCATGACTCCTGCTGCAATGGTTGTGCCAGCAACTAAACTATTTTCGAAACTTTGGGCTTCAGATAGGACAACTTCAATACCAGAGAACATGATAAGACTGGCACTGATAAGGAACACACCACCCACTACAGGTCTTGGTATACATGCAAGAAGCATCGCTAGCTTTGGAGAAAGACCATACAATAGGAACATAACAGCGGCAACCTGGGTGATGAAGCGGCTGGCGATCCCTGTTGCAGCAACAATCCCAATATTCTGTGTATAGGATGTAACAGGTAGGGCGCCTAAAAAACCACTTGCCATACAGCCTACTCCCTCTGCAGCAATACCCCTATTGATGTGTTTTACTCTATAGGTTTCACCGGAAACGGCACAGGTTGCAGCATAGTCACCGATGGACTCAAACATGGAGCCAATATATCCTGTAAAACCACCAATAATGGCGACGGTGGTAAAGGTAACGGCTGCATTGGTACCGTCAAAACCTCTAAAAGGGAATAACCTCGGTAGGGCGAACCATGGTTCTGCAGCAACTGCAGCCCAGTCAAATCTACCTAGTATGGTAGATAGGACAACTCCTACAGCTAATACTGATATTAAAACGAACCCTTGGGATAGGATTCCCTTTCCTTTAAATTTTAAGAATAAGGCAAGCAGAAATGCCAATAATGCCAGAATAAGATAGATGGGCTCGGTACTTGTAAAGATCCACCCTACTGCAATCCTTGAAGCCACGAAACCAATGGTGGTTACCACTGAGCCGGTGACCACGGGGGGAATAAAACGACGGATCCGACCTAGAATCCTAGAAGCACCGATTAAGAATTCCACGAATCCCCCAACGATTACAGCACCCCACATAGCAGGGAAGCCGTATACTGCTGCCACCCCTCCCATGGCGGTCAATACCGATGAGGAAGGACCTTGAACGATGGGGAGTCGGTTACCGAAGATGGTTTGTATCAATGTACCGATTCCCATGGCAAGGAAACATGCACTAATCATTGTAGGAATGATAGTATCAGGAAATCCTGCGATTGCCACAAAGGCACCTGCCCAAATAAATGGGGTGAAGTCCACTAGAGTGATCTGCCATGCATAAAAAAGAGTTTCCCACCATGTATCCGGACGGTCCTCTATTCCATAGTGCAGCTTAATAGAAGATGTTACTTCGGTTTCAAATACTGGTTGTTCTGGATCGTAAGCCATTTTTAACCTCCTTATGTTTGTAAAATTCTAGCGTAGTAAAATTTTTCCCTCCTTTGCGGGTATTTTAACCATAGACAGAAATTTCGACATTTTTCTCCAATTTCCTTTATAGACTGTATACAAACGCAGACAGGGTAATTCGGGTGAAAGGAACAAAAATTCCACATTCCTATAAGTTGTTGGTTGAAAGTAGTATAATAAGAATAATAAGACATAAGATAGGGGGGTCATATATGAGGGAGTACAAAGGAAGGATTATCAGGGTGAATCTAAGCCAGGGGGAGATTCGCACCTTTTTAACCCAAGATTACTACAGATATTTTGGAGGCAGGGGATTTGGGAGCTGGGTGCTCTTTAATGAGGTTCCTAAGGATGTGGATGCCCTCTCAGAGGAGAATAAATTGGTTATTGCCACCGGTTGCTTTACCGGTACCTCCCTTCCCGGTTCCTCAAGGGTTTCACTGGTGACAAAAAATGCCCTAAGTGGGGGGATATCCTACTCCAGTGGCGGAGGGAATTTTGGACCCGAGCTTCGAAGGGCTGGGTACGATGCCATTATTATTGAGGGCAAATCCACCAAACCCCAGTACCTTTTTATCGATAATGGCAAGGTTGAGCTCCGGGATGCCTCTTCCCTATGGGGTTTAACCACATGGGATACTGAGGACGCTATAAAAGACGAGTTCGGAGATGAGAAAATAAAGGTACTATCCATCGGACCGGCAGGAGAGAATCTATCCAAGGTTGCCTGTGTGATGATTGATAAGGCCCACGCATTGGCATGGGGTGGAAGTGGAGCCATATTGGGATACAAGATGCTAAAGGCGGTGGCCGTGAGGGGGAATCAGGAGCCTAACATCTACGACAAGCCCCTTTTCAATAGCTTGACAAAGAGCTATAGACATGTCCTACTATCATCCCCTGCTTCGGCGGCACTTAGAAAGGGTGGTACTCACGGTATGGCAGGGGTAGGCGGTTGGAGTGGCAAGGTTCCCACCTCGGTTCGCAACCTTCAGGAGGAGTATTGGGAGCCTGAGAAGGCAAAGAAGGTTTCGGAGGAAGCCTACAAGCCCTATGAAAAGAAGAGGACCCGTTGCTATAATTGTCCCCTTTACTGCCTCCATTACTATGAAATGGAGAAGGATGGTGAGGTACTCTCCTGTGAGGGGATGCACGCAAATTCGGTTAGAGGTTTTGCGTCCAATTGGGATATCGATGATCCCTTTGATGTACTAAAAATTCATGGTATGTGTAATAAGTACGGAATGGATGTGGATGGTGTATCTGCATCGGTTGCCTGGGCAATCGAATGCTATGAGGAAGGAATTTTAGATCAAAAGGATACCCATGGATTGGAGCTAAAATGGGGAAATTCCAAGGATTTAATTCGATTGGTGGAGCAGATAGCACTCCGAGAAGGCTTTGGGGATCTCCTAGCCGAGGGTGTGAGACATGCGGCCCAAACCATTGGGAGAGGCAGTGAACGATATGCCATGCATATCAAGGGAGTGGGCATCAATGAGCAGGGGGTGCATTCCCATAAGGCATGGTCCCTATCCATTGCGACCAGTACTCGGGGTGGGGGCCACCTAAGCGGGGCTCCCCAGACTGAGAATCGTCAGATTCCGGAGGAAGTTGGAAAGTGGCTCTTTAACCTACCTAATGCGGGTATCCCCACCTCCTATGAGGGGAAGGGGAGGTTGGTGGCTTGGTATGAGAAGTATAAGGCAATCATCGATTCTATTGGCATTTGTTATTTTGATGCGGGTTGGTATGAGGTGGCACTTGCGGACATAAGTCACTTTACCAGGATGTACCAAGCCTATACCGGGGAGAGCATCACCAAGGAGGCGATGTGGAAAAGGGCAGAATGGGTTCTAAATATAGAGAGGGCGTTTAATACCCTTCATGCCGGATTTACTCGAAAGGATGATTATCTACCCGATCGTATTATGGAGGAGAAACTCCATGTTGGCCCCTTTAAGGGGGAATATATGGACCGGGAGAAGTTTGATGGGATGCTGGATGAATACTATGAGGCACAAGGCCTGGATAAGGAGACTGGGTTACAGATCAAAGAAAAATTATTGGACCTGGGAATGGACTTCTTAGTGGAGTATCTTGGTCTGTAGGGGAGGCTCATGTGCTTTTGGGGAAGGTTTTCTGCTTAGGTAGGTTGCCATAGACCAATCATACTATCCATAGTCAATTGTAGGGGCCAGCTTTGCTGGCCCCTAGCTATTGAGGTATATTTTCTCTAATGGGAATTCAATCGCTTGATCCGGATATCCTCCCCATAGAACTTGTAGAGTTCAAAATGTCCCAGGATCCTTGAAGTAAGCCGATTGGGGTATGTATCCTGAAGTTCCCTCAGAGAGAGGTTGGTGGATATGATCATCCTATTCCCCATGAGTAATCGCTTATTAATAATATTGAACAACTCCATTTTGGAGAATTCGGTGATATATTCGGTACCTAAATCATCAATGATAAGAAGATCACTTAGGAGGATTCGCTCCAGGAGGGAGTCCTCCTCCCTACCGTTTTGGTCGAACTTATGATTTCGAATATAATCGATCAGGTCGGATGCTGTCTGGTAGAGGACAATCTTTCCCTTCTCCAGCAGATCCTTGGCGATAGCGTGGGAAAGAAAGGTCTTACCCAATCCGGGGCTCCCGTAGAAAAAAAGATTTTTTTGGTGGCGATCAAATTCTTTGGCATAGTTCATACAATCCAGCAGGATGCCCTCCATGTTTTTCCTTGGGTTAATTTCCTCCCCTTCAAAGGGCTGGTCTGAATAGTAGTCTATGCGAAAGGTATCAAAATTTTCCTTTTCCAGCAGCTTATGGAGGTTGGATTGCTGGTATGCCTTATCTATTAGACGCTGTTCAAAACAGCTACACCGTTTATTGCCTATAAAGCCGGTATCCCTGCATTTTTTACAGGAGTAGGAGATATCTAGATAGTTGACAGAATATCCATTGGCTACCAATAATTCTGCCCGCTCCATTTGCAGATCGATGCTCCTTTCCTTTAGGTTCTGCACCAGTCGGCCGATCTCCTCGGGTTTAGCCTGGGCTGCCTTTACAATCTGAACACCCAGCAGCCTCAACTCCTGTTCTATCTGTGTTAAACGGGGGATTTTTTGATATAGGGATTCCTTACGAAGGCGTAATTCCCTTTGAACCCGTTCGCTCTTTTCTCTATACTCTTCCATTACCTCAGCGATCAGTGAACTACTCACCTACACCACCCCTATTTCTCTTTAGTAGTTTTTTTTCTAAACGATCCATATCGTAGTTATGGTCTAAATCCAATCGGTTGCTCTTGCCCTTGGATGATGGATTCTTAGAGAAAGTGGTTTTTTTGGATGTCTTCCTTTCTTCTCTTTGGACATCCTCTAAGCTGATGTACCCCTTCCCATGCCAATCGGTAATAATCCGATCTACATATCTAAAATTGGGCTGGGGGATGGCAGTAGTTCTAGCACATGCCTCATGGATCAATTCCAGGTCCACCTTAAATTCGGAGAACCACTTGTCCATGATTTCCTCCTCCTTCTGGGTAGGCGGTCTTTTAAATCCCAAATAGGACATGACTTTAAAGTACCGTTCCCACTTCTCCCGGTGGGACACCATAAATTTTTCGGCATCCTCTGGGCTTTTAACACCGGCGTTATACCAATTCAAGGCTACTTTTTTGAGATATGCCAGCTCCTTCCGTCCTCGATTGAAACAATCCTCCAATAGGAGGACGATTACTTCAGGACTAAAGGAGTACTCAGTCATCCATTCATGGTAGAGGGACATTTCTATGGGACTTAAGGGGCGACCCATCATTTTTTCTATGACATCATGCATTTCCCGAATCCTATTATCCCTTCTGGAGTCGATGATCTCTTTTACACCAATCTTTGGCGGCTGAGTGGCTAGGCTAGAGGTATTTAACACCACCTCCTTGATATTTAAAAAGGTGATGATACTCTTCCCTTCCTCCGAGGAAGTTCTATGGATAATCCCCTGTTTCTCCCAATATTGCCAAGCTTTTACCACATCGGATTCCAAAATATCCAGGGTTTTAGCAATGACTTCATTGGAAAAGTGTTGGGGGGCATTTTGAAAACAAAATTTTAATCCCAGAAGGTAGACCTTGACAAAGTCTCCCGGTGCCTTGGGGAGGTAGTGGTTAATAAAAATATTTTCGATGGGAGTGATGCCCAGATCGTCGTTGTTGATACCTATCTGAAATTGAACCATTGGAAACACCTTCCTTTAAACCGGGGATCTTCCCTTTTAGGTATTACTATTATAGCATACCTGGATGGCTTTTTTGTTTCTATAGAAATATAAAAATCGCGTGTGGTATGGAATACTGGTAAAGAAAAGAATAATTTTTTAAAAATTTCATAATTATGAAGTAGTGGACAAACTTTAAAAGAAAAAAATTTTAAAATGTATTTTGAATTAACAGAAAAATGTGGTAGACTATAATCGTTAGTTAATAAATCTTTACAAATATGTTACAACCTACATAAATCATTTACAAAAACTGGTGAAAAGGGGATGGGATGGTGAAGGAAAGTTTAGAGGAGCTCAGGGATAGAATAAAGGAACTTTTTAATGGCGCCATTAAGAAAAGTTTAGGGGAACTCAGAGGCAAAACAAAAGATCTTTTTAATGACACCATGAAGGACAAGTTGGTTAGGAATAAATATAAGATCACATTAACCTTAACCGCTTTGATCGTGGGATCCCTTTTCATTTTGGGTGCTTACCAAGCCGGGAACTGCCTTAGTGTAACATTCAACGGTAGGGAGATTGGTTTGGTTAAGTCGGAAAAAGACTTCCAAGAGGTTCTCCTTCAAGTGAATGAAGAGGTGAACCAAAGTATGGGGGAAGGGATTCGCTTTAACCAAGAAGCCTCCTTTGAAAAAGCCCGACTGGGGGATGGTCGCCTTTCATCGGCAGAGGATCTAAAGGCAGCGATCTATGATAACATCCAACTTAAAAAAAGTGCTGCAGCCATCCGGGTTAATGGAGAGGAGATCGTGGTAGTACAGGACAGGGAGACAGCAGAAGAGATCCTGGACGAGATTAAGAAACCCTATTCCAATGCCAAGGACAATGTTGAGGTTAAGCAAGTGGATTTTTCGGACAAGGTAGAAGTGGTGGAAACTCAGGTCTCATTGGAAAAAATTCTTCCTAAAGAAAAGGCGCTGACCTACCTTCAGCAGGGGACCGATGAGGTTGAGGTTTATCAAGTGGTTTCAGGAGATACCACTTGGGATATCTCAAGAACATTTGGATTGGGGCTTCGAGAGATTGAGATGGCAAATCCCGGAATTGATCTAGAGAATCTTCAACCGGGGGATGAGCTAAATCTAACAGTTGCCAAACCCTTCATCGATGTTCGAACCATACAGGAGGTTACATATACAGAGCAGATCCCCTATAAAACCACATACAAGGATGATGGAAGTATCTATAAAGGACAGCAAAGGGTTGTAACCCCAGGGAAATATGGGACCAGGGAAGTAAGGGCAGAGGTAACCTATGTGAACGGCGTAGAGGAGTCAAGGAACATCCTGGAGGAGAAGGTTCTAAAGGAACCTACAACCCAGGTGGTTGCAAAGGGGATCAAGCCTATACCCCCCGCCCAGGGAACCGGGAAGTTTAAACGCCCTACCTCGGGAAGGAATCCCGGACCCTATGGAAGATTTGGAGCACGCCGACCAGGGGGCAGAAGACATAATGGGATTGATATTTCCAACCGTACAGGAACCCCGATCTATGCTTCTGACGGCGGCACTGTGACCAGCTATACTGGCTATAGGAGTGGCTACGGCTATGTGGTTGAGATCAACCATGGGGCAGGCTATACATCAATATATGCCCACTTAAGCAAGGTCTTGGTCCAGCCTGGGCAAAGGGTGGCAAAGGGTGATTTAATCGGAAGGATGGGAAGCACTGGGAGAAGCTCCGGACCCCACCTACACTTTGAGATTAGAAAGAATGGAGTTCCCAAAAATCCCTTTAACTACATTAGGTAATATATAGGATAACATGAATAGAACCCCACCGAAATAAGGATGGGGTTCTTTTTATGTTAGGGGAGGTTATTCAGTAATAGGGTAGAAAACAGGCGACCATAGGGATGCTTTAATTTAAGTTGGTTTTTATCAATTTGAGAATCTTTCTTTCTGCCGGGAAAGAATTCCATACAGGGGTTTATAGAGGATGAGTGCCAGGATAAAATTGGAGAACCCGTGGACGATATCGAAGGGGATGCCCCTGATCCAATAGTTCACACCATATGCCCAACCATAGAAGAAGGATTCTGTAATGGCAAATAATAGGCCGAACAGTAGGCCGAACAGGCCTGCTAAAAGGGCGAAGCTATACTCATTTTTTGCGCCTCGCCCCAGCAACCAAGCAAGAACTACCAGGAGGGGCCAAACGAGGTAGTATGCCAATAGCCAGGTGTTCATACCATATATAAATATTTCCATGGTGGTAAATATAAAGGATACCAGAAGGGTTCTTTTGATCCCAAAGATATTGGCATAGAGGATGAATAGTAGGGTAACGATCTCCACATTTGGTATAAAGGATAGTGCCAATTTCCCCCCTGTAATGGTGGCACTAAGCAGACCGATGAGGGCGATCTCCTTGGGTTTTATCCTAGAAATTTCGTAGTTCAAAGGTGTACCTCTCCCCGTCTTTTATAGGGATCTCTTGGGGGCCTGTTTCTGCATCCTCACCATCCACCAACATATGGAAGTACTCACTTTCACTTTCCTTTGCCTCATAGTTCATCATCCCGGCGACCATGGTTCCAAAATCAAATTTGACAAAGCTGGCACCTAATTCTTCCTGATGCTCCTCTAATAGGGCCAATAGAAATTCATGTTGGGTACTATAGGTGAACTCCTCATGGATATTTTCCTTTTCAACGATGACCTCAACCACTACCTCCTTTTCTCCTTCAACTCCCTTAGGGGAAAGGAAGGTATTATAGCCCACCATCAGAAGTACAGCGATCAAGATGACACCAATAATCAAGCCAATTTTTTTCTTCACAAGAATTCCTCCTTTTTGTAATGGGTGCGCTTTGGGGAGGAGAAATAAAATACCCTTTCCTCATGGGAAAGGGTACTATTATTCAGACAACTATGGCATCCAAGGATGAACCACTTGAACAACACTCCATATCCCCGTGAAGCTTCCTTTTGTTCCTTCATATAGGCAGGTCTTCCGGCTCAGTATGATCGATCATTTTCGCCTTCCCAGTTTCCCAGTGGCATATAGAAAACAATCCATACCTTACGGCGGCGGGACCGCACAGGATTTACACCTGTTTCCCTTTTCATGCTTATAGAGCAACCTATACGATATATATTTTATTGTTAACTTTATTATACCAAATGCCGGAAATATTACAATAGGTTCTTTTCATCTCCCCCGTTAAGGTCCAGTTGGAGAAGGCGATGGATGTCCAGCATGCCCCTACCTTGGGCATTTTTCTCCGCATGAAGACTGGAGCAGGAAAGTTCCAGGGCTAATTTTACCTCCGAGGGGGTTAAAGCAGGATGTTTTTCCAAAAGGAGGGCAACGGCACCCGCCACTATAGAGGAGGAGGCTGAGGTTCCGCTGAAGGAAAGGTAGCCCCCTGGTTCCCCTATG
>MTKW01029183.1_pt1 | contig 11472 bp, 11 predicted proteins | sample 1042761 | NCBI WGS metagenome assembly MTKW01 (sample SAMN06205366, study PRJNA360243) | anaerobic digester metagenome | biome: Wastewater treatment plant; feature: Anaerobic digester sludge; material: sludge; isolation source: anaerobic digester fed with sludge from wastewater treatment plant ...
CATGACCCATTAGCTCAGCTGGTAGAGCACCTGACTCTTAATCAGGGTGTCCAGGGTTCGAGTCCCTGATGGGTCACCATTTTTTATAAAGAATATTTAAACAGATTTAGATGCGGGAGTGGCGGAATCGGCAGACGCGCTAGATTCAGGTTCTAGTGTCATCAGACATGGGGGTTCAAGTCCCTTCTCCCGCACCATTTTTTATACATAGTGATACCTATCAGGATGCTATCCATCTATTGGATAGCATCTTTCATATTTAATAAGAGTGTGTTGGNNAAAGTCAGGCTATTGGATAGGAGGAAGAAATATTGAGACCCCAGGACTTAATTGAAGTAAAAAGGGAAGTACTTAATGATATACCCTGCCTTGTCATCCGACCCAGGTGCTTGGAGGGGAGGTTGCCCACCCTCTTTCATTATCATGGATGGAGCTCTAAAAAGGAGAATCACGAATTCCTTGGCAGAACCATAGCCCAATATGGATTTCAGGTGATACTACCCGACTCCAATCTCCATGGAGACCGAAACCCCCTAAATAAATATGATACCGGTAATTTAAAAACGCATTTCTGGAATGTAGCTACCCAGTCGGTAAGAGAATTTCCCGGAATCCGTCAAGAAGTCCAGGAGATCTTAGATGTAGATCCTAAGAGGATCGCTGTATCGGGAAGTTCTATGGGAGGGTTCATCACTTCCAGTATTTTTGCTCAAAATAGGGATATAAAATGTCTGATTGCCTTTAATGGGGGATCAGCTTGGTTAAAAACCGAGGAGATCATCAAGGAAAAGTTCGGGGAGGAAGTGACCAAAAAAATTGATCGGATGGAAGCCCAAAGATATGACCCCCTAACCTACAAGGTGGACTTCTACCCCAGACCCATTCTAATACTCCATGGGGATTCGGATACCTCGGTTCCTGTAGAGATTCAACGATTCTTCCACCAGGAAGTGGCACCATACTATAGGGAGGACCCCAAAAGGCTTAGGATTGAGATCTATCCTAATATGAATCACCATATCAGTATCAGGATGGTAGAATCGGCCGTAGGCTGGCTGGAAAGATACCTTTAAGAATTCATAAATAAAAGACCCTTTTAGGGTCTTTCAGGTTGTTAAAAACCCTTGAGAATTGCCTTTCTGCTCAGATAGCTTACCGCTTTTTTAAAAGGATATGAAAGGGAAAAGCGGTTCGCTAATTCGCGAAAAGTCAATTTCTCAAGGGTTTCTCTTAGGAACAACATTTATCAACAAGTTCAAAGACCTTTTTAGGGTCTCTTATTTTTTATTTATGAATAGGCTTGTCAATGGCACCATGGGCCGCTTCCATGACAATTTCTGAGAGGGTGGGATGGGGATGGATGGCCTTTGCCACATCATAGACCGTACCCTCAATCTGCATGGCCATGATCGCCTCCGAGATCATATCGGTGGCATGCCCTGCCATGATATGGGTGCCCAGTATCTCCCCATATTGATTCTCTGAGATGATCTTTACAAAGCCCAGGGTTTCCCCTTCGGCCATTGCCTTCCCATTGGCAGTTAAGGGAAACTTACTTACGGTGACATCATAGCCGGCGGATTTCGCCTGTTCCTCGGTAAGCCCAACGCTGGCGATCTCTGGGAAGGTATAGATACAGAAGGGGATGATATCATAGTTCAGGCTACTGTTTATCCCCATAATATTCTCTACAGCTACAATGCCTTCGGCGGATGCCACATGTGCCAGGGGGAACTTTCCATTCATATCCCCAACGGCATAGACTCCCTTGATATTCGTTTCTAACCTTTCATTGGTTACTACAAAGCCCTTGCGGTCCAATTCCAAGGGCAGCCCTTCTAATCCGTCCAATTGTGCCTTTACCCCAAGGGAGATGAGGTATTTATCCCCCCTAAAGGTCCTATCTTCGCCCCCATGTTCAACGGTAATCCCGTCCTCGGTGATGGACTTCATCTTGGTGGAGGTGACGATCTGGACACCTTCCTGGATTAAGTGTCTCTCTAAGGTAATGGCCATCTCCCGCTCCGCTCCACTTAGGATGTGCTCAGAGCGTTGGAGAAGGGTCACCTTAACACCCAGGGTATGGAATAGGGTGGCGAACTCGACGGCGATGACTCCTCCGCCGACAATGACCAGCTTCTGGGGGATCCTATCCAGCTGAATGGCTTCTTTGCTGGTGATGGCTCTACCTGAGGACAGGGCTTGATCCAAGCCTGGAATGGGAGGGAAGTTGGAAACCGATCCCGTAGCCAGGATCAGGTTCTTCCCTACAATGACCTCCCCGTTGACCTCCACTTCATTCCTATTTTTTACTATGGCCTTGCCCTCAAAGAGGTCGATTTTATTTTTTCGAAAGAGTACATAGATACCCCCCACTAATTTTTCAACCACTTCATCCTTCCGTCTTAAGAGTGAGGTCCAGTCCACTCCTACCTTGGACTTATCAATGCCGGTTAGTCCAAATTCTTCCGCTCGAAGGATATCCTGATAGAGCTTTGCGCTGCGGAGCATGGTCTTGGTTGGGATACATCCCCAATTCAGGCATAAACCACCCAAACGCTCCTTTTCGATGAGGGCTACCTTGGCACCTAAGTGTGCCGCCTTAATCGCCGCTACATAGCCCCCCGGTCCTCCTCCTACGATGACGATATCATAGTTCTTCAAATAATCACCACCCTTATATATTTAACAAAGGTTCAACAGGCTGGTTTTAGCCCTTTAAGAATAGGACTTCAGGGTCCTCTAGAAGTTCACCTAAGGTATTTAGGAACCTTGAGCCCCCAGCACCATCTATGAAACGATGGTCAAAGGAGAGGGAAACCGGTAGTACATGGGCTACATGGATTTCACCGCTCTTTACAATCGGCCTTTCCACTATGCGCCCCAGACCAAGGATGGCGATCTCCGGGTAATTGATAATAGGGGTGGCGAAGAGTCCGCCCACTGATCCATAGTTGGTTATGGTAAAGGTTCCTCCCCTAAGCTCCTGGAGTTCTACTCTATTTTCCTTGGCTCTGCCGGTGACCTCCTTAATCTCCTTAGATAGTTCAAGGATACTTTTGGCATCTGCATTCTTTACCACCGGAACCATAAGCCCCCTTTCGGTGTCGGTGGCGATACCGATGTGGTAGAAATGCTTTAGAATCAGCTCTTGTTTTTCAGTATCATAGGATGCATTAAATATGGGGTACTCCTTTAAGGTGAAGATCAATGCCTTGATTATAAAGGGAAGATAGGTGAGGTGGATACCATCCTCTAATAATCTTTCCTTGTACTTCCTTCGAAGGGCCACCAATTTCGTGATATCGATCTCCTCCATAGCCGTTGTATGGGGGATGGTAAATTTTGAGAGTTCCATTTGCTTGGATATGGTTTTGCGAATGCTATTGAGGGGGATACGCTCAACTCTTTCATCCGAATCCTCTTTAAATTCTATGGCCTTAGGTTTTTGGATGGATGTTTCTATGGGATGTGCTATAATTTGATCCTGCTTACGATGGGCTGCAGATTTTATATCCTCCTTCATTACCCTGCCCTTGGGACCCGTTCCCTTAACGGTCGTGATATCTATACCAAGATCCTTAGCTAACTTCCTTGCAACAGGAGTGGCGAGGACCTTGACCCGCTTTCCTTCACCTTGTGGGGAGGAGTCCTGTCCCTCGGTACTGGGAGGAATTTCCTCAGAGGAGGCAATGACTTGGCCAACAACCCCGGCGGTCTCCTCCTTCACCACCTCTTTCTGAGGGGGATCCTGAGAAGACTCCACTTGTCCTTGGCTGGTCTGGGTATCAATGACGATAAATACCTCATCCACTTCAATGACATCCCCCTCTTCAAATTTCAACTGGACCACTTTTCCGGATTTGGGAGAGGGGATCTCGGTGGTTACCTTATCGGTTTCCACCTCAGCCACCGATTGACCCTCCTTGATGGTGTCCCCCTCTTGAACCAGCCATTTTAAAAGGGTTCCCTCTGCAATGCCCTCGCCGATATCCGGGAAGCGAAATTCATATCTCATGGTATGACCTCCTTTAAAAATTAACCACTTCTTCGATGGTTTTGGCGATGCGCTGGGGTGTCGGAATATAGTGGTGCTCTCCCCTTGGTAGAGGGAAAATAGTATCAAAGCCGGTTAAACGCGTTGGAGGGGCTTCCAAATACAGGAATGCCTTTTCATTTACAATCGAAATGATCTCCGCACCTACCCCAAGGGTTTTGGGTGCTTCATGTACTACCAGCAGGCGTCCGGTCTTCTTAACCGACTGGATGAAAGTTTCCCTATCCATCGGGGCAATAGTCCTAAGATCGATGATCTCAGGATGAATGCCCTTTTCCTTAACCAGGTCCGCCCCTTTTTGAACATCCCGCACCATGGCACCCCAGGCTACAATGGTGATATCCTCACCCTCCTGGACGATTTTTGCCTTACCGATGGGTAATTCATAGGCATCCTTAGGAACCTCTTGCTTAAAGGCACGATAGATTCGCTTGGGCTCCAGGAAAAGCACCGGATCAGGGTCCCGGATGGCAGCGATGAGCAACCCCTTGGCATCGTAGGGGGTGGATGGGACGACCACCTTTAGCCCGGGTATATGGGCATATAGTGCCTCAGTACTTTCGGAATGGTGTTCCAGAGCTCGAATTCCTCCCCCATAGGGGGCACGAATAACCATGGGAATGGTATATCTCCCCCTGGAACGATTTCTCATCCTGGAGACATGACTGATAATCTGATTAAAGGCAGGGTAAGAAAAGCCCATGAATTGCAGCTCCACCACTGGCTTCAATCCATTTATTGCCATTCCTATCCCAGTTCCTACAATGGCGGATTCTGCCAAAGGGGTGTCAAAGGAGCGCTCCTTTCCAAACTTTTGCTGCAGGTCTGCGGTTGCCCTAAACACACCACCCTCCAGACCGACATCCTCTCCATATACGACCACCCTGTCATCCAGTTCCATCTCTACCATGAGGGCTTGGTTTACCGCCTGGACTAAATTGATCTTATTGGTCATCAGGCTTCCTCCTCTCTTAGATAACTTTGGTACTCGTCTAATTGCTCCTTTAATTGGGGGGGCATGGTCTCAAAATGGTATCTAAAGATATCCTCGATCTCAGTATCCGCCTTTCCTTCGATCGCTTCAAAGGTTGAGACCACCTCTTCCTCTAGTTCCCCCGCCATTTTTTCTTTTAATTCCTGGGTCCAGAGTCCCTTGTTTTCTAGATATCTTTCCATTCGAAGGATGGGATCCTTCTTTTTCCATTCCTCCACCTCAGCATCCTCCCGGTATATGGTGGGGTCATCCGATGTGGTATGGGCTGCCAACCGATAGGTGTAGCCCTCGATCAGGCTTGGACCCTCCCCCCTTCGGGCACGGTCAACCGCTTCCTTTGCGGCTGCATACATGGCAAAGATATCATTGCCGTCCACCTGGATTCCGGGCATCCCATAGGCCATAGCCTTTTGGGCGAAGGTTTTGGACATGGTTTGCCTCTTTCGGGGGACCGAGATGGCATACTGGTTATTTTGGACAATAAAAATAGTAGGTGTCTTAAATACTGCGGCAAAATTCAATGCCTCATGGAAGTCTCCTTCCGAGGTCCCTCCATCCCCCACATAGCTCATTACCACCTTATCCTCCTTCTTATAATTAATTGCCATACCAATACCTACAGCATGTTGGAACTGGGATGCAATAGGGACGGATATGGGTAGCACATTGATGTCCTTAGGGATATGGCTTCCCCACTCGTTTCCGTACCAATAGAGGAAGATATTTTTAAGGGGTACACCCATCACCAACCATGCCCCTAGATCCCTAAAGGAAGGCACCAGCCAATCATCACCTTTAAGGGCATAGGCACTTCCTACCTGGGTGGCTTCCTGGCCGATATTTGGTGCATAGGTAAGCATTCTACCCTGCCTTTGGTAGGAAAGATTTCTCTCATCCAATATTCGGGATTGAAGCATGGTCCTGTATAGATATAGAAGGTCCTTATCCGAAAATAGTGGCAGTTCATCGGGGAGGATCACTTCTCCCTGAGCGTTTAGGATGCTAAACATTTTTCCATCCAATGGATTATAATCTTCAAATTTCATTCTACTCCCTCCTTTTGACACCTATATACCCTAGTACAGTATGTCTTAAAAGTGGAAAATAAAAAAAGACATGGTCAAAATGTCCATGTCCTTTCCCATAATGTTAAACCTTTGAGAAACGCCTTTCATTAAGGTAATCAATTTTATGATTCATTGGTTTTTAAGAAAGATATTTTTCAGTGTGTGGTACTCCTCAAAGCTATTGATGTTTAAAAAGCTATGCAGGTAGGGGTCAAACTTCCTTATGGCGGATTCCTGCACGGTTGTCACCTTGACCTCAGAAAAGAAATTGGAGATCCTATAATCCTTCTGGTCTAGTTGTCTTTTCATGGGGGCTAGGCAGTTTTTACTGTAGAAACTATGCAGGGGTTCATGGTAGCCATTGACACAGGGGATGATGATATCCTGGTCCTCAATCTGTTCTCTCATATATTTAATGAGGGGAAGGCTTAGAAGAGGCATATCACAAGCAGTAGCGAAGATATATTTATTCTTTGCTGTCAAAAGCCCGGAGTATAGACCGTTCAAGGAACTCCTTACCGAGGATTGGATATAGTCCTCAACAAGGCGGACCCCCTTTAGCATATCGTATTCCTCCGGGGTATTGGTTACCACTATGATCTCTTGAAACAATAATTTTAAGGTGGATACCACCTGTTCGATCATGGTAACATTGCCCAGTTGGAGGAGGGCCTTGTTTTTGCCCATCCTTTTACTCCTTCCTCCTGCCAGCACCACACCTGTAATCCCTTGATCCTTCATAATAATCCCCATTTCAGTATAATTGCCAAAATATTCACTACGATCTATTATAGCATGGTTCCTGGCCTGCTTCACTATATTTATTCTTAAACTTGCTTGAGGATCAAGTATTTTCTGATACCCCTTTAATGGTCGGACATTGCACAGGAACCATATCCCTGTGCATAGATATAATATTATTAGGTGTTATAAAGTTTTTATCAATAAACTAGGAGGAGTATTCAATGATGTTTCAAAGGGATTATATTAGGCAATCCTTAGGCATAAATTTGTTTTTTGCCCGAATCATGAAGGAGCATTTAATTTTTATTTCAGCAGCATTTGTACCCAATCAGTTAAACTTGGTTGAACAGGCCGACCAACTTCAAAATCAGTATAGCCACTTACTGGCTGAAACGGTTGCCCTGTCAAATGGGGTAGTTGATCCTGGGATTATTGCCTCTGGGGAGTTGGTTACTCAATATACTTTAGATGCAGAGCGGGCTACTGAATTTCTTGCAGGGATCCCCATCGATACGGGGATTACAGAAGCAGAATTGCGACTTGTGGGTAGCCCCAATGGCATAGATATGCCCTTCCTTTGCCAAAGAGTATTTAATCTTAATCAAAGAGCGATCGCCCTAACAACTTCCATCATTCAATTTAAGGAATATATTTTAAACAATGTACGATCCTGTAAACTGTTTACCCACAACTATCCGCTACTGATCGAGCACATTATGCGGGAGGCAAGGCTTTATCGAAGATTGTTGTGCAAATTACAAAGCTGCCATGCAATAGATCTCACACAGGATATTTTAGAACAGGAAGCCTTTTGGAATCAAATTATGGCGGAACATTCGAAATTCATTAGGGGACTCTTGGATCCCACCGAAGAGCAGTTGTTTGATATAGCGAATAACTTCGGTAACCAATTCGATCAACTTACCAAGGAGGCAAGAAAAGCCCATGATGATGCCTGTTCCACCCAAAAAGTAACCGAAGAAAGCCTTAGGGCAACGCAAGACTTAAGGGACTTTAAGGCACAGGGAACCCAAGGGCTCTTGCTATGCGAAATTCAATCGGTTGCCTTTCCTTTACTGGGAGACCATGTTTTAAGGGAAGCCAATCATTATTTAAGACTGCTTACAATATTTAAACAACACATAGGCTCCCCTTGTTGATAATTTAAGCCCATTTAAATTTAAGAAGTAGCCTTATTGAGCCTCCATTATGAAAGGAATTGAACTTTAGGACGATAGAAAAATTCATTAAAAATAAAAAAACCTATTGAATACAAGTGCCCAAAAGCACTGTATTCATTAGGGTACATAATGGAGCTGGTGGTGGGAATCGAACCCACGACCTGCGCATTACGAGTGCGCTGCTCTACCTCTGAGCCACACCAGCATGATACTATTTTATAATGGATCTATAAAAATTTCAATAAAGAATGGTTGGTGTTTTTGGGTAATTTAAGAAAGGGTAGGTGAGGGAGCAAAAACCCGTTAAATTTCAATCAACTAATCCTATCAATTTAGTATATTATTTTAAAATGGAATACTTCTTCCTTGAATGAAATCACCCATTATCCCATGGAATAGTTATGAATTTCACACATGGAGGAGGTAAAACATCAAATAAAAGGAGCGTTAGCAGGCAAGAGTCTACAGCCTGCTTTCTTTTTCTTTGTAGAATAGGCAATTCCAACAATTTACCAGTGTACAAATAAGGCACAGATCTTCTAATGAACCACAAGAGAAGACAAATTCAGATTTATTGAATATTTTTTTAACAAGTTATTTTGACCTTTTTTACAGAAAAAATTGACAGAATGTTCACAAGAATGGTAAGATGAAATTAGTAAAATGGAACTTATAAGGAGGGGGTTGGGGATGCCGAGGAAGATGATTGGACTTGCAATTTTTATAGCAACAGGGATGGGACTTATTATCAGTTCTATTATGCGGTCCGGCGATATTGCCAGTCAGATATTGCTTTTGGTAATCGCACTTTTTTATGTTGTAGGACTATCCGTCCACTATAAAGAATTGAATCAGGGGGGGAAGTAGGTTGAATATCCAGGAGAATAATAGGAATATTATTATATTTTCTATCGTGAGTGTTGTGGTCACTTGGTATTTAAATCACATCATGGGATTTGGTGCCATCGTCTCTAATGGACTGGTGGGCGTTATCGGCGCCATATTACTTCCCGGTGCTCTTGCAGGAGCTGTATTCACTGCCTCTTTTGTGGGCATGTCAGGTTTGAATATCATTCCTACCTTGCCTTGGGCGATCCTTGGCGGTATTGTAGTAGGGATTGTAATAAGTTTTACAAAGGAAGTATATGCAGGGATCGGTGGAAAGGGTGGAACAACGGCTGCAACCTCCACCCTAATAACACGGGCAATTATTAGTATATTTAGTTAGGGAGGAGAAATGGAATGGATTATTTAGGTATGATCATTGCCGGTATAATTGGCGCAGTGGGTTCCTATTGGATTAGCATATACTTGGGCAAAGGTGCCACTATGGGTGCTGCTTTAATGACCTTAATATCCGGAGTGGTTTTTCCCAATCTGCCCTTCATTGCTCCTGAGTTAGGACCAACTCTTGCAGTGGTATCCACCACGGGAGCCTATGCAGGGATGATTGCTAAGAAGAATGCACCGAATATTTGGGAACTGGTCATCATTGGATGTATCGTTGGCATCATATCCATCCCAGCTTCCGCAGTCTATGTAGGAGTGGGAGGAAAGCTTGGAACCATGGCGGCGATTTCCTGTCTGGCATGGTTGGGAGTAAAGAAGGTATTTCGAGTTGGAATGTCGAAAGAGAAGAGGATAGAAAATCAACAAAAGATTGCTATAGAAAAATAAGCATCTTAAAGGGGGTAAATAGATGATTACATTAACGATTAATGGACAAGAAGCTACTGTTCAGGAGGGGGCTACAATATTAGAGGCGGCAAAAAGCATAGGTATAGAAATACCTACCCTTTGCCATGACCCTAGGATTGTTCCCCATGGAGCCTGCAGAATGTGCGTTGTTGAAATCCAAGGCTCTAATAAGTTAACTACTTCTTGTTCAACACCGGCTGCAAACGGAATGGTGGTGATGACCGAAACCGAGAAGGTAGTAGCAGCTCGAAGAACGGTACTGGATTTACTGCTGTCCAATCATCCGCTGGATTGTCTAACCTGTGAACAGGCAGGGAAATGTTCCCTTCAGGATCTATGCTACAGGTACGATATTAAGGAGAGCTCCTTTGATGGGGTGAGAAAGGAGTATGAAATAGACGATTCCAATCCTTTCTATAACTATGATCCCAATAAGTGCATCCAATGTGGAAGATGTGTCAATGTTTGCGCTGAACTGCAGGGAATGAGTGCCATTGGTTTTGTTGATAGGGGGTTTGACACCCATGTTGCTGTTCCCTTTGAACAGGGACTGGACCGATCGGTCTGTGTATCCTGCGGAAACTGTGTATCGGTTTGTCCGGTCGGTGCATTGACACCCAAGAAAAGTGAAAAATTTCGTTATTGGGAAACCGAATCCACCCGCACTACTTGTTCCTATTGTGGGGTAGGATGTCAATTGGACTTATTAACTAAGGACAATAGGGTGCTGGAGGTTCAACCAGCGGATGGTCCTCCCAACCATGGTCTCCTTTGCGTGAAGGGGAAATTTGCCTACCACTTTATAAATCACGACCACCGATTAAAGGCACCCCTCTTAAAAAAGGATGGAAAATTCGAGGAGATCACCTGGGATGAGGCATACTCGATCATGGTGGAAAAAATAAATCAAACCAAGGAAGAATATGGTCCGGATGCCATAGCTGGATTCTCCTCAGCCCGATGTACCTCTGAGGAGAACTACCTGATGCAAAAATTAATGAGGGCAGTGATCGGAACCAACAATATTGATCACTGCGCCCGGCTCTGACACTCCTCAACCGTTGCAGGTCTTGCAACAGTATTTGGCAGTGGAGCCATGACCAATAGTATTGAAGAGGTAAAGGATGCAGATGTTCTTTTTATTACTGGATCCAATACAACCGAGAATCACCCGGTAATTGGCGCCAAGGTAAAACAGGCGCTTCGAGGAGGAACCAAGCTCATCGTTGCCGATCCAAGGGAGATTGAACTAAGCAGATATGCGGATGTCTATCTTCAAATTAAACCCGGGACCAATGTCGCCCTAATTAACGGTTTGATGAATGTCATTTTAAATGAGGGCTTGGAGGATCAGGCGTTTATTGAGGAGCGCACCGAAAATTTTGAGGAACTTAAAAAAGTAGTCATGGAGTATACTCCCGAGAGGGTTGCTGAAATTTGCCGAGTAGACCCTGAGGACATCAGGAGGGCAGCTCGGTTATATGGGAGTGCGGAAAGGGCAAGTATCCTGTACGCAATGGGCATTACTCAGCATAGCACGGGAACCCAACATGTTATGTCTGTGGCTAATCTTGCCATGCTCTGTGGAAATCTAGGCAAGGAAGGGGTAGGGGTCAACCCCCTGAGGGGGCAAAATAATGTCCAGGGTGCCTGTGACATGGGGGCATTGCCCGGAGACCTTCCAGGCTATCAAAAGGTAAACAATCCTGAAGTCATCGAAAAGTTTGAAAA
>MTKW01041326.1_pt1 | contig 11471 bp, 8 predicted proteins | sample 1042761 | NCBI WGS metagenome assembly MTKW01 (sample SAMN06205366, study PRJNA360243) | anaerobic digester metagenome | biome: Wastewater treatment plant; feature: Anaerobic digester sludge; material: sludge; isolation source: anaerobic digester fed with sludge from wastewater treatment plant ...
ATCTTGTTGCTTATGCTCGCCCTCGCCAGTACGCCGCTGCCGAGAATACTCTTCACGAGACTTCAGGCACGGTTCGAGACAAAGCCGATCGCGGATGTCACCTTTTTCGCGCTACGTTTAGTTTCGATCGTCGCTCTGTTAGTCCTCGTCAATGCGCATCTCGTCGATGCCGGATTCAATCCGTTTTTGTATTTCAGGTTCTAAGAGATGGATAAGAGAAAACACATCCAGCATAAGATATTGAGTCTCGTCTTCGTGTTGTTTTTACTGACGGCCATCATCTGGCATTTAGTGACGCCGGACAGCGATTTTTCCGAGACGGAAAAAAGACCACTCGAGACGTTCACACTTCCCGAAATCAAGAATCTTGTCAGCGGCCGCTTCATGACATCTTTCGAGCGCTATGCGGACGATCAGTTTCCGCTCCGACCATTTTTCGTCGGACTAAAATCGGCATCGGAAAAAGTGATCGGCAAGTTTGACAACGGCCGTGTCTGGTTCGGAAACGACGGCTATCTGATCGAGAAGAAAACGACGCCACCCGATCTTTCGACGCACGCCAATCACCTGTTCGAGTTCGGCGTCAAGCTAAACAAACAGAGCCCCGAGACGAAACGCTATCTGATGATCGCACCGACCGCCTCCAGCATGATCCCCGACGTCTTGCCTCCCTTCACACCGGCGATCGATCAAGAAGCTATCCTCGCCGATTTCTATCGACGAGCCGGCGACTATCACGTGATCGATCTCAAAGACGCGCTCTCCACTGACGAAGCTCACCGCTTCTTTTACCGCAATGATCATCACTGGACGACCGAAGGCGCAAAAGTCGCATACGAGAATTTTTGTTTTGCAGCCGGTCTGGAGCCGGTACAAGATCTTCAGACATCTGAAATCAGCGACCGTTTCCTCGGCACGACATACGCCAAAGCCGCGTTATTCTCACCGCGTCCTGATACGATCTCGATCTATCGCCCGGCCGAAGGAGACGATCCGAATGAAAAGGTGCGGATCATTGATGACAAAGGGAGTCTCCTTCGCACCGGCATCTATGCCTGGGAGCAATTGGAGAGTGCCGATCCGTATCTTGTCTTTATGGGAGAAAACGCCGGCTATTTGAAGCTTCAGACGTCAGCCGATACCGGTCGCTCACTCCTGCTCATCAAAGACAGCTATGCGAACGCCGTCATCCCCTTTTTGACACACCATTACGAGACGATTCATGTGATCGATCTGCGCTACTTCACAGGCGATCTGATGACGCTGATGAAGGATGAGAGGCCCATTCAGGACACTCTCATCTTGTATAACTTCGTGACCTTTTCCGAAGACAAAAATCTCTATCGTCTTTTACGCTGACCTTTACCGCCGATCAACCGCTTGATCGAAAATAGACCCGCGCCGTTCAATAAACACAGAGCGCCGACCAGCGTCCAGGTGTCGGTCTCACCGGTGACTGGAAAACGCATCGGACGGTTGTCGATACTGATGATGCGTTGTTCACGCTCCTTGTCGGTCAGGGTGAAAAAAATCGGATCTGCCGGCAGATAGCCGTCGGGTGCCTTTACTTCCGTTAAAAAGTAGGAGCCGGGCAACAAACCGCGCAGAGTGAAGCGACCTTCTTCATCGACCTCGACAGACGGTTGACCATCGGCCGCTACTTTAAAGACTCCCTCTTCAGCCTTCAATAGCAGGGTCTTTCCATCTTCATCCTCGAGTGAGAAATGAGCGCCTTTTAGTGCACGTTTCGTCGTCTGATCGAGTTTTTGCACGTGTACATCGAGCGCATCGTTGAACCAACTTACGACCAATGGATTGTCCTTGTTATGCCGGGCGTCAAGCCGGACGTCACGGACGTTTGGAGCGAGCAGATAGCCGGGGGCAGCCACCTCCACGATCTCAAACTCTCCGACCGGCAGCGCCTCAACAAGCGCCTTCCCTACTTTATCGGTGACGATATCGGGATTACCGGAAGGCGAACGCCTGTACACACCGTTTTCTTTTCTTTCAAACCGTAACGGTTTTCCGTCTTTCATCACATGGAATGTCATATCGGCCAGCGGCTCATTCGTCGCCTGATCGCGTTTGTCGAACTCAAGGAGTGTCGGCTCATTTCGCATCCGGATCTGTTGTGAGGCCGTCGTATCGGCGACTTCAAAATCGAGATGCTCGGCCAGCGCATAACCTTCCGGCGCGGCGAGCTCCTCAATCCGATACGTTTTCCCGACCGTCAGACGACGCAAAGGAAACGGCATCGTATCGGAATAGAACATGGCGACGATGCGATTGTCTTCATCACTGACCCGGAGCAATGCGCCTGGCAACGGTTCGTCGTTTTCATCCGTTTTGACGATCTCGATCCTGGTCGGGCCATCAAAGATCTGCTTATCGAGCAGGCGGCTACCGGAATCGAGGACGATGTGTTTCGTCTCGCGATCGACACTGAAGATCAACGGTTCAGCCGTGGCATAACCGTGGGGCGGAGTCACCTCGACTAAAATGTAGTCTCCAATACCGAGCATCAGTTCCGCGCTCGCCTGCCCGAACTGATCGGTGACGAGACGATACGGATCGAGTTCATCGCGGTGAAGCCTGACTTTCACACCGTCTTCGGTAAACAGTTCGAACACGGCTCCAGGCAGGGGCGTGCCGCTCTCGGCACATGTCTTATTTACTCTCAGCCTCAGCTCGATCCGTTCATTCGCCACGTCGATTTCGATTCGCTCGCCGTCTTCTTCGATTACCGCATCGGTCTCAAACGGATCGAAATAGAAGTGCTCGGGCGTCGACACTTCCTTCACCTTGTACTGCCCGTATGGAAGATCGGGTGATTCCGCACGCCCTTCCTGATCGGTTATAAGCTCGGCGACCTTTTCGCCATGTTGATCGAACACGGCGAAGACGGCACCTTCAATCGGCGTGCCGCTTTGCCATTCACTTTTGACGACGAGGATGCGACCGTATATTTTGCGGTTCGTCCGTTCCGTCGTGACGACCGACGTCTCGGTTTTATCGTCGACGTAGGCGACATCGACTCTATATGTCTCGTCGTCGAGCACATAGCCCTCGGGCGAGCTGATCTCGGATATTTCATAGCGACCAAGCGGTAAGCCATTGATGACGATACGCCCTTCGGTGTCGGTTGACGCTTCAAAGCGGCTTCCGCTTTCGTGCTCGATTTGATACGTCGCGCCGGACAAGACTTCCTTCGTCTCTTCATCTTTTTTCGTCAGCTCGATTCGCCCCGTCACTTTTTTGTTGAATAGCTCGAGCCGCGCCGTCTCGCCGAAACGCACGTCAAGCGTGTGAACCGTGTCGTCGAGCAGAAACGGTTCAGGCACGGATGACTCGCGGATGTACCAGATTCCTTCGTCTTTGGGCTCGTTGCCTCCGATAGAGGCTCGTCCTTCGGCATCCGTCACCAGTTGAATCGTCTCGTTGAATTCTTCACTTCGCGAGAGTTCGAAGACGGCGCCTGCGATCGCCAGGTGATCCTCATCTTTCTTTTCGATAATCAGCTGCCACGGTCGACGTTCATTCGAAAAGATAATGTCCGTCACTTCACCGTCATTCAAGTGAATCTCTCTGACACCCGTATAGAGTTCATACGGGTATGGCACGCTCGTCTCCCGCACGAAGAAGCGGTCGGTCGAAACGAGCGAGATATCGGAGAATTCCACGACGCCGTGTTCATCGGTCGTCCCTCGAGCCACGATCTCGACGAAGTCCGCCTGTCGGCTCAGCTCAAACTCGGCACCTTGAACCGTACCACCCTCGGCGTTTTTCTTGACGACTCTGACGCCTCCTTTTTTCTCTTCATTTGTCACCGTCACGACATTTCCTTCAGGGTTCTGTCCGGCCGTGATCGTGATGGTGCGGGGAGTCGGATCGAGGCGGTAGCCGTCCGGTGCTCTCGTCTCCACAAGCGTATATGTTCCGGCCGTAAGTTCAGTGACGACCAACTGTCCGTCTGAAACATCGAGTGTTCTTTCGACGTCGTTTCCACTCAACTGAAAGACGGAACCGGTCACCCGATTACCGTTTTCATCCGTCTTTAGCAGTGTGAAGCCGCCGCTTCGCAACACATTGACCGTCAATACCGACTCCCTCGGTGCATCGATTTTCGATTCGATAATATCCTGCCGGTCCGGGAGCATGTAGAGTAACGACGTACCGTTATTGACAGTGTCGCGGCGCAACACGATCTGTCCGTCTGAAGCGGCCGCTTCGGCCGACACATGAAGCGTCTGACCGGAGATACTGGCCGTCACGCCTGCCGGTGTCGAAGCGACTTTATAACCATCGAGAACACCGTTGCCATCCGTCAAAGTGATCGATGTGCCGGCCTTTACGTCGACCTGCTCGCCGTGGAAAGATGCCCGTTTCATGTACGCTGAAATCTTCGTTTCGAGGTCGGCTTTAAATGTGTTATAGCGGTTCGCGGTGAACACTCCCTGCCCGCTTCTATCCGTCAGACTCGGGATGGTGTAGCCGAATGCTTCATAGACGAACAACTTTGTGAACGCCGCATCGATATCTGACTTCCCTGTCATCTCAAAACCGAACAAGGTGATCAGGCCGACCCTGTGGAGCGTGTCCGGATCGTAGACCTGACTTGCCGGAATCGGATCGGGATATTCATCACCTTCGTCATTCATCTGCTCGGCCTGTACACAGAACACTTCCTTGCCGTCGAGCCAGAGACGCGTGACGTATCTGTAGTAGCTTTTCCCTTTGTAGTTGACGTAGAACTGCCAGTTATCGATCATCTTCTTTGTCAACGTGGCGGCAAGAGTTGCCGACTGACATACCTGAAATGAGAGCACGAGTACGAGTATGAAAAGAAGCAGCCGTTTAATCCGGCGTCTCTGATCGTCGTTTTTCCCTATCACTTGTTTTCGCATACTAACCTCCATGCCGCGAAAAGACGGCACAGAAAGCGTACGTCGGATGCGAAGGAGCGCTACCGTAATCCGTTCGCTGATTGTCGTCAGGAGATGACGTTCGTCATGCTTCATTTGCTATACTGCCTGTATGCTCGAACGCCTTTACAAACGACTGATACCGTTCTGGGATCAATTCCAAAACCCGACGGTACGCGGCCGCTACGGTGCTTTGACCGGCACGTTCGGTCTGATCATCAATATCCTGTTGGCGGCAGGCAAAATTTTGGTCGGATCGCTCTCGGGCAGTATGGCGATCACGGCGGACGGCTTTAATAACTTCGCCGATGCCGCCTCATCTGTGATCACTCTGATCAGCTTTAAGCTGGCGACGAAACCGGCCGATCACAAGCATCCGTTCGGTCACGCCAGAATCGAATACATCGCCGCGACGATTGTCGGCCTGATGACCTTATTAATCGCCTTTGAGATAGGAAAGAGCGCTATACAAAAGATTATCTCCCCTGAACCGGTGCAGTTCTCCTGGCTTTACGCCGTCGTACTCGCCGTCTCGATCCTCTTAAAACTCCTGATGTTTTACGTCAACCGAAAGACCGGCAAAATGATCGACTCGAAGGTGATGGAAGCGACGGCGATCGACAGTATCTCCGATGTCGGCGTGACGAGCGGCGTCCTTCTCTCCTTACTATTCAGCCCGTTTTTGTCGTTTCCCTTGGACGGCGTCATCGCCCTGATCGTCGCTTTGTTTATCGTCAAAGCCGGTTACGACATCTTAAAAGACACATTCAACGCCCTGATCGGCGAACGGCCCTCGAAGGCTCTGGAGAACAATATCCTCCGCTACATCCGTGAAAACCCGCTCGTCCTCGGCGTGCACGATCTCGTCGTGCACGACTACGGACCGGGACGCACCTTCACGTCGGCACATGTCGAGGTCGATGCGGCAAAAGACATTTTAGAACTGCACGAAGCGATCGACTCGATCGAACGAGAGCTCGCGGAAAAAGAAGGCATCTCGCTCGTTCTACATATGGACCCGATCGTCGTCGACGATCCGAAGATCAACGAGCTCCGCAATCAGATCGATGCCTTTCTGCGCCAGATCGATCCGTTGCTGTCGATGCACGATTTTCGGGTCATGCCGGGTAGAAACCGCACCAACCTGATCTTCGACGTCGAAGTACCGCCGGAGTACGAGTCGACCGATGCCGAATTAAAAGAGCGGATCGACCGCGAAGTCCGCGAGATCGATCCGCATTATTACACGATGATCGCTTTCGACCGTAGCTTCATCGATCTGAAGCCGACGCTCGAATAATAACTAGCTTTTATATGTGTCTACGACCCTATCCTGCAAAATCGCTTTTTCCACCTTGCCCCAGACTTTGTCCGAGGTCAGAGCACCAATCAGATGCTCAGCGAAGAAAATCGTGGTCGCCGGTCCTCGCGAGGTGATGATGTTTCCATCGGTGACGGCCAGACCGTCCTCATAGGAAGCGTAAGATAGCTCTTCGTCAAATCCCGGGTAGGACGTACCCTTCTTACCGTCCAACACACCGGCCGCTTCCAATACGGTCGGACCGGCGCAGATCGCCGCGACGATCTTGCCTGCTTCAGCGGCACGCCGGATCAGAGATGTCACACCGTCATGCGAAGCGAGCGCTTTGGCGCCGGCAGCACCACCCGGGATGATCAGGGCGTCGGGCGGCGTGATGCCTTCCGAATAGATTTCATCTGCTCTGACGTAGACGTCACTTTGACTCATCACATCTTTTTCATTAATCGACACCGTGGTCACACCGATGCCGGCTCTTTTTAAATAATCAACGACGGTCATCGCTTCAACCAGCTCAAAGCCGTCGGCCAGTAATACAATCGCCTGTTTCTTCATGAATAAACCCTCCTTACATCTGTAATTTTACCAAACGAACGCCGGGGCGTCAGGCAACCATAACCTTTGAATATCGGTGTTTGACACGGTACACCATGTAAATTAAACTAAATTCCGATGGCACCGGCGTTTGTGTTTGTCGAATTTCACCGATAAACGCGACCAAATTCGACATTCGAGGGGGAAACATGCGAGTACTTGTCATCAACCCGGGGGCAACCTCTACGAAGGTCGCCGTCTTTTTAGACGGTGAGCCAGAACACCAATCGACCATCGAACACCCGTACGACATCATCAAGGCATTCGGCCATGTCAATGACCAGATTGACTATCGCTTAAACGCCGTTCACGCGTGGCTTGAATCACTCGGTTTAAAACCGACCAATCTGGCCGGCGTCGCCGGCAGAGGCGGCCTGATCAGACATGTCGCGAGCGGTACGTACGAGATCGATCAACAGGCGGTTGAAGACGCACTCACAGGTCGACAGCACCCGGCGAACCTCGGTATTGTCCTGGCCGACAAGATCGCCAAAGAAGCCGGGATCAAGGCTTTTTTCAGCGATCCGGTGGCGACCGATGAGTGGCCTGATTTCGTCCATCTATCGGGCTTTGCGCCGGTCGATCGGGAATGCAATTTTCATGCACTGAATCAAAAAGCGATGGCTAAAAAGGCGGCTGAACATCTCGGTATCGCTTATGAAGACGCCCGCCTCATCGTCATCCATCTGGGCGGCGGTGTATCGGTCGCCGCACACGATAAAGGGCGCATCGTCGACGTCTTCAACGTCATGGACGAAGGCGCCTTCGCGTTAAACCGATCCGGCAGCATTCCGGTCGTCGGACTCGTTGAATACTGTTTCTCCGGATTGACGAAAAAAGAAGCATTGGCCAACCTCCAGACGCGAGGTGGCTTTCTCTCCTATCTCGGCACACAGGATTTCCGCGAGATCGAAAAGATGATTCAAGACGAAGATCCGCTCGCCATAAAAGTCTATACGGCGTTTTTATGGCAGATGCGAAAAGACGTCGGCGCGATGTCGGGCGTACTCGGCTTCGAGGTCGATGCCGTCGTTTTGACAGGCGGCATGGCCAACTCGAAGATGATTCAACAGGATCTGACAAGTTACCTTGAGCCCCTCGCGCCGGTGCTTATTTTGCCGGGTGAAAGAGAGATGGAAGCGTTGGCTGAAGGTGCGTTTTATGCGTTGCAACATGGAGGAAAATCGTATGCCGGATCTATCAAGACCGACCTTTGATCATATCGAACGACTTGCTAAAAAAAGAAAGAGCCGGCCGGTCGCCGTCGCCTCGGCCCACGATCCCGAGGTGCTTGAAGCGATTTTAGATGCGAGAAAGCAATATAAGATCGAGGCGATCTTATTCGGCGACACCGAGCAGATGCGACTACTCGCACCGGATATTGAAACGACAAAGGGCATCACCCTGGTCGAGACGGCTGACGATGAACAGTCGGCCGCGCTCGCAGTCGAAGCGTGCAAAGACGGCAGCGCCTCGATCCTGATGAAAGGGAATCTGCCGACGTCGACTTTCATGCGTGCCGTCGTCAATAAAGAGACAGGACTGCGTCAGGGAAAACTTCTGAGCCACGTGATGTTCTACGAGGTCGAAGCGTACGGCAAGCTGCTCGGATTGACGGACGGCGGGCTGAATACGTTCCCCGACCGGTTGGCGAAAATTGAGATCTTGGAAAACGCTTTGACCTTGATGAAAACGTTCGGTTACGAGCGGATTAACGTGTCCTTGATCGCCGGCGCCGAGCAGATCAATCAGAAAATCATGTCGACCGTCGATGCGGCTGAAATATCAGCGATGGATAAGTGGCAGACACTTGACGCCAACGTGATCGGGCCGGTCGGACTCGATCTCGCCGTCTCGGTCGACGCCGTCAAAGCCAAACACTATTCAGGGTACGGTGCCGGCAGCGCCGACCTGCTTGTCGTACCGACTTATGAAGTCGGCAACGGCATCGGTAAAACACTGACCTATTTTGCCAACGCCAAATCGGCCGGACTGGTCGTCGGAGCGAGCGTTCCGATCGTACTCGTCTCGCGCGCCGACGACAGTGAAGCCAAACGTCTTTCAATCGCTCTCGGCCTCGTCGCCGCGGGCGCTTAAGAATATCAGGGAGGAAAAGATATGCGTGAACTATGGTCCGGAAATGAAGCGACGGCGAGGGGGATTTATGAAGCCGGCGTGAAAGTCGGCTCCAGTTATCCAGGCACGCCGTCGACCGAGATTTTTGAAAACCTCGAACACTACGACGACGTGTACAGCGAATGGGCGGTCAATGAGAAGGTCGCGCTGGAGGTCGCCTACGGCGCCTCGATCGGCGGCGTCAGAGCCGTGACAGCGATGAAGCACGTCGGTTTGAACGTGGCGGCCGATCCGCTTTTTACGGCCAGCTATAACGGCGTCAATGCCGGTTTTGTCGTGATCACGGCGGACGATCCGTCGATGCACTCGTCCCAGAACGAGCAGGACAACCGCCACTATGCCGTCGCGGCGAAGATTCCGATGTTCGAGCCGAGCGACAGCCAGGACAGCCTCGATATGATCAAGGAAGCATTCAATGTCTCCGAAACATTCGACACGCCCGTCTTGTTTCGCACGACGACCAGAATCTGCCACTCGAAATCGATTGTTGAACCCGGTGAAAAACAGGACGTACCGGTCGTCCCTTATGAGAAAAAGGCGGCCAAGTATGTCACGACGCCGGCGAATTCGTATGCCAGACGTCCTCTCGTCGAACAGCGGATGCGAGACCTCGCAGAATACGCGGAGACGAGCCGGTTCAATATCGTCGAAATGAACGACACGAAAGTAGGCGTGATCACGTCGGGCATCGCGTACGTGTATGCCAAGGAAGTGTTTCCCGAGGACACATCGTTTTTGAAACTCGGGTTCACCTACCCGATGCCGGAAAAACTGATCCGCGATTTCGCCTCGAAGGTCGACACGCTCTACGTAATCGAAGAACTCGATCCGTTCATCGAAAACTTCGTGCGCACGCTCGGCATCGACTGTATCGGCAAGGACAAGGTGCCGGTCATGTACGAATTGAATCCGGAGCGTCTGAGAGAGGCGCTTTTCGGCGAAAAGGCTAAATTCAATGCCCTCCCGGAAAAAGTCGTCGCGCGTCCGCCGGCACTTTGCCCCGGCTGTCCGCACAGAGGCCTGTTTGTCACCTTGAAAAAATATAAGAAAGCGATCGTCGCCGGCGACATCGGCTGCTACACCCTGGGCGCGGCACCGCCGCTCGAGTCGATCGACTGTCTCGTCTGCATGGGTGGCGGCTTTACGCTGGCGCACGGTCTGGCCAAAGCGATCGAGATGAGCGGTCAGGAAGACCGTGTTATCTTCGGTCTGGTCGGCGACTCGACGTTCTTTCACAGCGGCATGACGGGTGCCGCTGAGATCATTTACAACAAGAGTGAAAACGGCGTCAAAGTCGTCCCGATCGTGCTCGATAACAACATCACGGCGATGACCGGCCAACAGGAAAACCCGGGGACGGGACACCGCATGAAAGGCGAGATCGCCAGTGTCGTGCCGATCGAGAAAATCTTGGAAGCGATCGGCTTTGCCAAGGTCCTCGTCGTCGACCCGCAGGACTTGAAAGCCACAAAAGCAGCCTGCGACGAAGCGATCGAAAGCGACGAACCGACGGCCATCGTGACCAGACGCCCCTGCGTCCTGATCAAGCGGATCAAGCATGAGAGAAGACGCTGCATCGTCGACCGCGAGAACTGCCGTAAGTGCAAGATGTGCCTCAAAGTCGGCTGCCCGGCCGTCTTCTTCAAAGACGGCAAGTCGTTTATCGACCAGACGCTCTGCGTCGGCTGCACCGTCTGCATGCAGGCCTGCCCGTTCGACGTGATCTCACTGGCAAAGGAGGCTACCGTATGAGTGACGTAAAATCGATCGTATTAATCGGGGTCGGCGGACAAGGCACGATCCTCGTGTCGAAAATTTTGACCCATGCCCTGATGGAACACGGCTACGACGTGAAGATGAGCGAAGTGCACGGTATGGCACAGCGCGGCGGCAGTGTCTCGACCCAGGTTAGGTTCGGCAAGAAGGTGCACTCCCCCCTGATCGGTGAAGGGACTGCCGACGTACTCGTCGCGTTTGAAAAAATGGAAGCGGCCAGAGGCTTGCCGCAGCTCAAAGAAGACGGCATCCTGATCGCCAACGACTATGAGATCGTGCCGCTGCCGGTCGCCGCCGGACGCCTCGAATATCCCGATCAGATCCTGGAGGCACTGAATGAAAAGGTAAAGGTGATCTCGTTCGACGCCGCCGGTACGGCCGAGGCACTGGGGCAGGTCCGGGCGATGAACGTCGTCTTGCTCGGTGCGCTCGTCGAGGCACTGAATCTGACCGAACTCGATGTGCGAAAATCGGTCGCCGAACTCGTACCTCCCGCCTATCGCGACGTCAACTTGAAAGCGTTTGACGCCGGCCGTCAGCTGGCAAAGGAGCATCTCCATGCTTAATGAAAGAATGTATAAACTGGGGTCCCAAAGGTCCGGGATCAGGGAACTGTTTGAATTCGGTCAACAACGGGCGAAGATCGTCGGACCGGAAAATGTCTTCGACTTTTCGATCGGCAACCCGAGCGTGCCGTGTCCGGACGAAGTGACCGAGACACTGAA
>MTKW01001669.1_pt1 | contig 11470 bp, 15 predicted proteins | sample 1042761 | NCBI WGS metagenome assembly MTKW01 (sample SAMN06205366, study PRJNA360243) | anaerobic digester metagenome | biome: Wastewater treatment plant; feature: Anaerobic digester sludge; material: sludge; isolation source: anaerobic digester fed with sludge from wastewater treatment plant ...
GACCTCCTTAGCAAAGTATCCAAAGTATCTCACGTCATCTCAAAACATCTAATTCCAGGATAACCCCCTAAGTACAATAGGAGTAATCGAAGAATAGTGTGTAAATTATATCGCCTTTTGTCTGATTTTACAACTACAGCTTGGCGAACACCAAATTTTCTTTGATTAGTAATCGCAAATCTCTAAAAAGGAGGTGACAAGTATGGCCAAGCGAAACTCAAAGCAGACATCGAGAAAAGTAGCTCGTAAAGCTTCTCGCATTTTGCAAGACGGACGCTACAGCAAGAAGTCAAAGTCTGTGGCAGGCAGCGCTTTATCGCAAACCAAACCTAAGCGCAAGTAATTTCACCCGGCAGTGCAGAGACAGCCCTTAACTGGACAGCCTGCATTGCCAAAGTCGTAATCAACCTAAAAATTATCTAAAGCCAATCTGTGCACGGAAGGGCAGAGGATACAGAAAACGTCAAAACACTGCACCAAGCAGTCATGGCGATTTCAGTACCTTTCTTTTCTGTGCCCATTTTTCGGTTCTAAAGGTCTCGTGTACTGAATCGCACGGGACCTTTTCTATATTCCTTTGCCCTTTCCTCCGGACGGCGGAAAGGACAAAAGATGAAAAACTTAGACAAACAAAGTCAATCCAAGAAACAACGCTACTACCCGTTAAGAAGACCGGACGACCCCTATAGCGTCGACCTTATCCCGGTCAGTGAAGAAATCTATCAGGAATTAAATCTAAGCATCAATCGAATCCGAAAGCAGGAACAGAGGGCTGGTCGCTGCTTCTGCCCCAAACACCTCTTTTGGAAGTGTGCGGCTGACTGTGATGTCTGCCCTTATCACAAAAAAGGAGAATTCCTTTCACTGGATGTGGAAATCGCAGATGAAAACAGGGTCTTCAGCACGCTTATCGACCTAATCGCAGATGAATCAGATTTGTCTGAAGAGCTTGAAGAAAAGGCATTCAAAGAAGCTGTTCAAGCTGCAATTCAAAGCTTATCTCCCCGTGACCGGGAAATAACCCGACTGTTTATGGACGGTCTTAGTGAACGAGCTATCGCATCTGAAATCGACTGTCCGAGAAAAACCGTGAACTATCGAAAATCGGTCATTTTCAAAACCCTGCTTGAGAAATTAAGTGACTGGTTCTAGACCATAAAAAACTTTTTTCAATTTCGTTTGCCCAAAATCCCTCCTCTTGTCCAAGGGAAGGGTGAAGGGACAAACGATACCCGCCCTTCGGATAGGAGGAACGCCAATGAAACGAGCAAGAGATCCGGACGACAAACAGCTGATCGGTTTACTTATCACCATCAGCATCATGTCAAAAAGATTAGCACAAGAACTCATGAGTAAGAGAAAGGAGGCCAAGTATGGAGCAAATGCAAATCTATGAACACGAACAGTTCGGAAAAATCCGAACACTGACAAAAGACGGAGATATCTGGTTTGTCGCAACGGATATTTGCGATGCGCTGGATATCAAGAACACAACTGACGCTGTTAAGCGCCTGGATGATGACGAACGGTCTAGATTCAATCTAGGTCGTCAGGGAATGACCAACTGCGTCAATGAGTACGGCTTATATAACCTGATTCTGGTCAGCCGAAAACCTGAAGCGAAAACCTTCAAACGCTGGATCACGCATGAGGTGCTACCGGACATTAGAAAACATGGAGCCTACTTGACTCCTGCGAAGTTAGAAGAAGTACTTCTAAATCCTGACACCTTAATTCAGCTGGCAACGGAACTCAAAAAAGCAAGAGAAGAACGTGATGCCCTTTCCATCCGGAATTCGCAGCTCACCGTTCAAAACACGGTCATGCAGCCTAAGGCGGATTACTTTGATGAGCTGGTCGACAGAAACCTGCTCTCCAATTTCCGCAACACGGCAAAGGCACTCGGTGTAAAGCAAAAGGAGTTTATCGACTATCTCCTGAGTCACGGCTACATCTACAGGGATGCGAAAGGCACGCTCTTTCCTTACGCCGAGAAAAATGACGGTCTTTTTGAAATCAAGGAGTGCTTCAACGAAAAAACCGACTGGAAGGGCTATCAGACACTGATTACGCCTAAAGGACGTGAGACATTCCGTCTTCTTCTCGAAGGAGGTGTCTCATGAGCAGAATCAAGTTACTAAAAGACATCGTTGATGATATGCACGCTTTGGCAGATAGCCTTGGCACATTGGCATCGGCACTCGAAAGCGGCAAGCCTGTGGCCTCGGAACAGCTTGCAAAACCCGAACTCAGCCTGTCCGATGTCAGAGCCGTTCTCGCCAAGAAGTCGCAAGCAGGTTTCACCAAGGAGATTAAGGCACTGATTGAAAAGTACGGTGCGGAGAAACTCTCAGCGGTAGAACCCATGCACTACGAAGCCTTGCTAAAGGAAGTGGAGGTATTAAAGAAATGACAGCACATGCCATGCTATCCGCTTCTTCTTCCTACAGGTGGCTTCACTGCCCGCCCTCGGCAAGGCTGAACGTAAAGGTCAGAGACGAAGCATCGCCCTATGCCTTGGAAGGTTCAGCAGCACATGAGCTTGCAGAATACAAGCTGAAAGCTGCCCTCGGCATGAAAGCGGATGACCCGACGGAAAACCTCTCCTACTACTCAAAAGAGATGGACGATGCGGCAGCCTTCTATGCCGACCATATCATGGAGTGCTTGGAAGGGATTAAGCAAACCACCGCCGATCCGATCGTCCTGATCGAACAAAGACTCGACTTCTCCGACATAGTGCCGGAGGGCTTCGGCACAGCGGACTGCATCATCATCGCTGACGATACGCTCTATCTATGGGATTTTAAGTACGGAACAGGGGTGCTGGTCGAAGCGGAGCGAAATCCCCAGCTTATGCTCTACGGTCTGGCGGCAAGCTTACTTTTTGACGGCATCTACGATTTTGATGAAGTCAAAATGACCATCTTTCAGCCAAGAAGGGACAATATCTCAAGTTTCACTTTGCCAAAAGAAGAACTCTACGGCTGGGCCAAAGAAACTGTAAAGCCTATCGCCGCACTGGCCTTTGAGGGCAAGGGTGATTTCTCAGCCGGAAGCTGGTGTCAGTTCTGCAAGGTAAAAGCAACCTGTGCAGAACGTGCAAGTGCCAATCTTGAACTGGCTAGGTATGAGTTTGCCAGGCCACCGCTCCTGACTGATGAGGAAATCGAGTCTGTCCTAGACAAACTTGACGAGCTTTCCGCATGGGCCAAGGACATCAAAGACTACGCCTTGACAGCTGCCAAATCCGGCAAGAAATGGGCGGGATTTAAGCTCGTCGAGGGCAGGTCAAACCGCAAGTACAGCGATGAAGCAAAAGTCGCCGAGACAGTTAAGCAGGCAGGCTTTGACCCTTATGAAAAGAAGGTCTTAGGCATCACTGCCATGACTCAGCTTCTCGGCAGGAAACAGTTCAGCGATCTCTTAGGAGATCTCGTGATTAAGCCTCAGGGCAAACCGACGCTTGTACCGGAAAGCGATAAAAGACCGGAGATGACAAACATATTTGATGATTTTAAGGAGGAAACGATCCATGACTAAGAATCCAATGAAGGTAATTACAGGTAAAGACACCCGCTGGTCCTACGCCAATGTGTGGGAGCCAAAATCCATCAACGGTGGAGTGCCGAAATTCTCGGTATCTCTCATCATTCCGAAAAGCGACAAGAAAACCATTGAAGCCATCAAGAAAGCGATTCAGGCCGCCTACAAGGAAGGCGAAGCGAAGCTGAAAGGCAACAGCCGCTCTGTCCCTCCGCTTGAGTCCATCAAAACACCGCTTCGTGACGGTGATACGGAGCGTCCGGATGACGAAGCCTATGCAAACAGCTTCTTTCTCAACGCCAACTCAACCACTCAGCCAGGCATTGTCGATGCCAATGTGCAGCCAATTCTGACCCGCTCGGAAGTCTACAGCGGAGTCTACGGCAGAGCATCGATTAATTTCTATGCCTTCAACTCCAACGGCAATCGCGGAATCGCCTGCGGCTTAAATAACCTGCAGAAAATCCGTGACGGAGAACCCTTGGGAAGCCGTACCAGCGCAGAAGACGACTTTGCTGATTTTGTTGAAGACGATGACTTTTTGAGCTAAGGAGACTATCTCATGTTTTGTGAATACTTTTCTCAGCTCTATCAGCTTTTCACAGCAACGCTTCTTGCAGGAACATTAGCCTTCTTACCTTTCTACCTTGTCTACAGATTCTGTAAAGCAGTATGGAGTCAGGCAAAAAAGCAAAGGAAAAACTGATGACGGGAGGGCGGGGTCATGGGCTCCGCCCTTTCTCTCTATGGAGGGAGTAAATGAAAACAATATGCTTAGACATTGAAACTTATTCCTCTGCCGATTTAAGAAAAACAGGTGTTTATCGCTATGTTGAGGAGGCGGATTTTGAAATCCTGCTTCTTTCTTATGCCATCGACGGAGGAGAGATAAAGACGATTGACCTCGCTCAGGGTGAAAAGGTGCCGGAGAAAATCATTCATGCCTTTCTTTCGGGTGATGTCATCAAATGGGCTTTTAACGCTCAGTTTGAGCGGGTTTGCATCTCGGAATGGCTGAAAAGAGAGGGCTATGTATTAGAAAAACCGCTACCCTTTGGACACGATCCTGAATATCTGCACTACCTTGATCCAAAGTCCTGGTACTGCGATATGGCCTGGTCCGCCTATCTGGGGCTTCCCTTATCTTTGGAAGGGGTCGGTGAGGTTTTAGGACTGGATAAACAAAAACTAAAGACCGGAAAAGATCTCATCCGCTATTTTTCTCTTCCCTGTAAGGCGACTCAGGCAAATGGCGGCAGAACAAGAAACCTGCCCTCACACGATCCGGAAAAGTGGGAACTTTACAAATCCTATAACAAACGAGATGTGGAAACGGAACTTCTCATTCATGACAAGCTTTCCCGTTTTCCTATGCCGGATAAGGAATTGGAAATTTACCACAGAGATCAGGAAATAAATGACCTCGGCATTTTGCTGGACAAAGACCTCGCTAAAAATGCCATTCGGATAAATGAAGCCGTCCGTGAAGAAAGCATAAAAAAACTCAAACGAATCACCGGGCTTGAAAATCCCAATTCTGTCCTGCAGCTAAAAGAGTGGCTTTTATCAAGGGGAATCGCAACTGAATCTCTTGATAAAAAGGCAGTAAAAGCACTTCTTGAAAACTCTTCCGGCGATGTCAAAGAGGTTCTTGAAACCAGGCAGGAGCTTGCCAAATCCAGCGTTAAGAAATATGAAGCGATGAGAGACTGTGTCTGTCGCGACGGCCGTGCCAGGGGGCTTTTGCAATTCTATGGGGCCAACCGCACCGGTCGCTTTTCAGGAAGGCTCATTCAAGTTCAAAATCTCCCAAGAAACAAGATGGAAGATTTGGAGCTTGCAAGAAAGCTGGTCAAAGATGGTGACCTTGAATCCTTAGACCTGCTCTTTGATTCTATTCCGCAAGTCTTATCGGAACTGATCCGCACCGCCTTTATTCCGAAAAAAGGACGCATCTTTCTTGTTGCTGATTACTCCGCCATTGAAGCAAGAGTCCTCGCCTGGCTGGCGGAAGAAACATGGCGGATGGCACTTTTCTCTGAAGGTGGCGACATCTACTGCAGGTCGGCAAGTGAGATGTTCGGCGTTCCTGTAGAAAAGCACGGTGTGAATGCACATCTCAGGCAAAAAGGAAAGATAGCGGAATTGGCCTGCGGCTATGGCGGCTCGGTCGGAGCCTTAAAAGCAATGGGTGCCCTTGAGATGGGGCTTTTGGAAGAGGAGCTTCCAAACTTGGTAAATGCATGGCGTGCGACGAACCCTAATATTGTCACGCTTTGGCAGGACGTTGACCGGGCGGCTATATCTACCGTAAGAGAGCGTTCCAGGAAAAAGGAAGTTAAAAATATTCGCTTTCGCTATGAGTCCGGCATGCTCATTATCACCCTTTCGTCCGGCAGAGAGCTTTTCTATGCCAAACCCCGCATTGAAGAAAACCGCTTCGGCGGTGAGTCCATCACTTATGAAGGTGTAGGAACGGGAAAACGCTGGGAGCGAATTGAAACCTACGGAGCGAAGCTTGTCGAAAACATCGTGCAGGCTATTTCCAGAGACATCCTATGCAGTACCCTTATGACCTTTAAATACTCTGACATTGTCATGCATATCCACGATGAGATCGTCATCGAAGCTGATCCCCGCATGTCGGTACAGGCTGTATGTGAGCAGATGAGCAGGACACCAAAATGGGCTAAAGGCCTAAAGCTTGATGCGGACGGCTTCACTTGTTCTTTTTATCAGAAAGATTAATTGCCCAAAAACGCCTGATCTGTCCAAGGGGGAAGTGAAGGGAGTTTTCCCTATCACAAAAAAACGGAGGACAGATCATGTTTTATACCAAATTGACGCTTTCAGAAAACAGCAAGGTTATTACCCGCCTATCTGATAAAAACGTCTACTCCATTTGCCCTAAATGCGGAAAAGAAATCCAGGTGAACCTGAGTGACGTTTTGAAAGAAGAAGATACCGATCTTCATACAACCTGTGTCTATTGCAAATCCTGTGCGGCCNNAGCGGAGGTCTTCTATGAATGACCTCCAGAGAAAAGCTATCGAAAAATTAAGAAACAAAGGTGCAGGCTACAAGGCTATCGCTCAAAAACTGGGGCTTTCCGTCAACACCGTGAAGTCTCACTGCAGACGAAACGGGCTGACGGGAAACCGAAGCGGCACAGATGCTATTGAAGTTCTCTTTTGCAAAAAGTGCGGAAAGAAGCTCACGCAGAGCGTAGGAGCAAAGCAGAAAAGATTCTGTTCCGATGAATGCAGGCTCTCCTGGTGGAAAGAGCATCCGGAGAAGGTAAAGCGCAAAGCCTACTACGAGCTGACCTGTGCTTATTGCCAGAAGGCCTTTCATTCATACGGAAATAAAAACCGAAAGTACTGCTCCCATGAATGTTATATCGCTGACCGCTTCGGAGGTGGTTCTTCATGACAAAGGAGCAATTTGAAAGAGAAGCAAGGTATCAAGAAGCCTTCCTGCTGGTTGAAAACCTGTACGAAAAAGGGCTTCTGACAGCCGAAGAAAGCCGGAATTTAATGCACCATTTTGAAGACTTATATCAGCCCATAATCGGCCATTTATTACTTGCTATTTATCCTCTTTAGAGTGATGTATATGAGTGGAGGTGATAGTTCATGACGAAAATAATACAAAAAGTGAACGCCGTGAAAATGGAGCCGCCAAGGAAAAGAAAGGTGGCTGCCTATGCTCGGATATCTATCGAGAAAGGCAGAACGCCCCATTCGCTCTCTGCTCAAATCAGCTATTACAGCAAACTCATTCAAGGAAATGCCGACTGGGAGTATGCCGGAGTCTATGCCGACAAAGCCGTCTCCGGGTTAACAACAGACAGGCCGGAATTTCAAAGGATGCTAAGTGATGCACGGGATGGGAAAATCGACATCATCCTTACAAAGTCCATATCCCGCTTTGCAAGAAATACGGTCGACCTTTTGGAGACAGTGAGGGAGCTGAAGGATTTAGGCATTGAAGTGCGTTTTCAAAAAGAAAAAATTCATACCTTATCTGAAGACGGAGAGCTGATGCTTTCGCTTCTTGCTTCCTTTGCCCAAGAGGAAAGCCGGTCGATTTCCGAAAATGTGAAATGGGGCATCCGCAAGAACTTTCAAAAAGGCATCGGGAATTCCTTTCATATTTACGGCTACCGCTGGACGGGCAAAGAGTTTGTCATTGTTGAGGAAGAAGCAAAAATCGTAAGGCTTATTTACGATAATTTCTTAAACGGCATATCAGCGGAAAAGACAGAAAAGCAGCTCGAAGAGATGGGCGTAAAGTCCTATACGGGCGGCCATTTTGGAAATAACAGCATCCGCCAAATCCTAAAGCAGGAACGCTACACCGGAAATACGCTCTTTCAGAAAACCTACATCGAAGATGGCAAAACCAAGTACAACAATGGTGAACTTCCTCAATATTATGCGAGAAACACCCACCCCGCCATCATCAGCGAGGAGACTTTCAACAAGGTACAGGAAATAAGGCAGAGAAAACGGGAGCTTGGGGCTTTTGCCAATCCACATATCAAGACATCCGCTTTGACTTCCAAAATCAAATGTACACATTGCAATCGCAGCTTTCAAAGGGCTGGCAAGAAAAACAAGACCGGGCATACAAGGTGCTGGATGTGTGCGACAAGAAAAGCGGGACAGGGAAATCCCTGTGGCACCGGTGATATAAACGAGGAACAGCTCAAGAAAATTATCTGCGAGGTTCTCGACATCGATGAATTTGATGACGAGATCTTTCTTGAAAAAGTAGATCATATCGATGTCACAGGAAAAGACCATCTGGAATTTTTTATGACTGATGGTTCGCTTATTCATCGCACCTACGTATCCACTGCCAGAAAAGATGCCTGGACACCCGAATACAAAGAAAGATACAAAAGGATAAAGCGAAGCAAAGATACTAACGGCTTAAAAAATCCGGCAACTCCCTATACAGGATTTATCAGGTGTGCCAGATGCGGCAACAGTTTTAGTGGACAAAGGAGAACTCTAAAAGACGGCACAACAGAATATTACTTGAGATGTCGGACGAAGATTAGTGAGTGCCCGTCAAACACTATTCAGGAATCGACCTTGAACGCTTTAGTCTGCGATGTTTTAGGACTTGATGAATATAGCGAAGAAGCAATGGATAAGGCGATGGATTACTGCGAGATAGCCGATAACATTGTCTCCTTCCCCTTTCGCGATGGCCACTTCGAAGAAAGGCACTACGAAGAAAAGAAACGGGGCACGCCCTGGAGCAAGGAGCGTCGCAAGAAAGCCTTAAAAGGCATGAAAGAATACTGGAGCGATCCTGAGCACCGCAAAGAAGCAAGCGAGCGCATGAAGAAAATAAGGAAGGAGAAAAAATGGTCAAATCAGTAACAACAATACCCGCCAAGATAAATAAAAAGACGGCTATGCCCATTGACTCTCCTAGGAAAAGACGAGTCGCTGCTTATGCCCGTGTTTCTACCGACAGCGAAGAACAAGCAACGAGTTATGAAGCGCAAGTTGACTATTACACCAACTACATCAAAAATCGAAAGGACTGGGAATTTGTCAGGGTTTATGCTGATGAGGGCATTACAGGAACGAACACCAAAGACCGTGTCGAGTTTAAGGCTATGATTAACGATGCCTTAGACGGAAAGATTGACCTTATCATCACAAAATCGGTCAGCCGTTTTGCAAGAAATACCGTNNATTTCTGAAAACTGCACCTGGGGACAAAGGAAGCGATTTGCAGATGGAAAAGTAACCGTGCCTTTTAGTCGCTTTTTAGGCTATGACCGAGGCGAAGACGGGAATCTTGTCGTAAACCCTGAAGAAGCAAAAAGCGTGAAACTTTTATATGCCCTCTTCCTTGAAGGACGATCTTGCTACGGAGTTGCTAAAGAGCTGACGGCTCGAGGAATTAAAACGCCTGGTGGCAAAGATAAGTGGAGTGCACAAAGCGTTAAATCCATCCTGACCAATGAAAAATACAAGGGTGATGCCCTTTTGCAGAAGTCTTTCACCGTCGATTTTCTGACCAAGAAGAAAAAGAAAAATGAAGGTGAAATCCCTCAGTACTATGTGAAGAATAATCATGAAGCGATTATTGAGCCTGAAACTTGGGATTTCGTTCAAACGCTCCTTGAACATGATTACAGGAAATCAAAGAACAGCGTATCCATCTTTTCAGGGAAGCTGAAATGCGAGGACTGTGAAGATTGGTACGGCTCTAAGGTCTGGCATTCCACCAGCAAATATAAACGCACAATCTGGCAGTGTAACAGCAAGTTTAAAGAAAAATGTCAAACCCCGCACTTCACAGAGGATGAAATCAAAGATGCCTTTATGAACGCAGTAAACATTTTGACGAAAGACCGTGAGCAGATTCAAGCGAATTTTCAATCCATAGAAACCATCGCCTACAGCACAAAAGAGCTGGAAATTGAGCGTGACAAGCTCTATGCGGAAATGGAGTCCATATCGAATCTCATGGAACATGCCATTCAAAATAACGCCAGAGTGGCCTTAGACCAGGAAAAGTACAATCAGGAATTTGATGAGATGACTAAACGGTTTAACGGTGTGAAGAAAAAGTACGATGCTATCAATGAAAAGATTGAAGACAAGAAAACCCGGCACATCCAGGCCGGGCGATTTATAAAAACTCTGCTGTCCGAAGATGAAATGTCAACTTTCTGCCCGCTTCTCTGGCAAAGTCTGCTTGATTATGCCACTGTTTCAAGAGACGGAACGCTGACCTTTATCTTTAGAAACGGGATGGAGATTAAAAACCCTACAGACTAATACCAAGCCGACATGCCATTTTCAGGAATTTGACCGCTATTAAGTTTCTCTCTGATGTTACTCATTGCGTGAGATGCGTAGTAATAGTACTCTTCATCATGAGTTGGACGAGGCAGTTCATCCTCTGTCAGCTCGGGCAATCCTTCCTCTTTGCGTGATGCATTTATTGCTTCTCTCAAGTTATTCATACCTTCAACCGTAGCAACATGAACAGAATCTCTTTCTGCCGCTTTTTCGACCATAATCTTTTGTTGATCTGTATATACAGCAATAATTCCAGGATCAGAATCTCTATCATCTTCAGGGTGATATATATAAAGTATTTTGTTGTCAGTTTTTTCTAGTAGCTCATAAGTTACCATACATTATTACCTTCTTATGGAATCTTAAGATATCTTTCAGTTTACTTATTCACTTTGATCTTCGAACCTTATTTTGCAACATTTCATACAAGAACGGCTTAATAGAATTCAGTATGATTGCCGTTGCTTTCTTCTCTTGCTTTATCGTTCGGGACCTCTTGTTAAACATATCCAGCATAAACTGATAGTCTTTTTCCGGTTTGTAATGATTATATTGAGTCGGCTTGAAAGCACCTATATCATACAAATGCCGTAGTAACTTCCTTGAAAAGAATTCTGATGATAAGGCAAGGAAGCTGTTATTTTCGATGGCGTGAAGCAACTTAAATAGCTGTTCTTTAACTGCCGTTTCCTCATTTAAGTCATCTCGCTCGAATTTTTTAATACACGAACTTCCTATTGGATAAAGCATGTTCCCATTTAGAGTGTTCCTTATTGTGAATAGGTAACGCAGGTTTTCTTTTCCACAGACACAAGAGGACTCCAGCGTCTCGTCCTCCTCCCAGTCGAAAATCTCCCATTCAAGCACAGCACTTTCCCAGATTTTCGAATTTGAGTTATCAATGACACGTTGGATAAGATTCTGATAATATGCACTATTCCTATTTACTCTCATGAATCTCCTCCTGCTTGCTGATTACCTCATTTCGTGCGAATCCATGTTTGCACACCCCTAAAAACTTTTGAACACCCCTAAGCAACGGCTGTTTTGTAATCGTTAAATTGTATCAATTTCGGTATTATCATTTC
>MTKW01001381.1_pt1 | contig 11466 bp, 15 predicted proteins | sample 1042761 | NCBI WGS metagenome assembly MTKW01 (sample SAMN06205366, study PRJNA360243) | anaerobic digester metagenome | biome: Wastewater treatment plant; feature: Anaerobic digester sludge; material: sludge; isolation source: anaerobic digester fed with sludge from wastewater treatment plant ...
GTGATCTATATGACTGGGATTTTGACATGCTGGTGATTGATGAGCTTTCGAGCTTTAAAAATTCGTCCAGCAAACGTTTTAAGGCACTTCGGAAAAAGCGTCCCGGCATTGACCGAGTTGTAGGCCTTACGGGAACGCCCTCGACCAACGGGCTGATGGATTTATGGTCGGAGATTTATCTTTTGGATCAGGGCAAGCGTCTCGGGAAAACAATCGGAAGCTACCGGGCGGATTTCTTTGTTCCTGACCGAATGAACGGCTATATCGTCTATTCCTACAAGCCCCGTCCCGGTGCGGAGAAGTTTATCTACGGTCTTTTATCCGGTCTATGCGTTTCTATGAAAAGTTGCGACTTTCTCAAGATGCCGGAAAGACTGGAGCGAGATGTGAAGGTCAAACTTTCGGATACAGCAAAGAACATCTATATGGAGATGGAGCGGGAGATGGTGGCGGAGTTAATGGACAAAACCATTGAGGCTGTAAATGCTGCTGTCCTTACTAATAAACTCATCCAGATGGCATCGGGTTCTGTCTATGACGACCAAGGAAGCATCGCAGAGCTTTATTCATCCAAGCTTGATGCCTTGGAAGACCTAATCGAAGCGGCAAACGGAAAGCCCGTTCTTATCTACTACAACTATCGTCATGAACGAAGCCGGATAAAAGAGCGTTTCAAGGAAGCAGTGGAAATTAAAACACCTGAGGACTTTAAGGCCTGGAACAAAGGCGAGATCTCAATCGCTATGGCTCACCCCGCTTCGATGGGACACGGTCTCAATCTCCAACACGGCGGCTCTACCGTGATCTGGTTTTCCCTTCCCTGGTCACTGGAGCTTTACAGTCAGGCCAATGCCAGACTCTGGCGGCAAGGACAAAAGGATACGGTTGTCATCTTCAGGCTTCTTGCCGAAGGGACGATTGACCGGGATGTGGCACGAGCACTCGAGAAAAAGGACGTCACGCAGGAAGCTTTAATGCAGGCGGTGAAAGCGAGGGTGATGGATGGATAGCGTAAAGAAAGTCAAAGAAATGCTTAAATGTTACCCCGAAAACGCCAAAAGAATGAAAGAGCTGGAACAGGAAATGGCACAGTTTATTCCCATTACAGCAAGCGAGGTTTTGGAGATGCTGACCTTTCCCGGCAAGACCGGTGATGAAGTCAGAGTACAAAAACAGCGTTCCAATAACCGCATCTTTTACATCGCCACTTCGTATCGCAGGCTTGCCTGGCTCATCAATCACAAGGCGGAAAGAGAGATGACGGAGGAATACGAAAAGGCTGCCAAGGAAGTGGAATTTATCCGCTATGCCATTCGTGCCCTGCCGAGCTTTTACCGAGACCTGATGACTTATGACATTTTGGAAGACAGACGCTGGGGCGAGGTCTGTGAACGCTTTTCTTTAAGCGGCGTGGAGTTTTTAAGAAAGAAAGAGAAAGCCACCCTGCGAATGGCTAAGACCTTGGAAAGACAATACCAATACTTCGGTTTTCGGAAGGAGGAATTTTACGATGAGAATTAACGAGCTTTTAAGTAACTACGAAAATTATCATAACGAACTTGAGGCAGACTTATGTCTCTTACAGGGTATGCTTCAACAGGACATGCCGGAACCCGGCGGTTCTCTGCCGGAGCTTAGCTTTATGTTGAAACAACTCAGCTGTTGTGCGGAATTTACCAACAATGCCGTTGTTGACCTACGCCTACAGCATGCGAAGCTTCGTATGCGTCAATTGTCCATTGCAGAGTGGGCAATCAACAGCCGGCCTGAAAGACAGAGACTGATTTTACAAGGTTTGTATCTTGAAAGTAAAAGCTGGCAGGAGTTACAGCTGGAGCTTCATATCAGCCAGACAACGATTGCCAGAGAACGCAATAAGGCTTTGAAAGACATTCAAAAAAAACTGGATACTTGGCCTGAAATCAGGAACTTAATGTTAGAAAGTTGCAAGTAAATGTGAGTGCTTTGTAACTAGAGACCCTGATACTATTAAGCTAGGAAAAAACTCAGAAGACCTGCGGCAATGCTGCAGGTTTTTTTATGCGGGAGGTGCTTGATGCCAAGAAAACCGAAGCGCCCCTGTTCTTATCCCGGCTGCCCCGAGCTTGTTGAGGGAAGATTTTGTAAGAAGCATGAGCAGGAGGAAGCAAGACGATACGAAAAATACCAAAGGGATCCAGAGACAAGAAGACGCTACGGCAGAGCGTGGAAGCGCATCCGTGACCGCTACATCAAGGCTCACCCCTTGTGCGAGGAGTGCAAACGAAACGGGAAGCTCACTCCCTCAGAAGAAGTTCATCACATCATTCCTTTGTCCGAAGGCGGAACAAATAAACAAAAAAACCTAATGGCTCTTTGCAAATCCTGTCACTCGAGGATTCATGCTGAGCGTGGCGACAGGTGGAGCTGACTTAGGTAGGGGGGTCTTAATCTCTGCGGAGGATTTTCCGAGCAACGGGCGGTGGGCGCCGTGCAAAAAAAGTTCAATTCAAACGGGGGATTAACCCCCTTTTTTATTTTCAGGAAAGGAGGTGCCTTGTGGCAAGAGACGGAACATACCGAGGCGGAAGACGTGTCAAGGCCGGCAGCAAGCCGGAACCCTTAGTCGATAAGATTGCCGCCGGAAAAGAAGCAAATGTGTTAGAAACACACGATTTTGACCCGGAGGCCCTTTTTGCTCCGGATGAGCCGGAAGGCATCTCGGATTTATACGGTGAGGATATGCCTGAGCCTTCAGACTACTTATCCGCTCGGCAAAAGGACGGCAAGCCCTTAGGTGCCGATGAAATTTACGAGGAAACCTGGCTCTGGCTAAAGGAAAGACGCTGTGAGAAGCTTGTCAATCCGAGACTCATTGAATCCTATGCGCAGGCCTTTGCCCGCTTCATTCAGTGTGAGGAAGCGGTCAGCACCTATGGCCTCTTAGGAAAGCATCCGACAACAGGCGGAGCCATCGCCAGTCCCTTTGTTTCCATGAGCCAGAACTTCCAAAAGCAGGCCAACCTCATCTGGTACGAGATATTTGACATTGTAAAGCAAAACACGACGACCGCTTTTATTTCCACACCCCAGGACGACATGATGGAGCGCCTCCTTCGAAAGAAAAAGGAGCGTGACTAAGATGCGGACGATGATCGATCTTTTTTCAGGAATCGGAGGTTTCCGCCTGGGATTCGAAAGAGCGGGCTTTCGCTGTATCGGAAGCTGCGAAAACGATAAATTTGCCCTTGAATCCTACAAGGCAATGTTTGACACGAAGGGAGAGTGGGTTTTGTGAAGACATACGAAGCATCAAATCAAAAGATATCCCCTACGCAGACTGCTGGACCTTCGGCTTTCCTTGCCAGGATATCTCAGTTGCCGGCTTTCAAAGAGGAGTCTCTGCGGAAAGAAGCGGCCTATATTTTACAGTCCTTGACCTCGTCAAGGGCAAAGAAGAAAAAGATAAGCCCCGATGGCTTGTCGCTGAAAACGTTAAAAACCTGCTATCCATTCATGACGGATGGGACTTTGCCCGTGTTCTCCTTGAAATGGATGAAGCAGGGTACGACGTCTTCTGGCAGGTGCTCAATTCCAAAGACTACGGCGTGCCCCAATCAAGAGAGCGTGTCTTCCTTATTGGACATCTTAGAACAAGAGGTCGATTTGAAATACTACCTTTCGAGGGAGAAAACGATGCGCATCTTAGAAGGCTTGTAGGCGGTCCCCAAGGCTACCGGGTCTATGACCCCGGAGGTGTCGCATGCACAATCCAATCTTCTGCAGGAGGGCTCGGTGCGAAAACCGGGCTCTATTTAATTTCGCAGGAAGGAATGACGGTTAGCAAAGGCAAGGTAAAAACGAGGGATCAATCGACCTGCATCGTTGCGACCTACGGACACGGCCTTGATAACAAAGGCATGCGGACGGGAGTTCTTGAAGCAAGAAGTGTATCTACATCTTTTCGCACATCTCCCCGTTCCAAGACAGCAAGGCGTGTGAAAGAAGACGGCGAGCCGTCCTTTACCATGACCGGTCAAGACCGGCACGGCGTGCTTTTAAGCGACGGCAATCACTATGCCATCAGAAGGCTTACACCGAAAGAGTGCTTCAGGCTTCAGGGCTTTCCGGATCATCTCTATGAAAAAGCAGCCGCTGTCTGCTCGGAATCTCAGCTTTACAAACAGGCAGGCAATGCCGTGACGGTTCCTGTTGCGGAAGCGGTGGCAAGAAAAATCATTGAAGCGGAGGAAAAACAAGATGAAACATTATAAATCAGCCGAGTCCGTGACGAAGGGTCACCCGGATAAGCTCTGTGACTATATAGCTGACAGCATTCTGGACGGCTATCTGAAAGGTGACGAAAGTTCCAGAGTTGCCGTAGAAGTGATGGCGACAAAGGGGCTTATTTTAGTTGCGGGAGAAGTGACGAGCAAAGCGGCTCTCGATGTAGAAGATATTGTGCGAGAGGTGCTTTTTGATGTGGGCTATGAACCTCAAAATTTCGAGATCGAAGTAAGACTTCACGCACAAAGCCCCGACATCGCACAAGGTGTTGATCGGGCGGAAAACCTGCTCGGTGCGGGTGATCAGGGAATCGTCTACGGCTACGCAACGGATGAAACCCCTGAATATCTTCCCTTGCCCCAAATCTTGGCAAGAAGTCTCACGATGAGACTTGAAGAAGTACGAGAGAAAAACGTCATCCCTGAACTTATGCCCGACGGCAAGTGTCTTGTGACCGTGGAATATGAGAACGGTGAAGCGACAAGGATTCACTCGGTCGTATTATCCAGCCAGCATAAAGAGAGCATCTCCAATGCGGATCTCAGGAAGGCGATTCATGCTCATGTGATTCGTCCTGCCTTAGAGGGCGTGCTTCCCTTTGAGGAAGAAGATATTCATATCAATCCGACAGGACGCTTTGTTATCGGCGGCCCTGAAGCGGACACCGGCTTAACCGGAAGAAAACTTGCTGTTGATACCTATGGCGGTCTTGCAAGGCATGGCGGAGGAGCTTTTTCCGGGAAAGATCCGACCAAGGTGGACAGATCGGGTGCCTATATGGCAAGGCTCATCGCACGAAGTGTCGTCTCTTCAGGCCTTGCAAAGGAATGTGAAGTCTCCATTGCTTACGCTATCGGAAGACCTGAGCCGCTTTATTTTGACATTGACTGCTTCGGCACGGAGACAAAGGACATAGAAACGATCAAGGAAGAGTGCGAGACGCTTTTTCCCTTGTCGGTTTTGCCCATGATTCACTACTTAAAGCTCAGGCAGGATTCTTATGCTCCTCTTGCCATCAAGGGGCACTTCGGAGACAGCGAACTTCCCTGGGAAAACGACCTGGCCGGACTTTTGTTTCATGCGGGGGTGAGCCTATGAAAATGACGGAGCACCTTGAGAAAGTTCCCATTGATAAACTCGTTCCCTATGCAAGAAATGCCAGAACGCACAGCAAGGAGCAGATCCTTCAGCTTCGATCTTCCATCCGGGAATTCGGCTTCATCAATCCCTGCTTGATTGATAAGGACTACAACATCATCGCAGGGCACGGCAGAATTATTGCCGCCAAGGAAGAAGGATTAACGGAGCTTCCTTGCGTATTTGTGGAGCATTTAACCGAAGCGCAAAAGAGAGCCTATATTTTGGCGGATAACCGCCTTGCGCTGAACGCCGGCTGGGATGAAGAAATGCTGTCTATCGAGCTGTCGGAACTGGAAGGCGCGGACTTTGACCTCGATCTTTTAGGCTTTACCGACGCTGAACTTCATAAACTCTTAGGCGAGATCGAAACCGAGGAAGATGACTTTGACTTGAGCGTTGCCCTGGAAGAAGCAAGCTTTGTAGAGCCGGGCGATGTCTGGACAGTAGGAAGACATCGTCTTATCTGCGGAGATGCGACCAATCTTTCGGATGTGGAAACGCTCATGGACAGAAAGAAAGCAAACCTGATTTTAACCGATCCGCCCTATGCGGTAAGCTACGAGAGCGCATCGGGTCTTTCCATCAAAAACGACAACCTGAAAGCGGAGGAGTTTTACGATTTTCTCTTAAATTCTTTTAAGAACATGATTGAGGTTTCCGAAGCCGGAGCTTCCGCCTATGTCTTTCATGCGGATACGGAAGGACTCACCTTCAGAAAGGCTTTTGAAGATGCGGGCTTTCACTTATCCGGTGTCTGCATCTGGGCAAAAGACTCGCTGGTGCTGGGAAGGTCTCCCTACCAGTGGTCGCATGAACCGATTCTTTTTGGCTGGAACAAAAAGGGCAAGCATGAATGGTATGCAGGCCGTGCGGAAAAGACCGTATGGCAGTTTAATAAGCCTAAGAAGAACGAGAACCATCCGACCTCAAAACCGATAGACCTTTTATCCTACCCGATTCAAAACTCAAGCCGGGCAAACGGCATCGTATTGGATCTTTTCGGCGGCAGCGGTTCTACTCTTATCGCCTGTGAGCAAACAGACCGCATCTGCTATATGGCAGAGATTGATGATAAGTACGCATCGGTCATTTTAAGGCGGTATGTGGAATTTAAATCAGGCGACAGTTCGGATGTTTTTGCATTACGAGACGGCAAGAAAATCCCTTATAAAAAGCTTGTCAAAACTGTCGGTTTATAACAAAAACACGGGTGTAAATTTGTCCGGTAAATAGCCTAAAAACCTTGAAAATAAAGGCTTTTATGACTTGGCTCATCCTCTTTTTAGAGCGAACATGTACATACAAAAACGAAGGAGGAAAAAGCCATGAAAAAAGATTTAGAAAAGAAACTGGAAGCCATCGTCAAGGAACGCTATCCCGATATTGAGACGCTTGAGAGCAGAAACAGCGACTCGCTGGATTTTCACGAAATCAGCGTCTGGGGACTGAGAGAACTTCTGGAAAAAGCCTATGAGCTTGGACGCTCGGAAGCGGGGAGGTAGTTATGGAAACAAGATTTTTACTCGAAGGATACAAAAGAAAAGATCTCGCCAAAGCCCTGGCGGGCATTCTTGAAACGGAAGTGAACTACCTAGGCATGCCGTCCATGAGCTACCGCATTGGAAACTCTTTTTTAGAAAAAGACGGCACCTTTATCTGGGGCGTAAACTTCTTAAAAGAGGATGTGGAGAGGATTGAAAAAGAACTTGAAGCTCAGGGCTTTAAGACCTCAAAAGACAGCTTTACCATCTCGCTTCCCACAGAGTATTTTTCAACGGAAACCACGCAAAAGCTGGATCGGATTTTAGAGTCCAAAGGTGCTCTTATCAAAAAGGCGTTAAAGGCAGACAGAACGGTTGCACTTAGAGAAATTGAAACCGTGGACTTTCCCTGGTTTGACCGAGTTCTTGATGCCGATGAAGCAAGGATTTATACGGAATTTGTATCAAAACTCTGCCGGATGGCCAAAGAGGAAAAAAGAGTTCTGGAAAGAGAAACCGTGACGGATAACGAAAAGTACAGCTTCCGCTGCTTTCTCTTAAGGCTCGGCTACATCGGAGACGAGTACAAGGAAGCAAGAAAGATGCTCTTACAGCACCTAAGCGGTTCTTCTTCCCATCGATACTCCAAGGAGGAAGCCCATGAGAACGCTTAACAAATATGCCCTTGAGGGTTTAAGACAATCCTATCCGAAGGGAGCCAGAGTAGAACTTTTAAAGATGGACGACCCGCAGGCACCTCCTGTCGGAACAAAAGGCACAGTCATTGCCGTAGATGATATCGGCAGCATTTTAGTCAGCTGGGATAACGGCTCGGGACTGAATGTCGTCTACGGTGAAGACTTGGTAAGGAGGATTGACTGGTGAGCTTAAAAGAACAGATTATAGCCGTCCGTGACAGCGGAAAGACCAATATGCTGGACAGCCGCACGGTGCAGTACATCGCTAGTGAAATGAATTTTTACGAACTTGTGATTTTCATCGAAGAACACCGAGACAGGTACTCAAAGTTTATCTTCACGGGTGATGAGAAATACTTGTCGGTCAGCGACAAATAAAGAGGTGTATCTTTGTGCAAAATATGCCTGAAAACCTTGTAAATAAAGGGTTTTATGACTTGGCTTATTCTTCTTTTAGAGCGAATATGTACGTACAAAAACGAAGGAGGAAAAGACCATGACAAACAAAGAACTGAAGAGACAGACCTTTTTAGAAGCAACGAGACGAAGAAACGAAAAGAAGCGTTTAGAAAGAGAAAAGGATCCTGCAAAAGCAGACTATGAAGACGGCAAAATCAGCTGGAATGAGTACCTTAAAAGGAGCCTGAAGAAATGAGAGAGTTTACAACGATTGAAAAACAGGCCATGAAGATCAGCCCCTGCTACGGTGCCATAGTGCAATGGAAAGAGCGGGTTTTTGTAACAGACATGAACCGATTTGGCAAATATACCGCGAAGATTTACGAAATGGTGGATTTGGAAGATGCTCCGAGCAGGATAGAAGCGATGCTTTCACTGATCAAAGAAGCCGATGAGAGTTTTCCTGACAGCGGTCATGCCATCAAGTGGTGCTTTAAGCAGGATTAACTAAAAGAAAAAATAGAAAGCATCAGCCCTTAGCGGGGCTTTTGCTCGTGGTACGGCCTTGAAGGGTCGTTTTTTTTATGGGAGGAGGATGCGTGAGACAACTTAAAAACTATAAACCGACCCGCTTCATGCTGCCGACTTCCCACTATGACAAAGTATTGGCAGACCGGGCGGTCGCTTTTATCAGCCTCTTGAAACATACCAAAGGCGAATGGTACGGCAGACCTTTTGAGCTGATTGACTGGCAGGAACAGATTGTAAGAGACCTCTTCGGCATTTTGAAGCCGAACGGCTATCGGCAGTTTAATACGGCCTATATTGAGATTCCAAAGAAGCAAGGCAAGTCTGAACTTGCGGCAGCCATTGCCCTTTACCTTACCTGCGGCGATTTCGAGCACGGCGGTGAGATTTACGGCTGTGCCGCCGACCGCCAGCAGGCATCCATTGTCTTTGATGTGGCGGTGCAGATGGTGGAACAAAACCCTGCGCTGAAAGCCCGCATCAAACCTTTGATCTCACAAAAGCGCCTTATCTATAAGCCTTTAAACAGCTTCTATCAGGTCTTGTCCTCAGAAGCCTATACCAAGCACGGGCTTAACGTTCACGGGGTTGTCTTTGATGAGCTTCATGCCCAGCCGAACCGCAAGCTCTACGATGTCATGACCAAGGGCTCAGGCGATGCGAGAAAACAGCCGCTCTATTTTTTGATTACAACAGCAGGAACGGACAGGCACTCCATCTGCTGGGAAGTCCATCAAAAGGCGGAGGATATCCTTGCAGGAAGAAAACGGGATCCGAGCTTTTATCCTGTCATCTTCGGAGCGGATGAGGAGGAAGACTGGACGGATGAGAAGGTTTGGAAAAAGGCCAACCCTTCTCTTGGCATTACCGTCGATATTGAAAAGCTGAGGATCGCCTGCAACAGTGCAAGGCAGAACCCGGCGGAAGAAAACATCTTCCGTCAATTAAGGCTTAATCAATGGGTGAAGCAATCCGTCCGCTGGATGCCGATGGAAAAGTGGGATGCCTGTGATGTAGCGGTTGATGAGACAAAACTTGAAGGCCGCGTCTGTTACGGCGGGCTTGACCTCTCAAGCACCACAGACCTGACGGCTTTTGTCCTGGTCTTTCCTCCGGAAACGGAAGACGAGCCCTACTATGTTCTTCCCTTTTTCTGGATACCGGAAGAAAATATCTCGCTTCGGGTCAGCCGGGATCATGTGCCCTATGACATCTGGGAAAAAGAAGGCTTTCTTCTTACGACCGAAGGAAATGTCGTGCATTACGGCTTTATTGAACAGTTTATTGAAGACCTCGGTATGAAGTACAACATCAAAGAGATCGCCTTTGACCGCTGGGGTGCGGTGCAGATGAGCCAGAACCTCATGGATATGGGCTTTACCGTCGTTCCCTTCGGCCAGGGCTATAAGGATATGAGCCCTCCGACCAAGGAGCTGATGAAGCTGGTCTTGGAAGAAAAACTTGCTCACGGAGGACATCCTGTCCTTCGCTGGTGCGTGGATAATATTTTCGTAAGAACTGATCCTGCCGGAAACATTAAGCCGGACAAGGAAAAATCGACCGAACGGATTGACGGTGCGGTGGCACTCATCATGGCGCTTGACCGGGCGATCCGAAATCAGGGAAGCGACCTCGGCTCTGTATACGACGAGCGGGGCTTGCTGCTCTTTTAGAAACGATAAGGAGGTGATGTCCTCTGGGACTTTTAAAGAACCTATTCAAAAGCAGGGATAAGCCGGAGCTGACCAAACCGTCGGTGTTCCGGTTTTTCTTTGCCCCGTCTTCTTCCGGAAAGCAGGTGACGGAGAAAAATGCCATGCAGTCGGCGGCGGTTTATGCCTGTGTCAGGGTAATCTCTGAGACTGTTGCGAGCCTGCCCTTGCATCTTTACCGACATGTCGAGGAAGGAAAAAGGCGGGATACACTCCATCCTTTGTATTTTCTCCTGCACGACAGCCCCAATCCGGAAATGACATCCTTCATCTTCCGGGAAACCCTGATGACCCATCTTCTTTTATGGGGCAATGCCTATGCCCAGATTGTAAGAAACGGGCACGGCGAAATCATCGGGCTTTATCCTTTGATGCCGGACAAGATGCAGGTCAGCCGGGCGGAGACCGATGAACTCATCTACCTATACCAAAGCGGGATGAGTAACATTGCCTTCCGAAGAGAAGAAATTCTCCATATCCCCGGGCTTGGCTTTGACGGACTGGTGGGCTACTCACCGATTGCGATGGCACGAAACGCTATCGGCATGTCGATGGCAACCGAGGAGTTCGGTGCGAGTTTCTTTCAAAACGGAGCCGCCCCGGGCGGTATTTTAGAGCATCCTGGCACGCTTAAAGACCCGTCCAAGGTCAGAGAAAGCTGGAACGAGCTTTTTAAAGGCTCGGGAAACGCCAACAAAGTCGCTGTCTTGGAAGAAGGCATGACCTATAAGCAGATCGGGATTCCGCCGAATGAAGCACAGTTTCTTGAAACAAGAAAGTATCAGACGGAAGAAATCTGCCGAATCTACCGAGTGCCGCCACATCTGGTGGCAGACCTCGATAAGGCGACCTTTTCCAATATCGAACACCAGTCCATCAGCTTTGTCGTTCACACGATAAGGCCCTGGCTGGTACGGCTCGAGCAGGCCATGAACAAGGCTCTTTTATATCCCGCTGAAAGACAGCGTTATTTCATTGAGTTCAATGTCGACGGGCTTTTAAGGGGCGACTATGAAAGCCGAATGAGGGGCTATGCAACGGCAAGGCAAAACGGCTGGATGAGCGCCAACGACATCAGGCGGCTTGAAAACATGAATCTCATACCAAAAGAAGAAGGAGGCGATCTGTACTTGATCAACGGCAACATGACGAAACTTGAAGATGCCGGCATCTTTTCCGGCAAGGAGGTGAAAAGCGATGGAGAAACGTAAATTCTGGGTCTTTCAAAGAGGAGATCCAAAG
>MTKW01004983.1_pt1 | contig 11464 bp, 9 predicted proteins | sample 1042761 | NCBI WGS metagenome assembly MTKW01 (sample SAMN06205366, study PRJNA360243) | anaerobic digester metagenome | biome: Wastewater treatment plant; feature: Anaerobic digester sludge; material: sludge; isolation source: anaerobic digester fed with sludge from wastewater treatment plant ...
CCATAAACCTTATAAAAATATACCGCATCTGATTTTAAATCTTTGTCAATAAAAGTATTGTCGAAAACCGTGGCTATTTTTTTACCGTTGCGATACACCGTGTATCCAACAATATCTGAATCTACCACCGCCCCACCCCAGTTAAGAGTGGCTTGGGTATCGGTTACATCTGATGATGTTAGTTTGCCAAAATCTGAACTTGCCACTACATCTTTATTGCTCGGATTTACCGTAAACCTTATCTTCTTACCTACACCTTTGGCAGTGTGAAAATTGAAGGTATCCAGAATTTCTATTGTCATTGTTGCCTTTCCTTTTTTACCGATTTTTATTACATCACCGTCAATGCTGGCTACTTTGGGATCGTTGGTGGTTATCTTATATTGGGTGCTATCAAGGNNCAGAGCTATTATCGTCAAATACGGCTCTCACCTTCAAAGGTACTTCTTTCTCCCTTTGTAGCGCCTTTATTGGTATAACCACTTGAAATTCCTTTACTTTATGATTTGCCACAAATCTGAGACTTGAAATATACTCCTCCACTATATTAATTACAGCAACAAGATCTGTGCTAATTCTTGTTGCCACTTGCCTATTTAGGGTTTCATCACTATCTATGACATTTATTAGGTCTTCAAGTTTATTTTTTAGTAAATCCGCATTTTTTGCAGCATCTTTATTAGCTTCAAAATCAATTACGATATCCCTAACCAGTTTTTTGTATTTTTGTGCCTCTTCATCATTCATACCGCCATATTTTAAATATATGTCATCAATCTTTCTTATAATATCCTGAAGCACAAGGCTTACCGATTGCTCAGTATCTCTATTCGTAATTGCAGGGTATCTGAACACACCGAGTTTTAATGCACTGTCATAACCTCCGTTAAAAATAGACTGAAGTTCAAAAATCCCCACACCGTTAGCAGATGCGGATCTTACAGCATCTATCTGTCTTAAAAGTATATTTGTGTCAATCTTCGTCGTTGTAGCAAGCCCTACATTTACCTGTGCATGCCCTTTGGCAAAAGCCTGTGTTTTATTTATATCCTCCGTAACCGGTTGTTCATGAAGATAATAGGACATAGGTATCAAAATGTTTAGGTAATCCCGGATTGTCCAATCTTTTGGATTCTGAAACGTATCTATGACAGTCTTGTCATAATCCGGCCATACATCTGCCGATATTTGAATATCCTGTTTTAAGGACTTCACTTCCGAACAAATTCTGTAGGCAAAAGAATTTATCATATCAGCCCTAAATTCACACCACTTTTGCCACAATTCATCTTCTACAGTTAATGATATGGGATCGGTGCCGGTGCAGTTTTTGAAAAGTTGTCTTGTATATGAATCGTAACTAAAATCATTGGAATAATCCCCGGATTCAGGATATCTCATATAGTCAAACTGTATACCGTCAATGTCATATTTTTTAATCAGTTCTTTATACAGCCCGGATATGAAGTCACGGACTTCAGGCAGAGCCGGATTCATATAATAATATTTTATTCCCGTACTATCGGTAAAATATTTTTCACCCTGTCTGCTCACGATCATCCATTCAGGTTTTTTCTCTGCCACATTTTGACCTACCAAGAAATCTTCAACCCATGCATGAAGTTCCATTCCCCTAGCATGGGCCTCTTCTATATATGCTTCCAATACATCAAACTCGCCGTATATGGGGTTATGCACCATAATGTCATTGTCTGTGGGGTATATGCTGTACCCATTCCAGTATGTTTCAAGATATACGATATTTATGTTGATGCTTTGAAGCATATCAAGACGCTTCTTTACTTCATCAATAGTTGTCTCTCGAGGCCTGTGCCATACCGCCCTGTTTTCCATCTTTGGGGATTCAAAGGTCATATAATACGCTTGGTTTGCTTCATTTTGTATATCACTTACGGTTTCTATAAGTTCTCTATATTGGCCTTGATTTAACAGTTCATAAACATCTTGCATTTTGGATTCGGCTGAATCTATAATCTTCTGCACTTCTTCATAATCAATGTCCATATACTGAACTTTTGCCAAATCCAGACTGTCCTGGGCCGCTTTTATGCTGAAAATAGCCATATCCACATACGAATCCGGTGTAAAAACAATCCTTACTTCCTTTTTTTCTTTATTCAATATCACCGTTGAACCCAAACGGGCATAGTTTTGAAGCCATTTTGACTTAGCACCGTGACTGGATACTACAAACCCTCCATCCGGGATTTGTGAATTGTTTCCACCGGTATTAATTATTTTACCATCCTGGCCAACCGACACCTCATAGCCGTATGGGTTTGTACCAGTATAATCACCGTAACTTGAATCATAAATTATTATCTGATCCGGACCTCGAAAACTATCATATGGCTCACCTTTTTCCTCATCCCAGGCCAGAGGATTATCCTCAATGGATATGGGATTGAACGCATCATATGTATTCTTACCGGCACTGTAAGGTTTTATATTATCAACCGCGATTGTTACAGTATCACCTATCCTCACGCTTTCATGCAGCTCATTATAGAAAGGATTTCCCAAATGTATGGATATGACCACTCCGTTTGAAGGTATGAGTGAATTGTTGTCTATCAATACTCCATCATCATTTTTAATATTAACTATATTGCGAACAACATCATCCACCACCGTCAATTCCATTCCCCATGCATTGGTTTTGGTAGATTCACCGTAGGACGAATCATATAATACTATGTGGTTGGCACTTCTTTGTGAATTGATATCATCTATGGGTACAATCACATCTCCCAGCTCAAAGTATTTATCTGGCAAGCTGGGTATCTCCAAGTTTAGAAGTTTGGCTTCTTCTCCTATATGAATATCGTTTATAAATTCGATGTTATCCCCTGTATAAGAAATGACATAACCGTCTAATGGAATATGTGTTCCTTTGGCCCCATTGGTGTTCTTATATGTAATTATGTTATTTACAACAACAAACTCATGAACGCCTTTGGAAAATGGCTTGGTATACTCCCCAAAATTTCTAGTATAGATTATGACTTTTCCCTGTTCTCGCTCTTCATCAACCAAATCGATTGCATATGTAGAACCATTTTCAAAGACAATTGCGGAGGTGGCAACTACATCATCTGCCCCATATGCCTTTACATTTATTTGCATCATGAAAATAGCAGCAACAAAAATACATAATACGACAGTTTTAATAAGTCTCATCTTAGACAGCCACCTTTCGGGTAATATGGTAGTTCCTTGCATTTATTATAACAGGTGAAGCAGAAAAATCCCATACTGGAACAGAACGATATCCACAAAGGACAGTCCTGCTAACACAGAGCTGGTTCCACCCTCGGTACCAAAAGTCAAAATTCAGTTTAACTAAAATATCAATGGAATTCCACTAACACTAACGTCTTTTTCTCAACACTATATCATAAATAATACTACAAAACCTAATATATTCACGATACCATGTCGTGAATATATTACTGTACCTGTTCTGTTTTTGGTCAACTTTATACAGTGGATTTTGATTAACCCTACACTTTTGCTGCTAACTTGGTTGTATTTTTTGTCGACAGGAAATGAATCGTAAATGATAACTTTAGAGACTGGATTGACTCTTTTTTATGCTTAACTATTTTATTTCGATATAAAATACGGAATTCCTTCAGTTTTGAGTAATATTCTTCGATTCCCTTGCTAAGGAACGATGCTCGGCTCAACTTCCATACTGACTTTTGTGCGAGACAGAGTAAGAACATCAGGCAGCAATTTACAGGAGTGCTTACTACTACCGGGAACACTACGATGATCAATATGGAAGGAAGTGACAGATATAAAATTATTAATAGTCTATAGACATAGGTATCTAAAAACTGATAAACTGTAAGATAAGTAGAAAATTTTATTACTAGAAGGGTGAGGGAAATTTTTAAAAAACAGATAAACAAAAAGTCTTTAGCTATGATTATAGCTATGTCGTTAGTGCTAATCACAATTTTAACTGCTTGCGGTAAAGAGGCATTCTCAGGTAAAGCAGAGGACAACGTAGTAGCCCGGGTAAATAATGAAGTTATTACAAAAGATGAGCTATATGATTTTTTAGTCAAGGAAAACGGCCAGACAGCACTGAATTCACTAATTGCTACCAAAATTGTTGAGCTGGAGGCAAAAAACCAGGATATTAAAGCCACCGAGGAAGATGTGCAAAAGGAAATGGATACAATAACGAAGCAATATGGAGGTCAGGAAGCATTTGAACAGTTTCTTATAATGTATGGTTACTCTTTGGATGATATAAAAGAGAATGTCGAGATGAACTTAAATATTAAGAGGCTGCTTGAGCCTGATTTGAAAATAGAAGAAGATGAAATGAAGGCTTACTTTGAAACAAACAAGGAAAGATTTGATGAGAAAGAACAGGTAAAAGCCAGCCATATTTTGGTTGACAGTGAGGACAAAGCCAAAGAAGTTAAGGAAAAGCTCCTAGCCGGGGAGGATTTTGCAAAATTGGCAAAGGATTACTCCATAGATACCGGTAATAACCAGCAAGGCGGAGAACTGGGATATTTTGCTAGAGGAGAAATGGTGCAGGAGTTTGAAGATGCTGCTTTTTCATTAGAAATAGGAAAAATCAGTGACCCTGTAAAAACAAATCACGGATATCATATCATTAAAGTAGAAGACAAAAAACAAGCAAAAGAAGCGACGTATGAAGAGAATAAAGCGGTAATAAAAGAAATTCTTCTTCAAGAGAAATTACCCACTTCCTATAACACTTGGATTCAAGGTAAATTCGAAGAATATGAAATTGAGACCTTTTTAGGAGAATAATAAAAATATAAGAATGTAATAAAAACCCATTTATCACCACAAAATTATTTACACTAATAAATGTTCATAACCTTTACACTACCAAGCCTTCAGTTTAGGTGAGAGTTTCCACCTTTCCCACTGAAGGCTTCTTTAATAAAACATAGAATATTAAGTTCTTGAAATAAGAAAACCTAGCACGATTCCCCCAGGGCTTTATCAAGCTTGTTCTGTAATTTCCCTTAATTATCACCGGTAGATCCAATATAACTTATATAGTCGCCCTCAAGTTTGGAGAGGCTGATAAGTCGTCGTCCTCGGAGTGTTTTCTTAATGAACTTTATCTACTCTTAAATAGATTACTTAGAAGTATCTAAGATTGATGTGCTAACTATAACTGGATTTGCTCGTACTCTTCGTCTTTGAAGCTGACATAAGGTCAAAAACGTTGCTGACCCATTTGCGAAATAAACCAAGTTTTACAGGGTAATAGTAGTCAGAATTAAACCAACCGTTTTCCATGAAATAAGTGTAATCACGATTGCTTTCGTCAAGCAATAATTTTATTCCGGTCCGAGTCATTCTGAATATCATCAGCCCGAACAATGACGGAACAGGATAATTTTGGCTTATTAGTTTCCTATAGAATTGTCTACTCTGTTTGTCAAGAATTTTATCTATATTTTTTTGTTCCTTAATCGTCATGGGCTCCAATGCCGTTAAACAACATCCTTTGGCGGTATTAAAGCCCAGTCCCTTACCAACAAAATCTAAATATTTTACGATTTTGTCGCCGCCATATATACCTTGAACAACAATGTTGGTGAAGGCCTTCCCGAAAAAGCGGGGCCTATGGAGTAAAAATGCGAGTCTATCCAAGAATATCTTCATATGCCCGGAGACTTGAAAAGAGTAATTCGGGGATGCAAATACCACTCCGTGGGAATTTAGAATTTTATCAATCAAGATATCCCTATCATCCTTTAAGGGACAGAATTCCTCGCCTTTATCAAAACACATTTTACATCCTTGACAGGTTTTCAGGTTATAGTCGCTTAAAAAGATGATTTCATACTCAATTTCACCAAGGGAACCTACATTATACATGAATTGTTCTACAGCATTATAAGTGCTTTTCCTGCGGGAGCTCCCAACGAAGGCAGTAATCCTCATACTTATCATCCTTTCTCTCCGGATTAAATATAAATCTGCCAACCCACAATTAGGCTTCACCACACGTAATTCCTGTATCTATGCATACTGTTCTTGATGCTACTATACAATAATAAATATGAAAATCCTCTTTTTTAGACACGATAAAAACTTATAGAACAAAAAAGGCCTTTTCGAGCCTTTTATTGTATACACCTATTCTAATTCAAATGCACCGGTATTTAGTGCATAGTAACGTCCCTTTTGTTTCATCAAGTCCTTATGGTCTCCTCGTTCTATTATTTTGCCTTGTTCTATTACCATAATTGCATTGACATCACGAACGGTAGACAGGCGGTGGGCTATTACAAATGTGGTTCTGCCCTGCATTAGTTTATCCATACCTTCTGCTATAAGTTTTTCCGTTCTTGTATCTATAGATGATGTTGCCTCATCAAGGATGAGTATGGTGGGGTCAGCAACTGCTGCCCTTGCAATAGAAAGCAGCTGACGTTCACCTTGGGAAAGGTTTTGGCCGTCAATTGTAAGCATTGTATTATAAGCTTTAGGCAGGTTTTTGATGAAGTAATGGGCATTGGCGAGCTTTGCAGCTTCCACTACTTCCTCATCGCTGGCATCGAGTCTGCCATATCTGATATTGTCCGCAATTGTTCCTTCGAACAAGTGAACATCCTGAAGCACGATACTCATGGTGCTTCGTAAATCCTGTTTTTTAATGCGTTTAATATCTATTCCATCAAAAAGTATAGTGCCTTCATTTATCTCGTAAAACCTGTTTATGAGATTTGTTATAGTTGTTTTACCAGCACCAGTTGAGCCTACAAAAGCAATTTTCTGACCGGGTTTTGCATAAAGGTTTATGTCGTCTAGCACTCTGCGACCTGGCACATAACCAAAGTTAACATTTTCAAAAGTGATAAAACCCCTAAGTGGTACTTTTTCATATTCACCATTTTCTTTAGGGACTTTCCAGTAAGGAGCATCTTTTCCATCTCTAACAAGGCGAACATCGCCTTCATCTGTTTCTACTTCTTCATCTAAAACATCAAAGATTCGTTCTGCACCTGCCAAGGCTGCAAACAAAGTGTTGAGTTGATTTGAAACCATGGTAATTGGCCTTGATATGGTCCTTGTGTATTGCAAAAATGATGCAATATTGCCGACACTCATTGCATTTTTCATTACTAAAAAGGCACCAATCATTGATGCAAGGGCATACATCACAAAAGATAGGTTGCCCATGATAGGCATAAGCATTACACCATAAGTAGACGCTTGGGTACTTGCCCAGCGAAGTTGTTCATTTTTTTCTAAAAACTTGGCAATTGCCCGGTCTTCATAGTTAAATACTTTTACGACTTTTTGACCAGACATCATCTCTTCTATATAGCCATTCATATCAGCAAGGGCAGCTTGCTGAAAGCGGAAGTTTCGGGCTGACTTTTGACCTATATATTTGACTGATGTCAACATTACTCCAAGCATCAGAACTACTACAAAGGTAAGTATCGGACTTAAGATGAGCATCATAGTAAAAGAACCAACCACAGTTATAAAGGCAACGATTACTTGAGATACACTTTGTTCCAGTGAACGGTTAAGCATATCCACATCATTGGTGAAAGTAGACATTAAATCTCCATGAGACTGTTTGTCAAAATAGGAAATGGGCAGTTTTTGCATATGTGAAAACATGTCTTCACGAATCTTGCGAACCGTTTCTTGGGCTAATCTTGCCATAAATAGGTTACCTAAATATTGGCTAAAGGAAATGGTAATTACAATTGCTCCCATTATGAGGAGATACTTGATTACTTGGGCAATGTTTTCGCCTTTTACAATTGTATCAATAATAGGGCTTAACATACCATTTGCAGCTATTTGTGAAGCTGCTGAAACTATAATAAAAAATATCCCACCGAAAAAAAGCACTTTATTAAATCTAAAATAGCTAAACAGTCTAATCAATGTACTTTTTGTATCTCTCGGGCGAAGCCGTCTATGGCCATATTGGGATTTCATTACACAGCCACCCCTTTCAGCTGTGACTCGTATATTTCTCTATAGATGGGGGATTTTGCCATTAAGGTGTTGTGGTCTCCAATTGACTCTATTTTACCTTCGTGCATTACAAGGATTTTATCTGCCTGTTGAATTGAAGATATTCTTTGTGCGATTATAATGGTTGTTATGTCTTTTAATTCTGTTTTAAATACCTGTTGGATTTTGGCATCTGTAGTCATGTCAACGGCACTTGTTGAGTCATCAAGTATTATAATCTTTGGTGACTTCAGCAAAGCTCTTGCAATTGTAAGCCTTTGTTTTTGACCCCCTGAAAAGTTATCTCCACCTTGTTCCACCCTGTGGTCCAACCCGTCTTCATATTTTGATACAAATTCCCAAGCCTGTGATTGCTTTAAGGCTTTAATAATTTGTTCATCAGTGGCATTTTCGTTGCCCCACAACATATTTTCACGGATTGTACCTGAAAACAATGTGTTATTTTGCAATACAAACGCTACTTGATCCCGCAATGCTTTAATATCATATTCCCTTACATCTACTCCTCCTACTTTAACACTGCCCTCTGCTACATCGTAGAGCCTAGGTATCAACTGCACCAATGTGGTTTTAGATGAACCTGTAGAACCGATAATTCCTACAGTTTCACCTGATTTTATATGAAAGGTAATATCTTTTAAGGTTTTTTCTTGACTTCCAGGATAGGAAAAGCTGACATGCTTGAAAATAACAGAACCGTCTTTCAATCTCTTTACAGGTCGTTTAGGTTCTTTTATTTCAGACTTCGTACTTAATATCTCTAATATCCTGCTAACTGATGCTGAGCCGCGAAGAAGTTGCATAAAAAAGAAGGAAATCATCATTAGTGACATCAAAACTTGAGTAATATATGTGATAAACGAAATTAATTCACCGCCACCCATAGTGCCAGCAGATACCTGCTTGCCGCCAAACCATAGCACTGCAATAATAGTAGAGTAGATTATGAGATTTAGCATTGGCATAATCGATATAACGAGGGAAATGGCATAAAGTGCGGTATTCTTTAAAGCGTCATTTCTCTCCTTAAATCTTTTTTCTTCATGTGTCTGTCTATTGAACGACTTCACTACTCTAATACCTATTAAGTTCTCTTGAATTATTGCATTAACCCTATCAACACGGGTTTGTAGTTTCTGAAACAGTGGCCTTGCTTTAGGCAAAATTACGGCTATGATGATTGCCGTTAAAGGTATAGCAACCATGAAAACCCTTGCCAATGATGCGTTTATATTAAGTACCATAATCAGTGCAAAAAGCATTAAAAAAGGCGACCTTACGGCCATACGCAAACTCATCATTGTAACTTGCCCAATGGTGTTACAATCGTTGGTGAGTCTAGTTATAAGTGATGAAACAGTAAACTGGTCTAGATTTGCAAAAGAAAAACCCTGAACTTTTTCAAAGGCCTGCTGCCTAATCTCTGCAGCAAACCCAAAACCTGCCCTGGCACCAAAATGTGCACTTATAATTCCAAAGAGCATAGCTAGCAGTGCAGCCCCCACCATGATAAGACCAACCTTTACTATATAATCAATATCACGGTTTACTATACCTATATCTACAATGCAAGACATAAGGTAAGGAATAAATATATCAGCTAAAACTTCTAAAATCATAAATATAGGACATAAAATTGCGTAAAACACATATTTTTTCATGTATGGTAAAAGGGTTTTCAATATAATCTCTCTCCTGTTTTTACAAGTCTTGATGTCTTTTTCCAATGTATATTATACTCAATACAGAAACCTCTCAACCATTGCTTTAAGCTATAACTCGAAACAGATTTTATAAATCAGATTTAAGAGAACCAATTTGCCCCAATGGCTGTCTACGGCACTTACTGCCTTGGGCAATTATACTACTTCTAAATTTTTCTCTTCCATCCAAAATCATGCCTTAGGAAATATGACCGTTAATTTAAATAAATCGCCATCAGTTATAAATGTCAGGTTCTGCTTGTAAATCACCACACCATCCAAACTTTTCACTAAACATTCCCTCTTCTGGAAAGCCCCTTATGTTGTCTCTAATCTTCATTTAAAATTCCTCCAACAGCCTTTCTAATCATGCTATAGGGGTAGCCCCTTCTCTGTAAAAAAGCTATGATTTTTCTCATCTTATCTATAGGCGCATCATTTCGGTAGGTAGTGTTTAGTTTCTTTTCGGCCAACTGTATACAAGCAGCAAGAGATTCTTCCTCGTCAAGAATTTCTTCTAATACGCTTTGGATGATTCCCTTTGATATGCCCTTTTGAAGTAGTTTTTGCTTTATTAGGCCTTCTCCGCTTTGTTTTAGGTTGAGCTCATCGTTGACTAATGCTTTAGCAAAGGCATAATCATCGATATAGTTGTTTTTCTTAAGAAATCGGACCGTCCCTTCAATAGTGTTGATTTCATAACCCTTTTGGCTTAATCTGCTTCTAATTTCCTGCTCGCTTCGAGCCCTATATCCTAATAGTTTCAAAGCATAGTTATTAGCCTTGCTTTGTTCTTCTGCTACTAGGACTTCTTCTTTAAAAGCTGTAGACAATTCCATACCTACAGTCAATTTGTGCCAGATTAACACATCTTCGTGAACCCCAAAGGCAAAGCTGTCATCAATATACACATTATAACGTTTTTTATTTTTCCGCTGTACTTCGATTGCTGTTATTTTTCCCATAACGGCTCCTTGTATTGTTTATTTCGGATTCTGCTGTAGTGCTAGAAAAAACCTCTGATTATCATTGTAAACCCTAAGATAACCAAAGGTATACCAATAATAGCACCTATAATACTAAAGCTGAGAATTATACCAATGATTAAAAAACTAAAGCCTAAAATCACGGCAATTAATCTACCCGTCAAGTTCATAATTGATCCTACTAATTTCCAAAAGGCAGTAAAAGGCCAAAATAACACCTTCAACAAATTATACCTCCTTACTCATCTGGCTATTGCGATTTCAACCTGTTACGTATATTTTATGTAATGGGCCGAAGATCTGTCAATAGGTCTTGTATGTTCTGCATTTTATGAAGAATTACCTTAGTCACCAAATGTAACCGTTTTTTATATTTTTCAACCTTTTATCCTCTTTATATATTGCTCTTCTTGGATTTTCTTCCGCTCTATATATCTTATAGTTTTTAATATCAAATATAGATGACCAAATAGTATCAAAATCTAATTTTTTATCATATTGACACAAGAACCCATAATAACCGCTCAATATTTTTTTAGCATGTTCAAATCCGTCATTGTAGTCAATATCACTTAAGGCATTATATGCCGTTTTATATCTTGTTTCAGACTGATAAACATTTTGATTACTCGCATCATGTTTTTTCATTTCTTTTGAAGTAAAAAGATTTACCTAATAATAAATTTCTCACCATTTCTATTTTTGTCGGGATATCTTACATTCATTTTTATGGGATTGCAT
>MTKW01000066.1_pt1 | contig 11457 bp, 10 predicted proteins | sample 1042761 | NCBI WGS metagenome assembly MTKW01 (sample SAMN06205366, study PRJNA360243) | anaerobic digester metagenome | biome: Wastewater treatment plant; feature: Anaerobic digester sludge; material: sludge; isolation source: anaerobic digester fed with sludge from wastewater treatment plant ...
CAGGGGATGCGGTAGGTTTTCATGACGGGCAGGTGCTGCATGTTGCCGGCGGTGTCTTCCCATTCGGCGGGCGGTGGGGGCGGGTTCCATAGGCGGGTGTCGAAGACGAGTCCGTGCGGGAATGTTTGGCCGGCGAGGATGGTGGGGGCGTGGTGGGGGGCGAGGGCGGGGCTGGGAAGGATGAAGTCGTAGGGGCGGTTGCGGGCGAAGTTGGTGTTGGGGTTGCCTTCCTGGTCGGCGGGATGGTGGTCGTCTACCAGCCAGCGGGTGAGTTCGTTGAAGGCGGCGGTGCCGCGGGAGGTGACGTTGAAGTCGCCGCAGAGGAGGACGTAGTCGTCGGGGGCGAATGTTTCGCGGATGAGGGTGTGGAGGTGGCGGGCTTCGGGGGTGCGGCGGGCGGCGCGGTTTTGGACGAGGTGTACGCTGATGACGTGCAGGGGCTTGGGGCCGGGGATGGCAATGGTGGCCCAGAAGAAGCGGCGGTTGAGGACGTAGGGGTCGTCCCATTGGCCGTGGGCGATGATGGGGTAGCGGCTGATGACGCCGTTGGGAAGGCGGACGCCGCCGGTTTCGCGGGCGAAGTAGCTACCGGGGCCCATGATGCGGCGGGCAAGGTCGTGGGAGGTGCCGAGTTTGTAGTTGAATTCCTGAATGGCGATGATGTCGGGGCGCAGGGCTTGGAGGATGCGGATGCCGGGGTCGGAGTAGGCCTGGGTGGTGTTGTCGGAAAGGTTGGCGGTGGCGACCGTGATGGTGTGGGTGAGGCGCGGGGTGGCGGGGGCGATGGCGGGGGCGGCGTGGCAGAGGGTCAGAAGGAGAAGCAAAATGGCGGGACGCTGGCTTGACATGGGACGGGCAAGGCTAGCAAGCGAAGCGCGAGAAGTCCAGCGCGGGGCGCGTCAACTGGGCGGGAAGCGGAGGGAGAGCCGATGGTGCAGCGGTAGCAGAGCGAGCAGCGCGAAGCCTAGGAAATTCGCCGGGAAGCGGTGAATGGCTACCGCGCAAAGGGTCGCTTGGATGGGGATGAGCAGCCCGAGTAGGTGGCCGATTTGGTGGGGTCTGAGCAGGGCGTTCGGTTCCATTTCTTCGCGCGCAAACCAGGTGACGAGGGCAATGTAGCTTCCAAGGAGGAGCGCGCCGGTCACGGGGGCCCACGTTGGCGACGCGCCGTTGGTGGCGGCGGCCGCGCCAAGCAGAAGGTTGCCGGCGCGGCAAGCGCCCATCAGCAAGGGGCCGGCGTAGCGGTGGCGCTTGAGGCCGATGTTGTAGAGCACGATGGCCAGCACGAGCGGGACGGCGATGCGCAGGGCGTTGAAGAAGGCGGCGAAAAAGACAGCGACCCACAGGAAAATTAGCGCGCAGGCGGTGGCGGCCTCGCGGGAGATGAGGCGCGCCGGGAGGGGGCGGGTTGGGCGTTCGCGCAGGTCTTCGGCGTAGTCGAAAAGGTCGTTCAGGATGAGGCCGGCGGCATAGAAGAGCAGGCTGGCGGGAAGCGCGAGGAGGAGGCGCAGCCAGGCTTGTGGGCCGGCGGCGGAACTCAGCAGGAAGCCGGCAAGGACATCGCCGGGCAGGGTCAGGAGGTTGGGCAGGCGCAGGAGTTGCAGCCAAGCGAGGGCCACGCGGCGGGCGAAGCGCGGGAAGAGGTCTTCGTAGGAATAATAGAAGACAATGACCCGTTGGCGGGCGCGCGCCCAAAGGGATTCGCCGGGCGGCGGAGGGTTAGCGTTGGTAGGTGGCGGGGTCAATATAGGGCAGGTCCAGACGGGGGTTGAATTTGGGGGTTTGAGAATAAAACGCCAGCGGATTGTCGTGCATAATCTGCTGAATCTGGGGTTGGGTGAAACCTTGTTCGCCCATGAAGGTGGCGGTTTTCGCCAGCGAGCAGGGGTCGGACACGCCCCAGTCGGCGGACGAATTGACGAGCACGCGCTCCAGCCCCCATTGGCGCAGAATATCCACCACGCGACGAGGATTGAGCTTGGAATAAGGATAAACGGTCAGCCCGGCCCAGTAGTCGGTTTTGCGGGTCAGGGGCATGGTGTCTTCGGTGTTGTGGTCCACAATAATGAGGCCGGGGTCATAAGCGAATTCACGCAAAATATCGAGAATGCGCTCGGTGCCTTTCTTTTTGCTGACCCGCGGGGTGTCGTGCGGCGTATGAATCAGCACGGGCAGCGCGTGGGCCTTGGCCATTTCGAGCTGCGCCTGAAAAACTTCCTCCTCGTTGGGGGTAATCAGGTTGAAGCCGATTTCGCCAACGGCCACGCAGCGGGGATGGTCGAGATAAGGCGCCATGCCCGCGAGTGTTTCGCGGGCCAGAGCAAGGTCTTCGGCCTCCTTGGGATTCACGGAAATGCACGACCAATGGTCAATGCCATAGCGTTCGGCGCGAGTGTGCTCGAATTCGAGCGAGAGGCGGAAGTAATCGAAAAACGTGCCGGCGTGACGGCGGTTGGAGCCTTGCCAAAAGGATGGCTCCACCACGCAGCGGATGCCGGCGTTGTACATGGCGGTGTAGTCGTCGGTGGTCCGCGACAACATGTGAATATGGGGCTCGATAATAATCATTGCGCGGCAATCGCTGAAATTTCGACACGCCCATCCTTGGGCAGACGCGCGACTTGAACGACTTCGCGCGCGGGATACGGCGGGGCGAAAACTTCAGCGTAAAGTTTGTTGACCAAGGCGAAGTCATCCATGCTGGCGACATAAATGGTGGCTTTAAGGACATTGGCGGGGGTGAGGCCGGCCGCGTCGAGAATGGCCACCAGATGCTTGAGCGCCAGCCGGGTTTGCGCTTCGGTTCCGGCGACCAGCTCACCCGTGGCGGGGTCAATTCCGAGTTGTCCGGAGATAAAGACGAAGCCATTTTTTGAAAGGGCTTGAGAGTAAGGGCCAATGGCGGCGGGGGCTTGGTCGGTTTCAATCAATTTCATCGCAATTCCTTTATTCATTATTCATGGACATTCTACGGCGACTTGAACGCACGGACAAGCCCGAAGCTGACGGACAAGGGCGAGATAATTCCACAAATAAATGGGGCGCCTCAATCCAGCCCTGAACGAAGGGACGGCGATGATTTAGAACGCAATAATGCGACCGTGTTCATCCAGTTGGATGTTACTATCATCGTCTTTCGCGGGGAGACCGTCATTCTCTGGATGGCTTGGAATAATCGGGCCTTTTTCAAATACGTCATCACCATGAATACGGACCTTGACCGTATTGGATTCAATCTCCGTCCAAGTGTGACCATCGTCAGCGACAAGCACATTGCAACGAACCGTAATCGTGTACTCCCCGAGCAATGTCATCTCAAATAGCCGGCTCAAGTCGGGAATCGAATCGCTGATAGATTCCCCCGGCGCCACCACCTGCAGGTGGGTCGAAATGCTCTCCGCATTTCGCGCGCCGCTTGGAGTGAGGGCAGCGGCATTTCCTGTCGGAGTGCGAACATCAAGCTGATATGCTTCCAAAGGACTCGCTACAAGAACGCGCACAGGATGCTCCCCACGGTTCTCGAGAAGCAATCGAACGCAAACGGGCTGGCTGATATGAAACGCCTCCCGATCCGTCCCAATGGATATGCGACAACCTTGCATCAAGGCCCCCCGTTCAATTGCCACATCCCCTTCTCCCTTCAGGTCAGAATGCGCAAAACACACAAGTCCAAGTGTCATTGCCGCAACGAGTGTTAACCGATACATACTCATCTGTTCCTCCCTCAATCTTCCACAATCCATTCTATGTCCTGCGCACGACCCGGCCACAGGGGAAGCGCGACGGAGTTAACACTGCCGGGATTCTGGGACGATGCCTGCCCCGACTCCATGATCCATTCGTCATTTCCATCCCGCACGGCTGCTCCGCTCCAAAACCAATCCAAGCGACGAAGCGTCACCCAGATGCTGTCTACGCCGCTCGGCCTGTACATAAGATATAGCTGAAATTCGTCGGCGGCTGAACGTCTCTGATAGATGGTGCTCAGCGGCGATCCTGGAGTATCTGTTTTGCTATGCACCTGCGTAGCTCCTCCTCCGATGGTCGTTGCATCGTCGCCATAAAGGGGGGTGCTCCCAATTGTATCCAGATAATACTGGCCGTTGGATGTCCATACTTCGACGGTATTGCTCAAATCTTTTAACGTCCGAGTTCGATACACATTGACTAACTGTAAGAATGCTATTTGGCCGGCACCAATATCGGGAGCGGAAACCTCTGCATCCCATCGAATACCTTGCTCATTGGGCGCGGAACTGCCATAGCGCATGTAACCGAAGCGCACAGAGATCGGAGGATTCAAGGGCGTCGTAACAGATGTCAATGCAGCGTCTGGCCTCTCCACGTCACAATTCACCGCAGCTGCAAAGGGAAGCCCATGAATGGAAGCCTCGTATGCAACACCAATATTTTCTCCCCCATCAATCCAATAAAAAGTCACTGTATCGTCAGTCAAATCGCTGACCTCAAGGGCGATCTTGCTCCCCTCATTAAGCGATTGAGTATAATTCTTGATTCGATTGCCGCCGATCGTCCATTGATGGCCTGAAACTTCGAGGTTGCTCGGAGTGACCTTCCCCTTTAGCGCAATTTTTCTGCCCGGTACTGTGCGAACGTTCTGTGCCAGAGGCACCCCGTCAAGGTTTGTGATCTCCACCTTAATAACGCTCACCTGAATGTTGTCGATGCAGTTGGGTTGTCCGGAGTAGCTCCAGCTCAGGGTGGTGGTGCCGGGGGAGATGCCTTCTACGTAGAGATTCGTGCCGTTGAAGCCGTGGAAGGGGGTAACGAATTGCGTCAAGGCGCTTCCGCCGGACGGGGCCGTGTAGATGTTCACAGCGGGAGAATCCCAAGTCAAAACCAGATTGCCCGGTGAGCCGTATGGACCGCAGGCCTCCAGGGTGAGCATGGTGCGGCCCGATTCTATTCAGTGAGCCAAATCTCTTTTGCTCTGGGAAGTAAGTTTGCCGTCATTCGCCCATTTGGCGCGATAATACATCCCGTCGAAAGCTATTCCACAACTTGCCAAGCTTCGATCCTGATAAAAGTTGAGGCAGATCTTGGCAGAACTTTCACCACAACTAAAGCTGCTTATGCTGTCAACTGCATCGTGAAACACCAACGTGCAACACTTATCCTTTACCTTCTTTCCATAGGGTTCATCTTCGAAAACGGTCTTGTTAACTTGACCCACTTTATTCCCGTTCCCGTCAAAAATGAGGTGATAAACAACCTTTTCGTCCTTTATTATGACTGATCCTGTAAAGGTGCCATTCCAGTATTCCTTCTTGACCAACCCTTTTGCCAGCATGTTGCGAATTCGGGCAACCTCGTCTTCCGCCACGCGTAGCGCACGATCAAGATGTTTACCAAGCACCTTGTCAGCCGGCACTTCGTATGTGCCGCCAAGATCAACATGATTGACACCATTTGTGGCGGCAATTTCGTGCGATGTGGCTTCGTAGGGTATGTATTTCTCTTTCCTCATTTTCGACTCGCCTTCAACACTACATATCGTAGTCAAAAGCAGTAATGCGTGTATAAATCTAGTACTCATTTGATTCTCCTCAGTTCGCGTTCAACCAGTCAGACAGATCCGCAGGGGACGTAATCCCATGATATGAAATTGTGTCCACTCCCGCTTCATTTCCAACTATGATAGCCTCGTCTGTACAGTTGTCCCAGAGAACCGTCCAATCCTGTCCGGAAGTCTCAAGGTCGTGAACGTAAGTCACGCCTCCGACGAGGTCATCAAAACCAATATCCCACACTTTAAATCCGGTTGCCGTATGTCCACCGCTACCGCGAGTGCCAAATCTGACTTCTCCGGGAGCCTCAGTACACCAATCGTGAACAGGATCAAACTTGGCGTCAGGATGTTGCGTATTCGGCCACCAACCAGCAACTCCGAAGTACTTGTTGTCATCAACATCAGGATTCAGACTGCGGACCAAATCTTCGATATCGCTGTCAGCGGTGAATTTCCACCAGCTGTGCCCATACTTGTCTTGGGCCGCATTGCCCTCATCGGCATACAAACCCAGTTGGGTGTCGTAGACATAAATCGTGGTTTTCAAACCGGAATCCGTCCCGTCACATGTGAAAGTAAACTCCGTCTTTGATGCGGAATCCGTACTGCAAGTTCTCTGTAATTTTCCCGAGCCTTGGCCTCCATTAATTGTCCAGCCACTTGGGAGGGCGGACTCCACCATCAATGGATTGAGTGTTGCAGTAACGGTAACGTCGCTGGTGTTTGTTACCGAAATCACAAATACTTTTGTTTGGTTATTCCCGTCGCCATCGTCAACCTCCTGCCCAATATTAGGGAGAATGGACTCCACTTTAATAACACTCACCTGAATGTTGTCGGTGCAGTTGGTCTGTGCGGAATAGGTCCAGTTTAGGGTAGTGGTGCCGGGCGCGATGCCTTCAACGTAAAGATTCGTGCCATTAAACCCGTGGAAGGGGGTAACGAATTGCGTCAAGGCAGTTCCGCCGGACGGGGCCGTGTAGATTTTCACAACGGAAGAATCCCAGGTCAAAATCAGATTGCCCGGCGAGCCGTATGGGCCGCAAGCTTCCAGCGTGAGCATGGTGCGGGGGGCGTTGGTGTGGACGGTGCGGTCGGCGATGAATCCGCCGGGGGATTCTTCATCAGCTTCGGCCACCCCCGCAAGGGTAGCATTCGCGCCGAAGATTTGCAGGGGGGTATTCGTCACGCAGTCGGAGAGGCCGACAACGGCAAATGATGCCTCGCCCATTCCGCAGCCGTCGCCTTCGAGATAGATGGTCTGAGGCAGTTGGGCATTGGTAAAGACCGTTTCGCTCAAGACGATGGGCACGCCGCCGGTGGGCGTCCAAAAGGCTACTGCTCCGGTGAGTTCAAGTTGCATCAGGCCGTTCCAGTCGGCGGGCAAGGTCTGTTTCAATAGCAAGGGCTCCCGCGCGGCGTCAGGATGCAAGGTGCGATTCGCCGATTCCGCACCCGTTGCCTTCGAGGTAGATAGTTCGGGGCAGTTGGTCATTGCGAAAAACCGTCTCCCCCCCACTGCGATAGATGGTCGCCGTTCGCCAGGAGACTCGCTTTGACTTGGGATTTGAAAACCTCAAGTCGAAACTCGTCTGCCTCCGGCTGAACTTGCCCCATTTCAGTATCATCAATAGAGCGGATTAATCTTCTTGAATCACGGAAAGTAATAACTCATAGCGCTCGTCGATCATTGGGACACGACAGTTTGTTGTGGGTGTGGATGTTCCAACGGCAGATAAGTTCGCAGCAGCAGCTTTTATCAATGGCTGTTCATCGGCCTGTATCTTTCTGAGTGCGGCCATGCCCTCATCGGGCCTACTGCGCAAAAGAGCACGCGTGGTTTCAATGCGTAAATATGGGTTGGGATCATCCTGCAACTCCTTGCTAGGAACCCACTGATGTCCCTGCCTCTTGGCGTCGCGCTTCTCCAGAGCGATCCGGATAAATGCAAGAGACATATCATCCAATTTGCCTTGCCCGACTACTTTCAACTTCTCGCTCAATCCTTCATCCCCCCCGTTCTCCTCGCCAATGATCCACGCCGAAATGGATAGAAGAACAGGATCCTTGCTGTCTATACATTGGCCGATGACACCGCGTTCCTCCTGCGACAAAGATTCGCCTCCCCTAATATTCATAGCAATTTGTCGAAGTTCCGGGATTTTCTCAGCCGCTTTTGCGTCCATTGGCTTTGCATACGCGCACACCGCGAGTCCCACAAAAAAAAGTGTAGAATAGAACAGGTGCTTAATCATTGTACTTATCCTTTGTTTGATGTTGCATTCCCGGATCGCCCCAATCGCCAGAATGGTCTCCGGTAACACCGGTGTGCCGTTGGCAATTCCAATCTTCAAAATCGTTGAGGATTGAAGCTGGTCTCCCTGGAGTGGGCGTGTTATAGGCCTCCCAGTCATATAGATCGCCTGCGTCGTAAGCCCCGTTGAGATTTACGTCTTCTGTACTGTTGGGTATCCTATCGGCATCCTTGTCATCACCCGGCCCGGAGTTTCCCCTGTGATTGTGGAGCCAGTCTGCATAATTATTCGACCAAAGATCAAGCCAGTCTTTGTAATGCTGTGATTCGTGGATAACTGTCCACGTGAAGTTATCTATACCTTTCAGTGGATTATGGTTGCCATACGGCGCGGAAAAGGACTCCGCATCCCCATCGCTCAAGGTAATCTCTGTCGTTCCCGGTGTGAAACGGGTATACGTGCCGTACTTGAAAGTCGGCGCGGGTGAGCCCAGAGGCGTAACAGTCTGCAACCAGTAAAACATCCAATTAGGCCAATCGGCATTGGATGAGTTAGCAGGGTGATTTTTTTCGTTCCGGGGATAAAATACCTCGTAAAATCTCTCATCCTGCTTGTACGCCTTGAAATAGACTGTTGCCCTCTTGCTCCCGAAAGCCATGTTATTTGCGGGAAGCCCGGTAAAGGTCACCGTCGCTAAGAGATCGTCGCCACTTGCCGTCGGCTTGCCGCCAAGATTCGCCGCATCCCAAGCCAAGGTAGAACCAGCGATCGTATCAACCGCGAATAGGCATCGGTCCCTGATCCAGCTGGCTATCCCGCTTGGCGTGACTCTCGCCTTCAAGTTCATCGTCAAGACACCGGGGCTGGCTGTCGAATAGGTAAATTCATTTTGGCCGTCACCCGACTGCACGGCAGCGTTTATCGGATCACCGGCGGGAGTTATCAAGTCTATTTTAAAGACAATTATCTTTTTCTCTCCGCGACAACCGCCCGCGTCGGTGGCGATGACGGTGGCAATTCCCGGCGCAAGGCCGGTCACTACGCCATTCGTACCGACCGCTATGTTGCCATTGCCGCTCCAAGTATAAGGTTCTCCGGCGGCACCAGACGCCTCCATCTGCGTTGTCTCTCCAACGCAGATAAAATCCTCCCCGGAAACGAGCACCTTGTAGGGGCCGGTGTTCGTCGCGCTAATAATTTCGGCATAAGCGCCGCTGTGCCATCGGTACCCGACCGTGTTGTAACGCAAAACAACGGTACTGTTTGCAAGAATGAGGTTATTTTTATCGTCATGTTCTTTTACCATAAGGCATTCTTCATCCACCCCTTCCGGGATACCGTCATGGCTTGAGAAATACAAGTTATTGCTATAGGCCTCGAAATAAACCTCGTCATAATTTTTGTCCACATCCTCAACCAATCCATTTATTCCAATCTTGATATAATAGCCGCATTCAAGCAAGGCCGGGACATCCAATGCGACCGTCTCGTTTTGTCGCCCGGTATTCCCGCCTGTGACACAGTCCCAGGAATCTTCAACCGTCACCCGCAAGCCAATCCAATTTGTGGTGATTGAGCGGGCATTGGTGACGATAACAGGCGTAACATGCGTGAGCCGATAGGCCAGTTGCGCGCCATTCCAGGCCGAATTGTTGGCCGGTGCGCCCAGTTCGAGTTCCAAGGCGTTTTCAAAGCCATCTCCATCCGGGTCTCCCTCCGCTCCGTTCTCCCCCTCGGCATCCAGAGGATCAAGCGCGTTTTGCACTTCCCATCCATCCGGCAAACCATCGCTGTCCGTATCATCCGCCAATGGGTCGCTTCCTGCGCTCAGTTCGCCCTTGAAAATACGCAACCCCTCTGAACTGGTAAAAACAATGTTGTTCGCCCATGCCGTATAGCGAGGATCACCAATCCACACGGGAATGTCATAGCCATCCAACAAGCCGTCGCCGTCCGTATCAATGCTTTGCGGGTTGGTGTGGTGAATAAAGATTTCCATGCCATCCGTTAACCCGTCGCCGTCGGAATCCTGCCGATTCGCCACGGCATAAAACCGTATCCGCGCGTTGCTGGATATGTTCACATTTTCGTACACGCCAACGCCATTGGTCAGCGCCAGATTGGTTGTCAGACATTCCCATTCGCTTTCCAGCCCGTTAAACGCTGGCGATACCTGATGCCAATGGATGTTGGTGCTGGTGATGACCTCGTCGTTTTCATTAGTCCAAACCACCACGGAAACGCTGGATGTGTGCCAGACGGTATAGGCGAAAATCTCGGCCACGTCCGCTCCGTTCGTCACCGTGAGTTGCACATTTCCGTTGCTCAGAATCTGCATATCCACAAAGCCGAATTCGCCCGCCTCTAAACCTCTCGTTGCCGCGCCGCCAGACTTGGCCGAACGCGATGCATTATACCGCGCAAGTGTTTCCTCAATGCGCCTTTCGGTATAAAGGTACGGCTCAACATCCTCAGTGGGCAGCAAGTCCAGTTGCAGAATCACGCGGGACGGGTCGGCATCCGCCGGCCACTCGCGGGAGCCGCAGTCGGCGGGGATGGCCGCGATTAGCCCCCCCTCGGCATTGTAAATGAGCGTTTCGCGCGTCTTAGGGTCCTGAATCAGCGAAAGCGGATAAGTCACCACGCTGTTTTTGTCCTCTCCTAAAAGCCTTTCCAAAAACTGCTCGTCAAAGTATTGGGCGTCGAACGGCGCAATCGGCGGGAACATTGGCTGAGTCCACGAAAGCCCCGGCGGGGTGATTCGATTGAACATCCGGCGCTGGACTTCCGCGCCCTCCGCCAAATCCTGAATATCCAGAACCTCGTTCCCCATGAAATCGGCATATTGCTCGGCATCAACGGGCGCGGGCTTTTCGGTGCGGGAAGCGGCCGACGCAAAAGCGACAAGGCACAACACACCATAAAGAACGGCGATGCTGCTCCCGATGGCGGTTAGTTGATGCTTTTTTAGTTTTTTCATTGCTCATGCTCCTGGGGTGGCTGGCATGAACTTGGTACCGCGCAAACTGGAAGAGGCGCGAACACCAAGCCCATGCTCTGTAGAGGGACCAGCAAGCCCCATCGCGGAACACAAAACGAGGAGCCGCGCCCATGGCAGGCGCGCCTCTCAAGTCTCGTTCCGCGATAGAAATCTGCTGGTTTTCTACAGAACGTTTCCCCGCACACGCGGGGAAGACTTCAAAAACGCTAAATTAAAAAAGAACTGAACTCGCCCGAACATGACTCATGCTGGGACTACCGAACTTATCGCAGAAACCTACTCGGCTGGCTAGAAAAAATATCGCAACGTCGCATAAGGATAATTCCGCGAAGGGGGGGGGCATCCCGTTGAAATTCGGAATGGCTCGTGAACTCGGGGCTTTGCGTTGTGGCGGGCTTGTCGTATGGTGGTGGGGAGATGAAACCGCTGGCGCGTGATGAGTTGGTTTATGGCTTTACGCCGGAGCCGGGTCTGGTGGCGCTGGAGCACGCGCCNNGAGCCGTTTGCGCCTTTTCTGTGGCTGACCAAGGCGGAATGGCTGGCGGGTTTTGAGCCGGCGGCGGAAATTGTCCGGCTGGCGGGCAACAATCCTTTCCGCTTTTTAGCTCGTTTCGCAACGTGGGCCGACTTGGAGCGGGCGCTGGGGCATCTGCGAAAATCCACGAACAAAA
>MTKW01014476.1_pt1 | contig 11456 bp, 8 predicted proteins | sample 1042761 | NCBI WGS metagenome assembly MTKW01 (sample SAMN06205366, study PRJNA360243) | anaerobic digester metagenome | biome: Wastewater treatment plant; feature: Anaerobic digester sludge; material: sludge; isolation source: anaerobic digester fed with sludge from wastewater treatment plant ...
CCACCTTCACGGCATTAGGGTCTTTGTCCAGGGCCAGGACTTGCCCCGCTCCCAGTCTGGCAGCAGCGATGGAGAGAATGCCTGATCCGCAGCCAACATCGAAGACAGTCTCGCCGCCCCGGATCACCCCCTCCAGCGCTTCCAGGCACATGGTGGTGGTGGGGTGGGTGCCCGTGCCAAAAGCCATGCCGGGATCCAGCTCGATCACCAGCCGGCCGTCAGCCTCTGCCTCTTCCCAGGTCGGTTTGATCAGCAGGCGCTGTCCGACGGCGTTGGGCTTGTAGTAGGCTTTCCAGGCTGTCCCCCAATCGCTGTCTTCCACCTCCAGCAGCGTCACTTCACCCTTGCCGGGGTCCAGCCCATAGTCGGGCAAGGCAGCTACTTTCAGGCGCAGAGTATCGATCTTGTTGGGCAGCGATTCGTCGATGGGCAGATAGGCGATCACCCGCACTTCCTCCAGTGGGAAGCTCTCCTCGGGCACATCGCTATAGTCCTCCACATCCTCGGCCAGAGTAGCAGGGAAGCTATCCTCAATGACCAGGCCGTCGGCCCCCAGTTGATAGAGCAGATCGGCAACGGCTTCTTTCGCTTCTTGAGAGGTGGTGACCTTAACCTCCATCCACTTCACCAGGCGTGCGCCTCCTTCTGGGGATTATTCGTCATTCTTGCCGAACACATCGCGCATTTTCCCAAAGAACCCTTTTTCCTCAGAAACTGATTCGCCCATGGTGAGGGCCAGTTCCTCCAGCAGTTCGCGCTGCCGGGGCGAGAGGCGCCGGGGAGTTTCAACCGCGATCCGCACCAGCAGATCGCCGCGCACACTGCTTCCCAGTCGTGGCACGCCGCGGCCCTTGATGCGCAGGCTGGTGCCGTTCTGGGTGCCGGCCGGCACGTTCAGCTCGACCTTGTCGCCGTCCAGTGTCTCCACCTGAATTGTACCCCCCAGGGCGGCGCGAGGGAAGCTGATCTTCTCCTGACAGATCAGGTTGAGGCCCTCCCGGGTGTAGCGCGGGTGCTGGCGAATGCGGATGTAGACCAGCAGGTCGCCGGGCGGCCCGCCGTGGAGACCGGCTTCGCCCTGACCGCTGGCCCGCAGCCGGCTGCCATCATTGACGCCGGCTGGCACATTCACCTTAACGCGGCGCGTGCGCCGCACCTGGCCGCGCCCCTGACATTCGCGGCAGGGACGCTCGACGATGCTGCCGACGCCGCCGCACTGGGTGCAGGTATGAGACGTCATCATCCGACCAAACGGCGTAGCCTGAACAGATTGCACCTGGCCGCTGCCGTGGCAGGTGGGACAGGTGGTGCGCTGGGTGCCAGGTTCGGCGCCGCTGCCACCGCAGACGGGGCAGGACTCGGTGCGCGGAACCTCCAGCTCCACCTCCCTCCCAAAAACGGCGTCGTAGAGCTCAATCGGCATCTCATAGCTGATGTCCGCACCGCGGCGCGGCCCGGTGCGACGCGCTCGGCCAAAGCCGCCGCCAAAACCGCCGCCAAACATCATGTCCAGAATGTCATCCAGCCCCATACCGGTAAAGTCGTTGAAGCCAAAGCCCTGCTGCCCATCAAAGGCGGCATGGCCCATCTGGTCATACTGGGCCCGCTTCTCGGCATCGCTGAGTACCTGATAGGCCTCGGTAGCTTCCTTAAATTTGTCGGCTGCCTGCGGATCGTCCTTATTGACATCCGGATGATATTTGCGCGCCAGCTGGCGGTACGCCTTCTTTATATCATTCTCACTCGCGTCTCTTGGTACGCCGAGAATCTCGTAGTAGTCGCGCTTCGTCGCCAATGAGCTCCCTCCCTGCAAGCAAACCAGAGTGGGGATCAGTCACCTAACCCCCACCCCTCTTTCTCAATCTCCCTCTTATCTGGGATTCTCGTCGTCCTCTACGGTAAAATCAGCCTCGTGCACGTCTTCATTGCCAGGCTGGCTCTGCTGCGCCTGCTGCTCGGCTGCAGCCTGCTGGTAGACCATGGTGGCCAACTCGTTGACATGCTTCTGCAGCGCATCGTTGGCGGACTTGATGGCCTCCAGGTCGTCGCCCTTGGCAGCCTCGCGCACTTTCTGGATCTCCTCGCGGATGGTTGTCGCCTTGTCCGCCGGCACCTTGTCGCCCAGATCAGTCAGCATCTTCTCCGACTGGTAGCAGAGCTGGTCAGCCTGGTTGCGCTGCTCGGCCAGCTCGCGGAAGCGCTCGTCTTCAGCGGCGTGGCTCTCAGCATCCTTGACCATGCGCTCAATCTCCTCCGGAGAGAGGCCGCTGGAGGACGTAATGGAGATCTGCTGGCTCTTGCCAGTCGCCAGATCCTTGGCGCTGACGTTGACAATGCCGTTGACGTCTATATCAAACTTGACCTCGATCTTGGGAATTCCCCGCGGCGCCGGCGGAATGCCATCCAGCGAAAAGCGCCCGAGCGTTACGTTCTGAGCAGCCATCGAGCGTTCACCCTGCAACACATGGATCTCCACCGATGTCTGATTATCGGCCGCAGTGGAGAAAATCTGGCTCTTGTCCACCGGGATGGTGGTGTTGCGCTCGATCAGTTTCGTAAAGACGCCGCCCAGAGTCTCGATACCCAGCGAAAGCGGGGTGACGTCCAGCAGGAGGACATCCTTGACTTCACCGGCCAGCATCCCCGCCTGGAGAGCTGCACCCATGGCTACGACTTCGTCCGGGTTGACCCCCTTGTGCGGCTCCTTGCCGGTCAGGTTCTTGACGGCCTCCTGCACGGCCGGAATTCGCGTGGAGCCGCCCACGAGGATGACGCGGTCGATTTGCTGCGGGGACAGCTTGGCGTCCTGCAGGGCTTGGCGAGTCGGACCCATCGTCTTTTCCACGAGGTCGCGGGTCAACTCCTCGAACTTGGCACGCGTGACGGTGATATCCAGATGCTTCGGCCCGTTCTGATCTGCCGTGATAAACGGCAGGTTGATGTTGGTGGTGAGCAAGTTCGAGAGCTCGATCTTCGCCTTTTCAGCCGCTTCCAGCAGACGCTGCATAGCCGTTTTGTCCTTGGACAGGTCGATGCCCTGATCGCGCTTGAACTCCTGCACCAGGTATTCGGCCAGCCGCTGGTCAAAGTCGTCGCCGCCCAGGCGGTTGTTCCCGGCCGTGGCCTTAACTTCGAAGATGCCGTCGCCCAGCTCCAGAATGGAGACGTCAAAGGTGCCGCCACCCAGGTCGAAGACGAGAATTGTCTGGTCTGTCGTCTTGTCCAGCCCATAGGCCAGGGCAGCCGCTGTCGGCTCGTTGATGATGCGCAGCACTTCCAGGCCGGCAATCGTACCGGCGTCTTTGGTGGCCTGGCGCTGGCTGTCGGTAAAGTAGGCCGGCACGGTGATCACGGCCTTGGTGACGCTCTCGCCCAGGTAGGCCTCAGCATCCTGCTTCAGCTTGCGCAGGATGAAGGCGGAGATCTCCTGCGGCGTGTAAGCTTTTCCGTCGATGTGCACCCTGAAGGTAGTGCCCATCTGCCGCTTGATCGAGCTAATAGTGTGGCCAGGGTTGCTGACTGCCTGGCGCTTGGCCACGTTGCCCACCAGCAGCTCGCCGTTCCTGGCAAATCCGACCACAGAAGGCGTCAGGCGTGAGCCCTCCGCGTTGGCGATAACGGTAGCCTCGCCGCCTTCTAACACTGCGACAACCGAATTGGTAGTCCCTAAGTCAATCCCAATAACTTTGGACAAGTGAGTACGACCTCCTCTGATTAGAATAACTGACAGGCCCTGGCTAGTCTACTTGGTAGGAGACGATCACGACGCTGGCACGCAGCAGCCGCCCCTTATACAGGTAGCCTGTCTTCAGCTCCCGCAGGACTGTGCCATCAGGCACTTCGCTACTTTCCTCCCGCTGCACCGCCTCGTGCAGGTTAGGGTCGAAGGGCTGATGGAGGCACTCGATGGGTTCCAGCCCGCAGCGCTTGAGGATATCCAACAGCTGGCGCTGCACCAGCAGGACACCCTCAACCCAGGGGTCGTCGCTGGGGCAGTTCGCCAACGCCCTCTCAAAGTTATCCAGCACCGGCAGCAGGTTCTCCAGCAGAGCCAGTTCAGCCAGGACGCTCTGCTCCTCCCGCTCGCGCAGGGTGCGCTTGCGGTAGTTGTCAAAGTCGGCCTGCAGGCGGATATAGCGCCTGTTCAGTTCCTCCAGTTCCAGCTGCAGTTCCTGCAACTCCAGGCTCACAGGGTCATCTTCCAGCGCCTCGGCTGCCTCGCCCTCGGGGGCAGTCGCTGCAACGGCAGGTTCCCTTTCCTCGCCCCCAGTTTCCGGCTGCAGCTTTTCTTCAGTCATCATATCTCCTCCTTGGTGCGACAACCTATCCACTTATTCATGGCTGGCGAATCCGGACTCGCCGCCACCGTCATCCTTCTTCTTGATGATAGTGTCTATCCGCAGAATGGCCTCAGCGATCTCGCCTGCCGCCCGCAGAGCGTGAATCTTCACCAGGGCAGGATCGACTACGCCCAGCTCCAGCATATCAACCACACCGCCGGTGTCGCAGTTGATGGCGAGGCTGTCCTTACCCCATTCCACCTGAGCGGCGCTGGCATCCTCCACCTTTTCCAGGGGGTTGAAGCCGGCGTTTTGCACGATCTGGGCCAGGGGCTTTCGCAGGGCGGTGCTGACGCAATCCACGCCGTAGGAGGCCATGCCCTTGATCGTCTCGCGGGCACGCTCGACGTCTCTGGCCACCGCCAGCTCTACGGAACCACCTCCCGGCACATAGCCGCCGCGCACCGCGGCCTGGGTGGAAGAAGCGGCGTCTTTGGCGATGCGCTCCCGTTCACCGACCACCTCAGCGGTGGCCGCCCCCACCAGGACAGTAGCCAACGGCTTGCCCTGGCCGCCAACAATCCGCACCTGCTCCAGGTGCTCGTCTTCGTAAGCCCGAGCAGCCCGACCTATGTAACGTTCCAGTTCGGCAGCTGCCTTCTTGATACCGGTGCGCTTGATCGGCCTTGCTCCACAGTGTTCGGCCACCTTGCGCAGCTGGCTGGCGGCCACCCGGCGCAGAACCATCACCCCGGCATCGGTGAGCATCTCCTCGGCCAGGGCGCTGACACCCCGATCGACGAGGATCAGGTTGACGCCCAGCTGGATCAGTTTCTCAACGTTGCTCTTGAACTCTCGCTGTAACTCCAGATAGCGCTGAAAGCCGGCTTCGGTTCCCAGCGCCTCATCTTCGATCTCTTCTGGTTCCAGAGCGTCATCGACGACGAGCACCCGCACCCCGGAGATATCCCTGGGCATCTGCTGGTTCAGCCGCTCTTTGTCGACGATCACTCCCATAAAGACTTCATTCTCCGCCCCTTCCTGGGCGATGATGGTGTCGGCCAGTTTGAAAGATTTCTCCTGCAACTTCTCCCAACCGACGAGTTGCGCGGCCTCCACTACCAGATCGGCAATGTCGGCCCGCTCGCGACCCGAGATATAGGCGATGCGTCGCAGCTGGGGATCGTCCAGCCCCTGAATCTGACGTGCCCGCCGCTGCAGGGATTCGATTCCCAGACGCAGTCCCAGCTTCAGCCCCTCGATTACCCGCGCCACTGGCACGCCGCGCACCACCTGATTCACGCCTTCAGCGACGAGTGCTCCGGCCATGATCGTGGCGGTGGTCGTGCCGTCGCCGATCTCCTCCTGCTGGGCTTTGGCAACATTGATCAACATGCGCGCCGCAGGATGGTTGACCTCCATCTTGTCCAGGATGGTCACGCCTGCGTTGGTGATCACCACATCGCCGAAGCGATCCACCAGCATCGTGTCCAGCCCTTTCGGGCCGATGGTGCCCTCCACCGCCTGGGCGACGGCGGAGATGGCATTGGCATTGGTCAGCAGCGCAGCCAGCCTCTCGTCTACCTCGGAGCCTCCGCTCACCTGTTTCAGTGACATGCATGATCCCCCTTTGCTATGGGTCGATCCCTAGAACTGTTAAGGGCAGGGCTACCCCCGCCCTTAACACTAGCGAAACAGCTGGTTCAAAGTCTGGCAGACCTGTTGCACCAGAGCAAAAACCCGATCATACTGCATCCGGGTCGGTCCCAGCAGACCAAACCAGCCGCTGATTCCACCCCCGAGATGGTACTGGGCCGTAACCAGGCTGCAATCCTGGATGGCCTGCAGCGGGTTTTCGGTGCCGATGGTGACGCTGACACCCTGCTGCGCCGTCTGCATGACCAGATTCCAGAGCAGATCATCCTGTTCCAGCAGGCCGAGGATTGACTTCACCTTGGCGAAGTCGCGGAACTCGGGCTGGTTGAGGATGTTCGTCGTACCGCCGAGATAGACCTTGCCGGTCTGATGATCCCTGACACCGGCCACCAGTTCGTCAATCACCGTCTCGATCAGATCAATGCCATCGCACAGTTCGTTGTGGATTTCGCCCAGGTCAGTCAGTCTGATCTTCTCCAGGGGCTGACCAGCCAGGCGGCGATTCAGCCAGGCCTGCAGCGCCGCGAGATCCCCTTCCTCGATGTGCGTGCCGATGTCGATCAGCCGCTGCAGCAGGAAGCCGCCGTCAGTTACCCCAACCAGAAGAATCCGGGTGCCGCGGATCGGCACCAGCTGAATCTGACGCAGGCGGACCCTGCTCTCCATCGGGCCGAGCACGACTGCCGTGTAGTTGGTCAGGGCGGAAAGCAGTCTGGCCAACTGCTGCACAATCTCCTCAGCGCTGCGCATCCGCGCCGTGAGGATCTGCTTGATCATCCTCAGCTCTTCGCTGCTAATCTCCGTCGGCTCCAGAAGCGAATCGACATAGAAGCGATACCCGCGGTCAGAAGGAATCCGGCCGGCCGAGGTATGGGGTTGTTCCAGATAGCCCATGTCCTCCAGGTCAGACATCTCGTTGCGGATTGTAGCCGGGCTGACGCCCAGATCATAGCGACGCGAGATCGTCCGCGACCCTACCGGCTCGGCTGTTTCAATATAGTCATGGACAATAGCGTACAACACCTGACGTTTGCGACGATCCAGTTCCATGACATCACCTCACTGTTAGCACTCTCCCAAGATGAGTGCTAATATGCCTGATTCTAAGATAGCACCAGGCCTTTCTTGTTGTCAAGTATTGGGGCCATCGAGAAAGGATAGGAAGACGCGGTTGGCGACCAAGAGCATTGACTGGGGAATGGCATAGCCCCGCTGCGTCCTGATCAGCCAGCGGCGATCCAGGAGATCGGTCAGCGTTGGTCCAAAGTCATCTTCGAGGCTGCTGCCGAAACGCCGCTGATAGGCAGCCGCATCAACCCCCTGCGTCAAGCGCAGGCCGAGGATGATCGTCTCGGCCTTGCTGGCGGCGAGATCGAGTCGCTCGCTGGAGCCAGTAGCCAGCTGACCGGCCTGCAGTCGCTGCCGCCAGGCCCCATAGTCACTCACGTTGCAGGCTCGTTCGCCCTGCAGGTAGGAGCAGGCCGCCGGGCCGAGACCGACGTAATCGCCGTTATACCAGTAGTTCAGGTTATGGCGGCACTCAAAACCGGCGCGCGCGAAATTGGAGATCTCATATTGCTCCAGACCATATACGGGCAGCTGCCGCTGCGCCGCTTCGTACATATCTGCCACCAGGTCGTCAGCAGGCAGGGCCAATTCGCCAGCCGCCACCTGTTCTCCCAGGGGGGTGGCCGGGTGCACCTCCAGCGCATAAAGCGAAAGATGCTGCAAACCTGCTGCGGCCAGCAGCCGCAGACTCTCCTGCCAGTCGTCCAGCGTCTGCCCGGGGATTCCGTAGATCAGGTCGGCACTGATGTTGTCAAATCCGGCCTGCTGCGCTGCAGCGATGGCCTGCAGCGCCTGTTCAGGGCTGTGCTGCCGCCCCAGCAGCCAAAGCAGCCTGGGGTTCAGGGTCTGGATGCCAAAGCTGAGCCGATTCACCCCTGCCTGGCGCAGAGCCACCAGGGTGGTGGCATCGACGGTGCCGGGGTTTGCCTCCAGGCTGATCTCCGCCGTAGGCGACAAATGAAAATATCGGCTGACCATAGCAAGGGCAGCCGATACCGTCTCGGGGTGGAGCAGACTGGGCGTTCCCCCGCCGAAGAAGACTGATTCGAGGGTCCCGCTCCCCGGCGCGCGCAGCGCTGCCTCACGCTCCAGCAGATCGAGGTACTCCATCTCGTCTATCGTGCTCGGAGTCAGCGAGTAAAAATCGCAGTAGGTGCACTTCTGGCGGCAGAAAGGCACATGCAGATAGAGGCCCGCCATTACTCGTCCACCTTCAGCACCGCCATAAAGGCTTCCTGCGGAATCTCCACATTGCCCACCTGCTTCATCCGTTTCTTGCCTTCCTTCTGTTTCTCCAGCAGCTTGCGTTTGCGCGAGACATCGCCGCCGTAGCACTTGGCCAGCACATCCTTGCGCAACGCCTTCACCGTTTCCCGGGCAATAATTTTGCTGCCAATGGCGGCCTGGACCGGGATATCGAACATCTGGCGCGGGATCAGTCGCCGCAGTTTTTCGATCAGCGGCCGGCCCTTGCTGTTGGCGCGCTCGCGGTGGATGATGACCGACAGGGCGTCGACCACCTCGCCGTTGATCAGGATGTCCAGGCGCACGAGATCGCTTTCGCGATAGCCGATCAGCTCATAGTCCAGCGAGGCATAGCCCTTGCTGCGCGACTTCATCTGGTCGAAGAAGTCGTAGAGAATCTCCGCCAGAGGCAACTCGTAGGTCAGCACCACCCGAGTCGTCTCCAGGTATTCCATGTTCCGAAACGCGCCCCGCCGCTCTTTGCAGAGCTCCATCATGTTGCCGATGAAATCGGTCGGCACGATAATCGAAGCCCGCACGTAAGGCTCAGCCAGATGGTCAATCTCGCCTTCGGGCGGCAGCAACGCCGGGTTGTCCACTTCCCGGACAGTGCCGTCCCGCAGAGTTACCTGGTAGACGGTGTTAGGCGCGGTAGTGATCAGATCGAGCCCGTATTCCCGCTCCAGCCGCTCCTGGACGATCTCCATGTGCAGCAACCCGAGGAAGCCGCAGCGGAAGCCAAAGCCCAGCGCTTCCGACGTCTCTGGTTCATACACGAGGCTGGCATCGTTTAGCTGCAACTTGTCCAGCGCATTGCGCAGTTCGTCATAATCGATGGTGTCCACCGGGTAGAGGCCGCAATAGACCATCGGCACGACCCGTCGGTAACCCGGCAGCGGGTCAGGAGCTGGCGTCTGGGCCGAGGTGATCGTATCGCCCACCCGGGTGTCCTTGACATTTTTCAGGCTGGCGGCCAGATAGCCCACCGAGCCGGCAGTCAGCCGCTCCAGAGGGAGGCGCGCCGGCGTAAAAATGCCCAGCTCGTCAACTTCGGCTTCANNCACAACGCGCAGGTGGGTGATCACCCCGCGGTAATCATCATAGTGGGAATCAAAGATCAGTGCCCGCAGCGGCGCATCCGGGTTACCCGCCGGCGCCGGAATGTCGCTCACGATCCGCTCGAGAATCTCATCGATGCCGATGCCTTCCTTGGCTGAGCAGAGGATGGCATCCTGTGCGCTGAGGCCGATCACATCCTCTATCTCGCGCATCACCCGCTCTGGGTCGGCGCCAGGCAGATCGATCTTGTTGATGACCGGGATAATCTGCAGATTGTGTTCCATGGCCAGATAGACGTTGGCCAGCGTCTGCGCCTCGATGCCCTGAGCGGCATCCACGACCAGCAGCGCACCTTCACAGGCTGCCAGGCTGCGCGACACCTCATAGGAGAAGTCGACATGCCCCGGCGTGTCGATCAGGTTGAGGATATATTCGTTCCCATCGGCGGCGCGGTAAACCAGCCGCACCGTCTGCAGCTTGATGGTGATTCCCCGCTCCCGCTCCAAGTCCATGTTATCCAGCACCTGCTGGACCATTTCCCGTTCAGAAAGCGTGCCCGTGGCCTGAATCAGGCGATCGGCCAGCGTGGACTTGCCGTGATCAATATGGGCGATGATGCAAAAGTTGCGGATATATTCCTGCATCCCCTTGCCCCCTTCCTCCTAAAGCCAGACTAAGCAGTATTATACCATACCGCCTCTGCCCTCAACCCACACCGAAGTGGGTGTGCCCTGGCTGACCAAAGGCTAGAGGGGCTGCCGTTAGACAGCCCCTCGTTTGGTCTTGCTCCTCTCGCCCTGTATCACCTGTGAGCCTGGCTCCTGAGACAGGGGCGCGGCTATCGCTCCGCCTTCTGCTGGTCAGCGATGACGGCGATGATGCCGTCGGCCAGGAATCTGGTGGTGCGCAGGGCTTCGTCCATGGTGTTCTTATCGCCCCCAATCTCGATCAAAACGGCGTTGTCGCGCACATGCTGGTTGAAGCGGGTGTTCTCGCGGACGAGAATGCCCCGGGAGAGTCCTGGATAGAGCTCCTCCAGTTTATTATGGAGGGCCTGGGCGAACTCCAGGTTCTTCCGCCAGTTGGGATGCCCCAATTTCTGGTTGGAGCCAATGACGAAATAGACACGGGCGACGCTCTGCCCCTGAATAACTGTGGTCGTCACCGAACGAGGGACAGCATCGCGATGGATGTCAAAGACATACTCCAGGCTAGGGTTCTTCTCCAGCTCCGCACTGATTGTCTGCAGCGACTGGGAGTAGGAATAGGAGAAGGCATTTCTCACGTTATCTGCCCGGGAGTGAGTGACGGCTGCGCCGCGGTCTATCAGCTCCTCAGCCAGGCGGGCACCCACCTTGACGACCGTCTGTTCGGGATCGCCATAGACATGCGATTTTCCCGAAGTTGGCTGGTATGACTCGGTGTTATGGGTCTGATAGATGAGGATCTGCGGTGTGCGCAGCAAGCCGTGGGCGCTGGCCTGAGCCGAGACCTCGTCTTCCAGCATAGGCACGAGAGGAGGTATCGGCGGATCGGAGGCCGGCAGCAGCTCGATCTCCTCAATCGGGTCGCGCTGGGGCAGATGGCGCAGAACAGGGATGGCCATGGCCAGCATGTCCCGCGGCCGGCTGAGCTTCAGGCGCTGCAGAAGCCGAGCAATGGCCATCGCCCAGGCATTGCTCTGTTCTGCCGCCGAGACGCCAAAGATATGCTTGGGCAGAGCGCTCTGCAGAACCTGTTTCCAGAGTTCGTCCCCTGCCTGCAGCAAGGCCTCTAGCGGCGATGTTTCACTTTGCTGGCTGGCCAGAACTGCAGAATAGGCGCTGATGGTGGGATAGATGAGCGGCGTCAGGAACAGCCCACAGGCCAGGACAACCATCAGCGCCGTGCCCAGGCTGCTCCGCCGCCGCCGGCTACTACGCGGTGGAATAGTATATCACCTGCCTTCTGCGCGGATTTCTCTGATAGCTAACATATATGCGGGGGAGCAGGCATACATGCTCCCCCGCAGTCAGGCTGTGGTCAGAGATACTCGCAACAGGTGATAAAGCGTTATTGCAGGTAGCGCAGCGTGTCGCTGGTCTCCAGCCCCGGCTGGAGGGCTACGTTTAGCCCGCCGGCCAGGATCTTGCTCATCTGGCGAATCTG
>MTKW01010508.1_pt1 | contig 11451 bp, 8 predicted proteins | sample 1042761 | NCBI WGS metagenome assembly MTKW01 (sample SAMN06205366, study PRJNA360243) | anaerobic digester metagenome | biome: Wastewater treatment plant; feature: Anaerobic digester sludge; material: sludge; isolation source: anaerobic digester fed with sludge from wastewater treatment plant ...
ACCCCTGCTTCTACATCAAGTGCTCCTCTGAATAAACCCGGGAATACAAGTACATTATTTACTTGATTCGGGAAGTCAGATCTTCCTGTACCTACAATTTTAGCCCCGCCTTTTAAAGCATCTTCCGGATAAATTTCAGGAACGGGATTTGCCATCGCAAGCACTATCGCATCTTCATTCATTCCTCTAACCATTTCTTCATTGACTATTCCAGGACCTGAAACTCCTATGAATACATCTGCGTTTCTCATTGCATCTGTTAATGAACCCTTTTCTTTATTAGGGTTGGTGTAGCTGGCTACATTTTTTCTTTCATCGTCTAAGCGCTCATCAGATGGATCGATGATTCCGTTTCTATTACATAGAATTATATTTTTTGCACCTGCTTCCATTAGCAGATTAGCTATGGCGATACCGGCTGCTCCCGCACCACTAATGGCTACTTTTACATCGGCTATATTTTTCTTAACCAGTTTTAATCCGTTTAAAACTGCAGCTAATACTACTACGGCAGTTCCATGTTGATCGTCATGAAAAACAGGTATATCCAGCTCTTCGGTCAATCTTCTTTCAATTTCAAAACAAGCCGGAGCTGCAATATCTTCAAGGTTTATTCCACCAAATGATGGGGATATTAACTTAACGGTTTTAATGATTTCTTCCGGATCTTGACTGCTTATGCAAATAGGAAAAGCGTCTACATTACCGAACTCTTTAAATAAGACTGCCTTACCTTCCATTACCGGCATTCCCGCAAGAGCTCCGATATTACCAAGACCAAGAACTGCAGATCCGTCTGTAACAACTGCAATCATATTACCCTTATTGGTATACTCATATGCTTTATGTGGTTCTTTTTCTATCTCTTTACAAGGCTCAGCTACTCCAGGTGTATAAGCCAAGCTTAAATCATATCCATCCCTTACCGGAACCTTGCTGATTACCTCGATTTTACCTTGGTGATCTCTGTGAAGTTTTAGAGCTTCCTCTCTAACGTTTTTTACATCCATCTGAAAAACCTCCTTAAATGATATCTTCTCTTAACTATATAATAACATACAAATATAAGCGGTTCTACAATGATACATTTAGTTTCAACAACCCAGTCCACTTAAAGTGTTATCTCAATAGTCTATTGATGCTGTTTGTAAACCGTTTTAAATAATTTACTTTATTATATGTATAATTTCGGTTTAATAATACAACTTTTGATTCACTTACAATATACTCAAAAGATATTTTTTAGTCAAGCCATCATTTAATAATCTAAGTTATTAATCGTCCATTTAAAGTTAGATACTTTTAACTCTTTTTTAACGCTTGCAAGCTTGTAATTTACATATTTAATAGATAATGAAATTAATTGAACTACTATTTACTATTTGTTTGTGTTATACTTAGTTTGAAGAATAATGTTACTAAAATATTTATTTCTGGAGGGTTTTAATGGTAGAATTTAGACTTGAAACTGATTCAATCGGAGAAAAGGAAGTTCCTCAGGACGCTTATTATGGCGTACAGTCTCTAAGAGGTAATGAAAACTTTCACATTACAGGTGAGCTACTTCATAAAAAGATGATTAAGGCACTTGCAATCGTGAAAAAAGCATGTGCTATCTCAAACTTTAAAGCAAAAGTTATGGACAAAGAGGTTATGGAGGCAATCGTACAGGCTTGTGATGAAGTTATTGATGGTGAACTGGATCACGCTTTCATCGTTGATCCAATCCAAGGTGGAGCCGGAACTACTGCCAATATGAATGCCAATGAAGTTATTGCCAATAGAGCTAACCAAATTATGGGCGGTGGACTTGGAACATATGAATTTGTTCATCCTAATGATCATGTTAATATGGGACAATCAACTAATGACGTATATCCTACCGCAGGTAAAATCGGAACATTATTATTGCTTCCTCGTCTATTAAAAGAAATGAATCTACTATACGAAGATTTAATGAAGAAGTCCAAAGAATTCGATTCAGTATTAAAAATGGGTCGTACACAATTACAAGACGCAGTACCTATAAGACTAGGTCAGGAGTTTCATGCATACGCATCAGTGATTAAGAGAGATATAGCAAGAATTGAGCATGCATCAAATGCTATAAAATCTATAAACATGGGAGCTTCTGCAATAGGAACAGGTATTAATGTAGATACTTACTACTTTAACATAATAGTACCTACGATTAATGATCTATCCGGATTAGAACTCAATCAGTCTGAAGATTTGGTTGACGGAACTCATAACCTGGACGGATTGGTAGAAGTATCCAGTGCACTAAAAATATTGGCAGTAAATCTTTCAAAAATCAGTAATGATTTAAGATTAATGTCATCAGGACCAAAAACAATGGTTGGAGATATCAATCTTCCTCCTAGACAAAACGGTTCTTCAATAATGCCGGGTAAAGTAAATCCTGTTATCCCGGAAGTTGTTAGCCAAGTTGCCTTTAGAGTAATCGGAAATGATGTCACTATTACGATGGCTGCAGAAGGTGGACAACTGGAACTCAATGCTTTTGAACCTGTTTTATTCTACAGTCTCTACCAGTCAATAGAGTTCTTAGAGCGTGCAATTAAGACCTTGAGAGTTAACTGTATAACCGGAATAACAGCGAATGAAGAAAAAATGCTTGCCGATGTTCATAACTCTACCGGAATAATAACAGCACTTGTTCCTCATATTGGTTATGCACATGCTGCCAGAATCGCAAAGAAAGCATTAAAAGACGGAATCCAGATAAGAACCTTAATTGAAGAAGAAAATCTATTAACTAAAGAAGAACTTGACGAGATACTAAACCCGCTTGCAATGACAAGCCCGGGTATCCCTGCAAAACACCTTCTTGAAAACAAGAAATAGAATAAATCCTAATCCAAAACGGCCCATCTATATGATGAGCCGTTTTTTAACCCAAAAACAAAACGTTAATATCTTACAGTAGTCCAAGTGAAAAAGAAATATCTACAATGAAAAGAGTATACTAATATCACTAATGAAGCAATTTAAAGGAGGATTTATTAAGTATCTCAGAATCAAAAATAATGCAAATTACTGATGATAAGTTTTATAAATAGGTAATATTCGGTTGTCTTTATTGTAAATTTTGTTTTTACGTTTTTTGGGTATACATATTGCAAGACGAAATCTAGATAGTACTTAAAGGAGTAGTTATTCAAATGGAATGTTTAAGCAGTCTTTAGTTTCCTCTTGAAAACTATCATTTTATGCTTGAAACTGATATTATAATATATAAAGATTGATATATTAAAATTTATTATTAAATCGATAAAAGTATGGGAGGTATGTAAATGGACAAAATATTACTCGGCGGCGGTAAAGAAAAGGTATATTTATATACGAATATGCTAAATAGACATGGGATAATTGCCGGGGCAACCGGTACTGGTAAGACGGTCACACTGAAGGTAATTGCTGAACAGCTATCTGATTTGGGAGTGCCTATTTTTCTGGCAGATGTTAAAGGCGACATAGCAGGAATTACTTCTCCGGGAGAAATGAATGATAAATTGCTCGATAGAATTCAGAAAATCGGTATTGAAGATTTTGACTTTGACAGCTACCCGGTTGAATTCTGGGATGTCTTTGAAGAGCAAGGCCTTCCTGTAAGAGCAACTATTTCCGAGATGGGACCGGTAATGCTGTCAAGACTTCTCGGTTTGAATGAAGTTCAGCAGGGAGTAATGAATATAGCTTTTAAAGTTGCGGATGAAAACGGACTTTTGCTACTCGATATGAAAGACCTTAAAGCCATACTTAATTATGTAAACGATCATTCGAAAGAACTGCAAAGACAATACGGAAATATATCTTCAGCTTCTGTAGGAGCCATCTTAAGGAGTCTCTTACTTTTAGAGAATGAAGGAGCCGATAATTTCTTTGCCGAACCAGCACTTGATATTAAAGACTTTTTCAAAACAAAGGACGGAAAAGGAGTTATTAATATTCTGACAGCTGAAAAGTTATTTAACTCTCCTAAATTGTATTCTACATTTTTACTATGGATGCTATCGGAAATATACGAAGAACTGGATGAAGTTGGCGATTTATCAAAACCAAGATTTGTTTTCTTCTTTGATGAAGCTCATTTAATATTTGACGACTGTCCAAAGCCTCTATTGGAAAAGATTGAATTGATAGTTAGACTTATAAGATCAAAAGGCGTGGGTGTATTTTTCGTAACCCAGAATCCTACCGACATTCCTGATTCAGTAGCGGCTCAACTGGGTAACCGTGTTCAGCATGCACTGAGAGCGTATACTCCTAAGGAAATAAAAGTCGTTAAAGCAGTTTCCGATACTTTCAGACAAGCAGAAGGTGAAAATATCGAAAAGCAGATAATGGAATTATCCGTCGGAGAGGCACTGGTGTCTACTTTGGATGAAAAGGGAATCCCCACATATGTACAAAGGGTACTGATATGTCCACCAAAATCATCATTTGGTACAATAGAAGCGTCCAAAAGGCTTTCAATTATCAATTCATCACCACATTATGCCAAGTATTCCGAGAGGATAGACTCCGAGTCGGCTTATGAACTACTCGAAATCTCAGCTAAGAGAAGTGAACTGCAAGCTGATGAAGCCTTAAAGGATGAAGAGCTAAGAAAGAAACAACTGGAGCTTGAGAAGAAAGAAAAAGAACTACTGGAAAAAGAACGTAAAAAAACAACTACTACGAGAAGGACGGATTCTAATTTTGACAGATTCACTAAAAATATGATGTCAACAGTGGGTAGAGAGTTTGGAAGGGTTATCTTCCGTGGAATTTTCGGAAATCTTAAGAAATAAAAAATAAACCGTAAATGGGTTAATAAAACCCATTTACGGTTTTTAAATATTTAGTAATGCTGATGCGATTTTGAAGTAAATAATAAGTGATCCGGCATCAACCAATGTAGTTATCAATGGACCTGCCATTATAGCGGGGTCTAGTTTCAGTTTTTTAGCAATTATAGGCAGTACTCCACCTACCAGTTTTGCCATTAGTACAGTAAAAACTAGAGTTATAGACACTACAAATGATATCGTCATATCCATTCTTTCTACAAGTATAAGTCTTAAGAAGTTGACGACTGCAAGTATTGAACCTACCAATAATGCTATTGCGGTTTCTTTCTTTATTACCTTGAAAAAATCTTTTATTTGAATATCACCTATTGCCAATCCACGTATTATAAGTGTTGAGCTCTGACTACCGGCATTACCTCCTGTATCCATTAGCATCGGGACAAATATTACCAGCTGAGTTATCTTTGATAAGACATCTTGGTATCCGTCCATAATTGCACCGGTGAAGGTCGCAGATATCATAAGTATTAGAAGCCATGTAATTCTATGTTTTGCCAGTTTTATTACCGGTGTTTCCAGGTACTCTTCATCAGATGGTGCCATCGCAGCCATCTTTTGGAAGTCTTCCGTAGCCTCTTCTTCAATTACATCCATGATATCGTCAACCGTAATAATACCTGTCAATCTGTACTCATTATCGACTACCGGAATCGCCAAGAAGTCGTATTTCTTAAATACTTCAGCTACTTCCTCTTGGTCGTCAAGAGTGTTTACGGTAATTATTTCAGTATCCATTATATCCCCAATTTTTTTGGAAATATCTTCTGTAACCAATTTTCTTAAAGATACTATTCCGACGAGTTTTGAGGATCTACTAGTTACATAGCAGGTATATACCGTCTCTTTGGTCATACCTATGTCCCTTATATGGTCTATGGCTTCTTGAACTGTCATCTCTTCTTTCAAAGCCACATACTCAATGGTCATTATAGATCCGGCAGAATCCTTAGGATAATTTAAGAATTCATTAATCAGCCTTCGCTCTGAATGTGGTGCATTTTTAAGTACATCTGAAACAAACTCAGCAGGCATCTCTTCAAGTAAGTCGATCATGTCGTCAAAGTAGAGTTCATCTAAAATATACTTGAGCTCCGCATCGGTAATAAGCGATACCATCTCTTTTTGTTTATCCACATCAAAGTAACTAAATACTTCTACTCCAAGTTCTTTGGGAAGAAGTCTTAAAACCAAAAGTGAGTTTGCCTCGTCAAGTTCATCGACTATTTCAGCCAAATCAACCGGATTGAGCTGGGATATATATCCCTTGAGCTCGGGCAATTTCTTTTCTTCTATTAAATTAAGAATGTCTCTTTCCTGTATTAGTGTTCTATCATTCATATATTTCTCCTGTCCAAATTGACCAGCAATTCATTTGTAAATGATTTTGATTCCAGTACATCGTATTTTGAAATAATATAATCAGCATATTCTATAACTGATGCAGCAGTAGGTTTTATAAATGCATCGCTCGTATTCTTAATCATTATGAATAAATGAGGCTTGACATAATGCCTAAGAGAATTGGATTCACATATAATTAAATCAGCATCTTTTGCAATTTCCAAAAACTCTTCATACGCGTTTAAGATGTATTCTTTATGTGTTCTAATCCAATAAACAGATGAACATCCTGCATCGAGCAATCGAACAGTGTCCTTGTCAGTTCCACTGCCCATCTCTTGTATTATATCATAGTTTCCCTCTACACTGGTACAAACTCCACAACCTTCCCCACCTCTTGGGCATAACATATCTCTTGACTCTATTGTTGTAATTTTAAGTCCTACGACATTTAAACTATCCTTGTAGTTTTTTATAATTTCACATGCTAGAGAAGTCTTCCCACTGTTTCTTCCCGTCGCACCTATCATTATCATTCTATTCTCAATAATCATAACGCACTCCTTTATCCTAATACATACATAAAATAAAACAAGTCCATAGGTTCATTATACCTCTATTCACTAAAATGTGATAGAATTAAAATAAATTAACAAAAATTAATTGTTTTTTAATATGGGTATTACATTTTGGAGGCAGTGTATGAAAAGAATAGATTTGGAAGCAGGACTTAATTTAATAGATGAATATATTTGTCCCATTCAGGATATCGAAAAAATTGATATTATCGACGCACTTGGCAGGGTCCTAGCTGAGGACATTTACTCTCCAATCGATATTCCTCTATTTGACAGATCTCCCCTAGATGGTTATGCGATTAGAGCTGAAGATTTGGGAAAGGGCGATTTTACAAGATTAAAAGTCATTGAAAAGATATATGCCGGGGATGTCCCTAAATATGAAATAGAAGAAGGTCTGGCTGCCAGGATTATGACTGGCGCGATGATTCCAAAAGGAGCAAATACGATATTAAAACAGGAACTGGTCGATGTCTATGATGAGTACATAGAGACGAAAGCGCAGCTCTTCCCTTTTGATAATTATATTCCAAAAGGAGAAGACTTAAAAATTGGCGATTTGGTAACTTCTAAAAACAGAAATTTAAATTCCATTTTAATCGGATTATTGGCAGGCATGGGCATTGCCGATGTAGAAGTTTTTAGGGAATTGAAAATAGGAGTTCTAAGTACCGGAAGTGAAGTTGTAGATTATAAATCCAATATAAGTGCAGGAAAGATTTACGATTCAAATAGTATGACCTTTATTCAAAGACTTAAGGAGTTGGGATTTAAGAATATCGTAACCGGTAGATGCGGAGATGATGTGGAGAGTTTGAAATCCGATTTTCTGAATCTCATTAAAAATACTGATTTTGTAATATCAACCGGTGGGGTCTCGGTTGGAGAAAAGGACTATATCCCATCTTCCTTACTAGAGATTGGTGCCAAACCGCTTTTTGAAAAGGTAAGAATCAAGCCCGGTTCACATATGGTAGTTTATAAATACGGTGATGTACCTATTCTTGGACTCTCCGGTAATCCTTTTGCGGCACTGGCAACCTTTGAAATTTTCGGCAGAAGAATCCTAGCTAAATTATCCAATGTTGAGAGTGTCTTTCCGAAAAAGATAAAATCAACTACGATTAATTCTTTTGACAAAGCTTCAAGAGTAAGGCGCCTGGTAAGGGCAAGTTACGAAAACGGAATGGTAAAGTTTTCCAATAAACACGATGCCGGAGTTATGTCCAGCATGATCAGTTGTAATTGCCTTGTTGACATCCCCGAAGGCTCTGAGCCTATAGCCGTAGGAGAAGAAGTTGAGCTCTACTTATTATAGTTTTAAATAAAAAACGGAACTATCACAAAAATGTGATATGTTCCGTTTTTAATGTTTATTTTATCTTAGTTCTCCGGTAAACTTGATGTCCAGTTCAACTTTGGAATTATCTCTTTGGACCATAACTCTTGCACTGTCTCCCAGATTGTATCCAAGCAGTACGGTTTTTAGCTGTGCCATGGATTTGATTTCTTTACCATCTATTCCTGATATTATATCCATACTCTTAATACCGGCTTGGTCTGCAGGTGAACCCGGTACGACATCTATTACAATTATACCGTCTTTGGCATTTAGTTCTTCACCTTTCATATTTTTGTAGTAATCTACGTTTACAGCTCTTATCCCCATTACTACCGGTTCGAAGTTTTGAGTAGTCTTAATTTTATTAACTATGGCAGCAGCTGTATTGACCGGAATTGCAAAGCCCAATCCTTCACCGCCTGATGCTTTGGCAGTATTGATTCCAATCAGCTGTCCTTTAGCATTTAACAAGGCTCCACCACTATTACCTCTATTGATGGCTGCATCTGTCTGAATTAAACCATCCATTGAGGTTCCATTTTGCATGGTTATACTTCTGCCCAACCCGGAAATATATCCTGAAGTCAGGGTCGATTGAAGATCAAGACCCAACGGATTTCCGATAGCTATGGCTTTATCACCTACTTTGATAGAATCACTGTCACCAAGTTCTACAGGTGTTAATCCTGTTTTTTCAACCTTTACAACTGCTAAATCCAGCGAAGGTTCATGCCAAACCAATTTTGCAGGTACACTTTCTTTGTCTGCAAATACAACTTTTATCTGATCAGTTTTGCCATCGTTGACTACATGGGAATTAGTCAATATATAGCCGTCTTCACTGACTATAACTCCGGATCCTACTCCTTCTCCGACTCCCGAAGAAAAAATATCATTTCCCGTTTGAATTCTTGTGGAGATACCAACTACTGATTTTCCTGCTTTTTCATTTACTGCAGATTCTATATTAACCGGATCAATCGCATTGATTTGTACGGCAGTACTTCCGTTACCTGTATTACTTACCGGTTGGTTTTTGTTAAAAAACGGTAGTGCTTGTGTATATAGCATTATCCCCATAACCGATCCGATTAAACCAAAGATAAGTGCTGATAAAATTCTACCAAAAGGTTTTTTCTTTCCTCTGGCCATTTCTTCTTTAACCAGTTTTCTGACTTGTTCTGAATTAACCCCATCTGTATTAGTTTGTGCCTCTTCTGCCCTGTGGCTTGTATTTTCATATTTGTAGTCATTATTAAAAATTGAATTATCATTCTCTGAATATTCATGGTAATGGGCATAAGAGTTAATTCTGTCTTGCCTATACTTTTCATCATCTAAAAAGCTTTCAGTGTCATATCTTCTTTCTCTGTCGATATTATTTCCGGATTCATTTGTATTGTAATCCGAATTAGGATTGTTTTTATTTTCATTCACTTTCATCACCTCTTATGAGCATAGTATAATTAAAAAATATGTAGAAATTATGTTTTACATAAATCGTTAATATTTTTTAATATTTTTAAAAATCCTATAATTAACCGTTCTTTATAGAATATACCCATATTCAGATTTTATAATATATCAAAATAGTAATATTATTGAAATTACATTATTTTTTATATATAATAACTAAGGGAGCAGAAATGCTCCTTAAAATATTGGAGGATATTATGTATCATAATAACAATAGGAGTCGCGTTAGACGTCCGATTAGAAAAACAAAAGTAAAGAAAACTAAATACATCTTGTTCTCTTCTACAATAATAGTGCTCTTGACCTTGGTTTTTATAAAATTCTTTCTTCCAGCATTGAATTCAAACCTAAAAAACAGCGCCAATGTCAGCAACGACTCAGGTAAAGCTGTTTGGGTTGAGAATAAAGAGGACACTATTAAAGCTAAGCCAAAGAAAGATAAAGAGAAAGTAGAAGATATTGAAGCCAAGGATGATTCTGATGCAGTAATCGAACCCGGTTCCCGTGCAGAGGAAGAAAAGCCTGAAGAGCAGGAAAGCGCCTCAAATGAGGACAAAAACAAAAAGAATGGCGAATACGATTTTAAAATGGATTCTGCTGTAGGTTCGCTAATTTATTATAATCAAATGGATAAAAGATGGGCTGAACAATTATATGGTCCTCAAGATCCAATCGGTACGCATGGCTGTGGTCCGACTGTAATGGCAACTGTCGTTTCGAGCTTGACAGATACTCAGATGAACCCCAAGGAGATGAGTGACTGGGCATATGAAAATGGATATTGTGCTGTGGGAAACGGTTCAAGCCACGCTCTCATACCTGAGACTGCCAAGGCTTTCGGTTTAAATGTAGAACCTCTATATCGTGCAAATGCAGAAGATATCAGAACTGCTCTAAATAACGGAAAGATAGTAGTTGCACTTTCAGGGCACGGAATCTTCTCACCTGATGACGGTCACTTTTTTATAATCAGAGAAATAAAACCGAACGGTAAAGTTACCATTTCCGATTCGGTAAAACTGGAACATGTTTTTATGCAGTGGGACATAGATACAATTCTTTCACAGGCGTCACCGGTATCATCGGCAGGCGGTCCCTTCTGGGCAATCAGTAAATAAACTTCGGAATCTTTTCCGGAGTTTTTTTATTTACTAATATATTTTTTCCTTTTTATGTAAATAATCTATGACTTTAAAGTTTAACAAAAAACTTTACGTTTAATAACAGCTGAACAGTGGTATATAAATAGTAGGAACTAAAAGAAAGAGGTGTTTTTATGATTTACAAAGTTGAAATGTACGATTCTGAAAGTCCTGTCATCGATAGAATACTGGAATTAAAAGCTGAAGGTATCGTTGGCGATGACTTCTTTGTACTGGCACAAAACAAGGAGCAAATCGCAAAATTAGTTGAATATAGACTTGCTCATACACATACCGACGACGAAAATACCTTCTGGAAGAGAATTAAAGCATTTTTCAGAGGAGAAGAAAGCATGATCGATAAATGGCATCGAATTGGTTTGTCCGATGAAGAAGCTAGAAGATATGAAGAGGCAGTAGCAAACGGCAATATCTTATTGATTATGGAGAGACCTGAAGTAATCATCGATGACGAATGGAAAGAGTATGTACCACAAGATGATCCTAGTTGGATGGAGAAAATGAGGGATGCTGAAAATTATCCATTCCTTACTAAGAGCGGAATTGAGGATATCTCTGACATCCCAAGTGACTTGATATCCGATGTCATTCCTACCGAAATTAGTAAGAATGTTGATACTGACGCAGATAACCCTATGAACGAAGTTCCACCTAATAAAACCACACTATGATAA
>MTKW01016571.1_pt1 | contig 11451 bp, 10 predicted proteins | sample 1042761 | NCBI WGS metagenome assembly MTKW01 (sample SAMN06205366, study PRJNA360243) | anaerobic digester metagenome | biome: Wastewater treatment plant; feature: Anaerobic digester sludge; material: sludge; isolation source: anaerobic digester fed with sludge from wastewater treatment plant ...
GGCCATGTGATCCGGGAAGGTTCAGCCAAATTACGGCATTGCTAAAACTTAGCCATTTCCTCCGGTTGTGTCTGAATACACTCTAAAACTCTGTGGTTCCTGTAAAGGTAAAGGCAGGAACCCTGATGGCAGGAGCTACAGTCCGTCCTGCCTTAACCATGTCCTTGCCCACCATATCCATAGTTCCAAAAACCCTCAAAATACTTTCTGTGAACCTCAGGTTCTTCACAGGCCTGGTTAGCACTCCGTCTTCAATCAAAAAAGTACCATCCCTGGTCATCCCGGTAACGAGCAACCTGATCGGGTGTGCAAGATTGGTATAGTGGAATCTGGTAACAAGGATTCCACGCCTGGTATTTTTGATCATGTCTTCAACTGAATAAGGGCCGCCGGCCATAAAGAGATTTACCGCCATAGGGCCCCAACCACTGAAACCGCCGTGGCCTGTAGGTTTCTTTCCTTCTTTTCTGGCGTTCTTGTAATCGTAAACCAGCTCCCCGGCAACACCGTCTTTGACCATTGTTACTTTCTTCTTGGGAACGCCTTCCAGGTCGAATGGCATTGGAAAGCCCCGAGCATCCAGGCCGTCATCCCAGAAAGTGAACAGATCACCGAACAGTTTTTGCCCCAATTTCCCGGAGACAAAGCTCCTGCCATCCCTTACGGCCTGGGCTGAAAACCCCATCCAAGCCAAATACAGGAGCATATCCGCAACAGCCAAAGGTTCGAGGATCACCTCATATTCGCCGGGATCAATGCTCACAGGATGCTGACCCATGGCACACTTCTCAGCTGCTTTCCGCCCTACTTCCGAAGCTGATATTTCGGCCACATCAATGGCTCTCCCTTCAGCATAACCGGAGCTGGTATCAGACATGACTACAGTGCTCACAGAAGCTGTTGTTGAAGGGTGATATGCTCGTACACCTAGCGAGTTTGCCACACACAATTCACCTGCATCTGTGGAAAAAGCCCCTGCCGCCTTGAATCCCTTTGCCTTCGCCTGATCTATCACTGTTCTTACAGCAGCCGCCCTATCCATGGCAGAAAATGCGTAAGTATTATCTGAAAAAGCATCCAGTTCACGAATATCCTCAGGTTCAGGAATTCCCTCAAAGTCATCGTTAGGCTCCTGCAATCTTGCTACTTGGGCAGCCATCTCAACAACTTTCCTCAAAGAATGATCATCTAAGGAATTGGTGGAAGCTACCCCTATTCTCTTGCCAAAAATGACTTTAACCGAAATACTCTGGTTAGCCTCGGCAACATTCTGATGAATGTAGTTTTCGGTAAACCTTGTGAGGGTGGATACCCCGCCTTTCATTACAACCTCTGTTAAATCGCCCGGCGATTGGCCAATAACTCTGTCTGCAACTTCCAGGGCTCTTTCCTTACCCAAAAGCCCTCTTCTTTCTGTTATCCCGGTTGATACTCTCACTTCCATTTGCCGACACCTACCTTAACATTTCTGAATCTTGCCGGTGCGGCTCCATGGCCAACGTGTGCAACCTGCCCTGGTTCTCCCTTTCCACAATTGGCAAGCCCCCACAAACGCCACTCATCTTTGTTTGCCACAGCGTCGCAAGAACGCCAGAACTCATAGGTTATCCCGGTGTAGTTAGGGTTTTTCAGCATGGCGCCCAGGGAGCCATCCTTGATTTCATACGCTACTTCAGTGCCAAACTGGAAGTTCAAACGCCTGTCGTCAATGGACCAGGACTTATTAGTTTCCATGTAAATGCCGTGTTTTGTGTCCTTGATCATCTCGTCAAGGGTCCAATCACCTGGTTCAAGGTTGATATTGGTCATGCGGATAATCGGTACCCGGTTCCATCCGTCAGCCCGCATGGCACCGGATGACTCCAGCCCTATTTCAGAGGCAGTCTCTCTTGAAGACAGGTAGTTTCTGAAAACACCGCGGTCAACTATCATTGTGCGTTGGGCCGGTACTCCCTCATCATCGTATGCAAAAGTCCCAAGCCCACCTGGAATAGTAGCATCGGCAACAATATTGACATTGTCAGACCCGTATTGGAATCTTCCTTGCTTTTCTGTAGTCAGAAAACTTGTGCCTGCAAAACTGGCCTCCTGGCCAAATACCCGGTCAAGTTCAATTGGATGGCCGCAGGATTCGTGGATCTGCAGTACTAGTTGAGAGCCGTCAAGAATCAAGTCAGTCTCCAAGCCAGGGCATTGTTTTGCTGACAAAAGATCCACTGCTTCAGAAGCAATTCTCTCGGCATGATCCAAAAGATTCATCCCCAGCACAAGCTCATATCCCCTTGAGGCACAGTCTCCTCCCGCTGAATTGGGATATGACCTTCTTTGCAGTTCACTGCCATCTGTTGCAGTTGCTTCAATTCCTGCACCTGTCTCTGTCTTAACCTGTTCTATATAACTTCCTTCACTCGACGCAAACAACTTGCTCTCGCGTAGACTCCACATACTCCCTGATGCTACCCTAATCTTCTTGTTTTGGCGAATGAGCCTGTCTGATTCAAGCAAAAGGCCAATCCTGTCTTCTGCCTTGACCGAAAACGGGTCGATTTCGAATTTCGATTCCCACTTGCCGGTAACTGGCTCCACTGCTGCCAGCTCCACATCCTTATCCCGCTTAACAGTGGCAGACGCCTTGGCTATGGACACTGCATCCTTTGTGACTCTTTCAATCTGCGCTTTGTCCAGCAGGGAGCTGGACGCAAAACCCCATGCGCCATCATACAAGGCCCGGACTCCAAAACCTTTCGTCACCGACGAACCCATAGACTCTACGTTGCCGTTTTTTGTCTGGACAGACTCTTGCTGTTTGGTAATAATCCGGATGTCAGCATATGTGGCACCCATTTGCTTCGCCTTTTCCAGAGCCAAGTCAGTAAAATCCTTCAATGCTCACACCTCCCCACAATCCCTGAAAACAAGGGCAGGAAATACTCTGTTACCCGGGTTAGTGCCCACCCTCCCGGAATTATGTCAATACACCATCTTGTGATGGCTGTCTCTTAGAATCTGGCCTGCCCTCACCCCGGTAAGCCGGTTGCTTTCTACTGCAACCTTTCCGTTCACCAGCACGTACTTAATACCTTCCGGCAAAGCTGCAGGATCCTCTACGGTAGCCTTGTCTCTCACTGTCAAAGGATCAAAAACTGTGATATCAGCCCAGTAACCTCTGAAAATGCGCCCCCTGTCCAGGATATTGCACCTTCTGGCAGGCATGGAAGTCATCTTCATAATCGCTTCTTCCAAAGAAACGATCTTTTCCTCACGGGCGTATTTACCCAAAACCCTGGGATAAGTGCCATAGTGCCGGGGATGCAAAGAAGAGTAGTCCCGGGCCTTTTGGCTGTCCTTTACAGGGTCTCCTGAAATAGCGTCGGTACCAATCATGACCAGGGGATGAGCAACTATTGTACGAACATCGGCTTCACTCATAATCCCTGCAATTTTCACTTTGAGTTCATTTTCAACAAGCAATTTGACCACAGCTGCAGGTATATCCAAACCCATAGCCTCTGCGGCCTGGCCTACATCCATCCATTCGTACTCTTTGGTATTGGCGCAATGGACTATTCCGTACTGATATAACCTGGATGAAGTGTATCCCGCACTTTCATCAAAATATTGACGAACCCGGCCGGGAGTTGCAGGATCCTTCAAAGTCTTGAGCAACTCGTCATCTTTCGTTTTTTGAAGGCCTGGTGGAAGTTCATTCTTGAGCAACATAACCGCTGAGTATGTATACGGGTATACATCGGCCATAACATCAATCCCTGCTGCCCTGCCTTGTTCCAATATACCAAGAACTTCGCCTGCTCTGCCCCAGTTATCCTTACCTACAACCTTCTGGTGGGCAACCTGGCCCCTGACACCTGAGCGAGCACTGATGTCAACAATTTCCCCGGTAGCCCAATCCACGTTGGACCACTGATCCTGGATATGGCTTGAATGCAACCCATCGTATTCAGCCACAACCCGGCAAAGTTCGATCATTTCCCGGAAAGAACCATAGCAGCCGGGAACATAGGCCCTGCCGGTGGTTATGCCGAAAGCCCCTTCTTCCATAGCCTTCCGGACCATATCTTTCATCAGGCTGAGCTCTTCTTCAGTGGGATACCTTGAATCCATGCCCATTACACAGCTCCTGATAGTACCCTGCCCGGCCATAAGACACTGGTTTGTGCCGGTGCCAATTTTCTCCAGGTGCTCAAGAAACCCGGCTACGCTGCGCCAGGGTATATCAACATCCCCCTCTCCGGGCCGGCTTGCCATTTTCTTATATGATTCGGCTGTCTTTTCGGTCAGGGGAGCCACTGAAAGGCCGCACATTCCCGTTATCTCTGTGGTTATTCCCTGCACCAGGGAAGAACCTGCGACTGGGTTTTGCGCAATCGACCTGTCGGTGTGGGAGTGAATGTCGATGAAACCAGGAGCCACTACCATTCCTTTGGCGTCAATTTCGTGCCCGGCTCCAGCCTGAAGGTTCATCCCTCTGTCGATTGCAGCTATTTTTCCGTCTTTTACCCCGATGTCTGCAAGATAACCGGGTTTTCCGCTTCCATCAATAATCAGCCCACCCTTAATCACCAGATCAAGCATTTGGAAAATACTCCTTTCACATCATTAGGCCTACGCCTTAAGATTAGTAAAGGCCTTAGACATAAATAAGTCTTCGCTTAGATCTGAGAAATATCCTTTCGTTCCCCACGAGAAGGTATGGCCCTTTGTAGACTGTCCTTTAAATTCATCAACTTGATTCAGGAAAAATACCCTTTATTTAGAAGGGATTCTAAGGGGCCCGTCGAATTATAGGGTGTGCCGAAAACCCCAAACCAGGTGTTTGCAAACAGCTTGCATTTAGATGCAATAAAGAGTCCGGGAGGTGATTAAAGCGCCAGTAAACGGCTCAAGCACAATTTGCGTATAATCTTGCATCATCCTCATTTTAATAAAACCAATACACAAATACACAAGCTCCACTGTGCCCCCGAGCAACCTCTTTATGTATACCCATAGGCAATCATACATCCTGGTTTCACCGAATTTTCTCTTTTGAGGAAGGTGTCTCCTAATGGGAATTATAAAAAGAATGCTACCGGCTCTGCTCGTAACAGTGATGGTTTTAGCAGGGTGCACTCCGGCTGCTCCCCCTGAAGACAAGAAAGAGGCCTTAAGAGAATCAGGTGACGTGTACAGCCTCTACTCGGGCGAAATCAAAACCATCAACTACTTGGTCACCTCTACTACCGCTGAGTTTTCCGTCGCAGCCAACACTGTCGACTGTCTTGTGGAATATGACCACCTCGGCATCGTTAAACCGGCCCTTGCAACTGAATGGTCCGTATCTGATGACGGGCTGGTATGGGCCTTCAAGATTAGGGAAGGCGTAAAATGGTACAATTACAAAGGCGAAGAATATGCAGAAGTCGTCGCCCAGGACTGGGTTGATGCTCTCAAATACTCTTTTGACCCTGACAACGCTTCAAGCACAGCAAACATTTCGTACAGCGTTATTAAAAACGGCGAAGCTTATTTCAAGGGCGAGATTGACAATTTTGAGCAAGTTGGAGTGAAAGCCAAAGATAAGTACACTTTGGAATACACTCTGAACCACCCGGTTCCCTACTTCTTGAGCATGCTCACCTACTGCCCGTTCATGCCCGCCAACGGACAATTCCTTGAAGAGGTTGGCGAAAGCTTTGGCACTGACAACACTAACATTCTCTACAATGGAGCTTATATACTCTCGGCCTGGGAACCCCAAAACCAGCATGAGTTTATAAAGAACGAAGACTACTGGGATGCTGACAATGTTTACATCAAAAAGATCGTGTCCAAATACAACAAAGAAGCTTCAACCCTGGCCCCTGAGATGTTTTTGCGCGGCGAAATCACAGGTGCCACCGTGCCAACTGATTCCCTGGACGATTGGATGAACGACCCTGAAAAGAGCAAAATGGTCCGCCCTGCATCAACAAGTTTTTACAGTTATTTCTATGCTTTCAACTTTAATCCCAAGTTCCCTGACGAGTACGAACCTGAAAACTGGACAATTGCGGTCAACAACAAGAACTTCCGCAAATCAATATTCCATGGCCTTGACAGAGTGACTGCCATTATGACCATGGATCCATACGAACCGGAGAGAATGCTCACTAACACCATTACCCTCAAAAACTTTGCCGCCGCAGGGGGAAAGGACTATACACAAATAGGCGATCTGGCAGCTATTACGGCAGGTGACAGTTTCAGCAAGGAACTTGCCCTTGAATGTCGTGACCTTGCAAAACAAGAGCTTGACGGCAAAGCCAACTTCCCGGTAAAGATAATGATGCCTTACAGGACTTCCGATACCTCCTGGACCAACGAGGCCCAGGTAGTTGAACAGCAGCTTGAAGGATTGCTTGGCGAAGACTTTATCGACATTATTCCTGTAGGTTTCCCGCCGTCGGGCTTCCTGGATGCCACCAGAAGACAAGGCAACTACGCTCTGCAGTTGTGCAACTGGGGCCCTGACTACGCTGATCCGGAAACCTATTCAGAACCCTTCTGGCCCGACGGAACATACAACTGGCCCGAAAAAGCTGAAGGGTACATGGCAGATAACGGCAAGACCATGTATGAAAACATGCTCGATGCGGCCCGGGCTGAAGTTGTGGATGTCGAGAAACGATTCGAACTCTTTGCCAGGGCTGAGGCACTTGTCATCAATGAAGCCTGGGTCATACCCTTCCGTGTAGGCGGCGGAGGTTATGTTGCCACAAAACTTGAGCCCTTTACTTCGCCCTATGCGCCTTTCGGCGTTGCAGACTTGCAGTACAAAGGACAAATCGTTATGGAAAAACCCATGAGCTCGGAAGAATACAAGGCAGCATATGATAAATGGATAAAAGACAGGGCAGCTGCCCTGGAGGCGGAATTGGCAAGATGAGTCTGAATGTTTGAATTCCCGGAATACAGACTTATGCTGCTCTACCAGAACTGTCTTAGGTGGCCAAAACTGAACACTCCGGAAGATAAGGCCCTTTGGCGTGTCTTATCTTCCGGTTATCCCATGTCATGGATCGGGCCTTCCGGGTTTCGTCTAAGGATATCAGGCGTTGTACTCTGAGAGTTTTGTCATGGAAATCGATAGCAAAGGACAAAACATCTGGCAAGAAGAGGGTAACTCACCATGCTAACGTACAGTCTCAAAAGACTACTCCAGTCACTGGTAACGGTTTTTGTAGTGGTAACCCTGGTCTTTCTACTAATGCGGCTTTTGCCGGTAGAAGGTTATTTCGCTGATGGCTACGATAAGCTAACCCCTGAGCAGCGTGAAGCAATACTCAGAAAATTCGGGCTGCTTGATCCATGGTACATCCAGCTCAAAAACTTCTATGTCTCATTATTCAAAGGCAATCTCGGCCATTCTATCATCTACCGTCCAAATGTAGCTATATCCGAAATTCTTAGACTCAAGATTCCCTATTCGATGGCTTTCGGCATAGCTGCTATGATTCTCTCATTGGCGGCGGGCCTTGCCATGGGAATCCATATGGCCCGGGAAAAAGGCAGGTTTTGGGACAGGCTTTGGTCCGGTTACGTTGTATTTATTAACGCAGTTCCATCTGCTGTCTATCTTCTGTTCATACAGCTGTACGTCACAGACCTGCCCCTGGTCAAATTGCCCATGCTTTTTGACAGATACACAGCAATTAGCTGGATTCTTCCTGTTGTCTCAATGTCCCTAGGCGGAACGGCCGGTTATGCCATGTGGATGAGGCGTTATATGGTCGACCAGCTCAACCAGGATTACATCCGCCTGGCCAGAGCAAAAGGAATGTCTGATAAACAGATCATGGTCAAACATGTTATGCGAAATGCCTTTGTGCCAATGGCTCAGTATTTGCCTGCTTCAGTACTGTTTACCATCTCTGGCTCAATATACATAGAGTCTTTGTACTCTATCCCGGGTATGGGCGGACTTCTGGTTGACGTGATTCAGCGCCAGGATAACCCTTTAGTGCAAGCATTGGTACTAATATACTCAGTCATGGGGATTTTCGGCCTTTTCCTTGGAGATATCTTGATGGCCATTGTTGATCCCCGTATTAGGCTGGAGAAGTCAGGAGGGGCCAGGTAATGCCGTCACACAAAGAAGAACAAGTCATACAAGCAATCGAAGATCGGGCCCTTTTTACCTTTGCAGGGTATGACCCTCGGGCGGGTGAACGTACAGGATATTCCAACTACTCTTACTGGGGGTCTACTTTACGAATTTTTCTAAAAAACAAGATAGCAGTATTCTTGCTTGTACTCATGACATCTCTTGTATTGTTCACTGTCATCCAACCANNGCATCCATATTCGCAACCAAAAACCCAGTAAGGAATTTTGGTTCGGAACTAATGTAATCGGGCAGGACCTGTGGGCACGCATATGGAGCGGAACACGGACCTCGTTGTTCATAGCAATGGTTGTTGGAATATGGGAAATCTTTTTTGGTATTTTCATAGGAGCTATTTGGGGTTATGTCCGACAGCTGGACGCTTTGATGACAGAAATCTATAACGTTATTAACAACATACCGACTACCATTCTCTTAATGCTCCTAACGTATATTATGAGGCCCAGTCTGAAAACAATGATTGTGGCAATGTGCGCAACCGGATGGCTGGGTATGGCACGCTTTGTGCGAAATCAGATTGTCATTATCAGGGACAGGGAGTATAATCTTGCGTCCCGCTGCCTTGGCACCCCGACTTCGCGAATAATCACAAGAAACCTCTTGCCTTACCTGGTATCGGTTATCGTAATGCGTATAGCCTTGTCTATCCCCGGTACAATCGGCTGGGAAGTGTTTCTCACCTACATAGGCCTGGGCCTGCCGATAACTATCCCTTCCCTGGGAAATCTTCTGAATGAAGGGCGCAGGGTAATGATGGCTCCTTCCCTCAGGTTCCAGCTAGTCTTCCCGGCAATAGTGCTTTCAGTCATAACCATTTCATTCTACGTTTTGGGGAACGCATTTGCCGACGCATCAGATCCCCGGAACCACTACTAAAGGGGGGCAACACAATGAATGAACCAATTCTTTCAGTAAGAGGCCTAGTCGTTAGATTCAGCCTGCGCGGGCAAGTGCTCACAGCCATTCGGGGTGCATCATTGGACCTGTACCAGGGAGAGACACTGGCAATAGTCGGAGAGTCGGGTTCAGGAAAGAGTGTGTTCACAAAATCCTGGATTGGAATGCTCGATGCAAACGGCTGGATCGATTCAGGTGCAATAGTGTTCGAAGGCAAAAACCTGGCAAGGTTTAGCACTGAACAAGAATGGCTCACTATACGAGGCAAGAAAATCGCAATGGTTTTCCAAGATCCCATGACTGCCCTTAATCCGCTAAGAACCATAGGAATACAGATCCAAGAAACACTTGAACTCCATCAAGATTTACGTGGAGAAGAAGCCAGGGCCCAGGCTGTGGAAATCCTATCAGAGGTAGGCCTAAGTAACCCTGAAATGCGCTACAGCCAGTATCCTCATGAGTTTTCGGGAGGAATGCGCCAGCGCGTAGTGATTGCCATTGCTGTTGCCTGTAATCCAAAAGTCTTGATTTGCGACGAACCCACAACAGCCCTTGACGTAACTATCCAGGCCCAAATACTGGAGCTCATCAGAGAGCTTCAGCAAAAACTGGGAGTTACCCTTGTGTACATAACCCACGACCTTGGGGTGGTGGCCAATGTGGCTGACAGAGTAGCGGTGATGTACGCAGGAGAAATCGTCGAGTACGGTACTGTTGAAGAAATCTTCTACGATGCCAGGCACCCCTATACCTGGGCTCTTCTCTCTTCCCTGCCCCAGTTGGGGGTCAAAGGGGAACCTTTATATTCGATTAGAGGCACTCCGCCAAACCTGTTTACTGAAATTCGAGGGGATGCTTTCGCAGTACGTAACCCTCAAGCTCTGAAAATTGATTTCGTAAAACGTCCACCATTTTTCAAAGTAAGCCCAACCCATTTCGCCAAGACATGGCTTTTGGATCCCAGGGCACCTAAAGTGGAGCCACCGCCGGCAATCAAAGCCATGGGGGCTAAGTACAAGAGGTATGTAACATGAAAAGCAACGACAAAGAAGTCATTCTTGAAGTGAAAAACTTGCGGGTGCAGTTCAAAGTTAAGGGCAGGCAGCCTTTTGTGGCAGTGAAAGATGTGTCTTTTCAGGTTTATAAAGGTGAAACCTTTGGCCTGGTTGGAGAAACAGGCTCAGGCAAGACCACTATCGGCAGGGCAATAGTAAGGATTAACGAAACAGCCGCGGGAGAAATTTTGTTCAAAGGCCGCAAGATAAACGGCCTAATTTCGAAAGATCTGGACCGGGAAGTCACTCATAAAATCCAGATGATTTTCCAGGACCCTATGGCCTCACTGAACGAACGGTCTAAGGTTGATTATATTGTGTCCGAAGGCCTCTATAATACAAGGGCCTACAAGGACGACAAGGACCGCCATGCCAAGGTGGAAAAAGCCTTGTTAGAGGTAGGGCTCTTACCTGAATTCGCTTCCCGCTTCCCCCACGAGTTCTCAGGAGGGCAAAGGCAAAGGATCGGCGTAGCCAGGGCCTTGATTATGGAACCTGAATTCATCATCGCCGATGAGCCTATATCTTCCCTGGACGTGTCCATTAGAGCTCAGGTTCTTAACCTCTTGTCAGAACTTCAAACAACAAAAGGTTTAACTTACATGTTTATCTCTCACGACCTTTCAGTGGTCCGGTTTATTGCTAACCGGATAGCAGTCATATATCAGGGGCAAATTGTGGAACTGGCTGAAACCGAGGAGCTTTTCCAATTCCCTCTCCACCCGTATACCCGGGCACTTCTTTCTGCAATCCCGGTTCCGGATCCCAGAATCGAAAAGAAAAAGAAAGTGGTGGTATACGATCCAACCTGCCACGATTACTCCAGAAGTACACCTCAATGGGTAGAGATTGTAAAAGGGCACTTCGTCCTTGCAAATAAAATGGAAATTCAGCAATACAGCAGGACCTGAGGGCCACGCAACCAGGAGTTTACGTATCTAGAAAAATGATGCTTTAAAAAACACAGCACCTATTCCAAGCCAGTGATAAAGGATGGTTGCCAGAACTCCAATCTGGCACGCGGACCACAAGAGGATCCAGGCCATATGGCCTTCGTAATGGCCCAGGGGATCAACGGGTTTCTCTTCATGCAGGTTCCATGCAAGAAAAGATGTTCTTCGCAGGTAGATAAACCAGGCCAGCAAAAGATAAAAGAACATAAAAGCAGGAAGAAACTGCCCCATGTAATACATGTTTTCAAAACCCCATTTTGCCACAGCAAAGGAAACAAGAACTGCAAAACCTGTCGGGAAAAACCCATATGCAAATGTCTTCACTGATTTCACCGCCAACTTTTTCATCCGGTGCTTAAGCGAATTTTCCCACTCTCACTGT
>MTKW01022638.1_pt1 | contig 11443 bp, 6 predicted proteins | sample 1042761 | NCBI WGS metagenome assembly MTKW01 (sample SAMN06205366, study PRJNA360243) | anaerobic digester metagenome | biome: Wastewater treatment plant; feature: Anaerobic digester sludge; material: sludge; isolation source: anaerobic digester fed with sludge from wastewater treatment plant ...
GGGGCATCCATCCCGTCGGTACCGTCGGTACCATTCGGATTTTCAGGATCCTGCCCGTTCTGGCCATCAACGCCATCCTGGCCATCAATGCCGGCACGGCCATTTTGTCCCTGGGCATAACAATCTCGAATAACACACTTATAAATCGTCGGACTGCTGCCATTGCTCAGATAAAAAGCACCGCCAAAAGCATCCAAGCCATCGGATACGACTTCACGGGGGTTGTTGACCGCATACGCGTTGATAATAGTAATACCACTGACCAGGGACTCCGGTCCTTCTCCGTTTTCAAAAACAAAGGCACGCCGCGAGGCAAAATCGTTGCCCCCTTGCTGCGTTCCCTCGCAATCAATAATCGTCGAGGCGACCACCTCCGGATTTTCAGGGTTCTCGCTGCGAACGGTAATGCGTTTTCCTTCAAAATCCAGATTTCGGTTACGAACTCCGGTGTAAACCCGGTTGGCCTGCAATTCCACAATATCGCCGTCCACCGCTGCGCCGATGGCGTCCTGTATGGTGGGATAGATCAGCGGAACCTTCAGAATCTGCGGTGTAACCGTCTCTTCAAAACTGACCGTCCCCGGCACCGAGGCCGCCAGTTGGTTGCCCAGCATATCCTGTACCGTTAACTGGAAGGTATAACGATAGCCGGTATTGATTTTAGCCGGATCGACCACATAGGTTCTATCTGTTTGCACTCTGTCCAGCTCGTCCGCAGAAAGGCTCGGATCGGTTGTATCAATGCAGTCAAAGAAAAACTGCACACCGGCTTCATCAAAGAATTCGCCGGCCTGCATAATAATGGTTTCTTCTGTCCGACGAATCGTATATTTGTGCGGTTTGCCCGTCCAGGACGACGGCCCTGGGGCAGGCGGCAAATTGTCTACCACAGCCGCGGTGGTTGTGGATACCTCGACAGACCATTCGGTTTCATTCAGGTTTACCGAGGTGTCGCGCGTTTTGAGGCGGAAGGTATAGGTTCCACCGGCGACAGGCTTGTTTTCGTCCTCCGGGCGCCCGACTTGATACAGGCGACTTGTCTGCCAGCCGCTGTCAAAGGTATCGTCCTCAATACAATCAAAAAAGTATTCCACCCCAAAACGGTCATCTTTGGCCTCGACCGCACGCATCACAATGTGATGTAAACCGGTGGCGGTCGGCTCAATATCCCACTGAGGCGGGTTTGGTGTCGGGGGCTCGATGTCTGGCATCGCGACGGTGAAGGTCATTTCATTGCCCGATTCACTGATGTCGATAATATCATTGCGAACAGGATAGATAATCGGACCCTGATAGCTGATCATCGCAGGCGTTGTCTGATAGGTTAACGTGTTATTGCCCTCGGCATGATACATGTCCTCCGCATCGCCCTGATTCAGATTGCGCTCCAAATGATACAACCCGTCGGCCTGAAGCAGCGCGACGCGGTAGTGCCGAAGATTCTGCGGCCAACCCGGCTGCAAGGGATGCCCTTCATCATTGTTGACATTGTTTTGTTGGAGTGAACCTTTGGTTTCATCAATTTGCCAAATCGCAAGTCCCCCCTGCGGGATACGCTGATCAAAGCCTATCGGCTGACGGTTTTCGATCAATAAATATTCGCCCGCCGGATAGTCGCGGTCAATTCGATAGACAAACGGCGTGCTCTGTGCCGCGGGGATTGTATAGGTACCGCTTACCGAGATAATCTCGGGCTCAACCCATCCCAACTGAATTTTCGACCACGCGCTGGGATGAGGGGGATATTGCCCCATACCGTCAAACCCCCACGAATTGCCCATCAGTCCCCATGACCCGATACCAGCACTGCTCCCGTCGGTGTCATAAAGATCCATAAGGCCAAAGAAGTGGCCGGTCTCATGACATATTACCCCGACCGTAATAATCATATTGCCATACAACAAAGCCGGTTCCGTATGGTAGAGCTGAACCCTCAGGCCGGTACTTTCACTGACCCACGGCGTGGGTAGCTGCCACTGATGAGACCAGATCGAACCGACAAAGCCTACTTCCGCACCGTACCCGGAATGGATAAAGTCAATCGCATCAACAAAACTGTCGCCATCCTGGTCGAAATCGGCCGCGTTCAAAGTGCCGTCCGCGAACATCGGTTCGACCAGATTCATCGCGTCTTCGACCATACGCTGAGTATTGTTTGGATAGAACCCGCCTCCGTCAAAATCTCCGACATAATAGGACTCGGACTCCGGCAGTGTTACCCACCCTACAACGGTGCTTTGAAACGTCATGAGGCCGTAGGAGGCTTCATAATAATAATCTCTTACGCTGCCCGACGGCGCAAGGGTCGGGTCACCGCCGACAGCATTGAAAAGAGTTTCGAAATCTTCGGCCGGACGAATCATCGCATCATCCGTATGGTCGCTGAACCGGCAAAGAATGACCAGGTTCCGCACCGTTCCGAGCGGCGGAACCGCTTGGGGCGCCTTGGCGGGAATCTCATACATCGGCGCCGGCATAATCGCCGAACCAGTAACACCTTTGACCCCTGCAAAACCGGCTCCTGTCTTGCCGACGGTCTGATCGGTAGGCTTCACAACACCGTTAACAATCGTGCCGTACTTGAAGAATCCGTTCGGCTCGCGCACAATTAAATTGCCGTTGACATCTTCAAGCCAGTTTCGGAATTCGTCGCCCCGCGGAACAACCTGAATCCTCGTTCCATCCGGTTGGGTCAACGTAAGAGGAGCCGGTCGAGCGGGAACCCCCCACGAGATACCGCACAAGAGGACCCCCATTACCAGCACCGCCAAGAACGTGTGTCTCATGACACCCTCCGCAATAAAAGTTCCGTTTTTCATGATTGCTTCATCCTGATAAGTAAAGGTTATTCCACGTTAAAAACAGCGGCCTGTACGCAAGGCGCAGCAGGCTTACACGTTCGATAATCCTTTACCTTATCGGATTGTACCACTTGTGAGTTTAGCTGTTTATGTAACAGAATCTTGCTGCTCTGTCAACCCCGCAAAAGATGCGACACCCACCCACTTTGTTAATTAGCATTTTATGGGACCTGGAAAACCCTTCGTCGTCATTCCATAAAACGTCCGATAGACACTTCCATAATGGCATTATTATATAGAATTTTGTGGTAAAACCTAAAAAAAATCGTTTTTTCTTTCAAAAAAATTTGAATTTTTTGCGGCCTTACGTATAAAATACGGAATTTGTCGGCTTGCCGGGATGTCAATTTTTCCCTGCCAACCGCCCTTGTGCAAAACCCGATGGATACTGGTAGAGAACGTAAACTATGAAACTAATAGCACGGAAATCACACTTAAAAGGGACTGTCTCGATTCCCGGCTCCAAATCGCATACGATTCGTGCGGTGGCGATCGCCTCTTTGGCCGAGGGCAAAAGCCTCATTCGCCGGCCGTTAATTTCCAGCGATACGCTCAGTGCTGTGGACTGTTATCGCGCCCTCGGGGCACAGATTGACACCTCCAGTACCACTGTCTGGACGGTTATCGGAACCGGCGGACACATTGACAGCCACAATCAGATTATTGACGTCGGAAATTCGGGAACCACCCTCCGGCTTGCGCTTGGCTCGGCTTCTCTGGGCAAACCGGACGGCACGCTTACCTTTACCGGCGATGCCCAACTTCAAAGCCGCCTGCTCAGCGATCTCATCCAGTCCCTCAATGATCTGGGCGCCAATGTCAGATCGCTGAGCAACAACGGCTGTGCCCCCGTTGCGGTTTCTGGACAGCTCAAAGGCGGGCAAACCTCCATTGCGTGTTTTACAAGCCAATATCTATCCAGTTTACTGCTGGCTTGTCCGCTGGCACCGGGCAACAGTTTTATCGAAGTGACCCTGCTCAATGAGCCGGATTATGTGCGAATGACGCTCGACTGGCTCGACAAACAAGACATCTGGTATGAGAACAATAAGTTAAAAACCCTCTTTATCCTCGGCGACCAACACTATAGACCCTTTGACGAGACCATCGGGGCCGATTTTTCCAGTGCGACCTTCTTTTTGTGTGCCGCTGCCCTGTCCGGTCAAGAGGTCCTGATCGAAGGATTGGACTTTCTCGACAGTCAGCCGGACAAAGCGGTTGTGGACTATCTGCGAGCGATGGGCGTCTGTATTCAAGAGGAAAAAACCGGCGTCCTTGTCCGCCAGTCCGCTCTCAAGGGCATCGACATTGATATGAACCGCACACCTGACGCCCTGCCGGCAATGGCGGTAACCGCAGCGTTTGCCGAGGGAACCACGCGGCTGCTAAATGTGCCTCAGGCCCGAAAAAAAGAAACAGACCGCATCGCCTGTATGGCCGCAGAATTGAAGACGCTCGGCGCTGATGTTGAAGAATTGCCCGACGGGCTGGTCATTCACGGCGGCGCGAAGCTGACCGGTCGGCCTGTTCACGGCCACAGCGATCATCGCATCGTGATGGCACTGGCGGTGGCCGGACTGGCACTGGACGAGCCGGTGGAAATCGACACCGCCGAGGTGATGAATGTTACGTTTCCCAACTTTGTCGATTTGATGAAAACCCTCAACGCGGAGATGAACCTTCAATAACGCTGCAGCGTACTGCCTTTATCGAAACAGGCAGACCGGCCGGGTTTCGATTTTTTTATGGCCTGATTGTGAAACATGGACTCCTGAAGAAGGAAACACGGAGAATGACAAAACCGCTGAATTTTGAAACAAATCGACGGCATTTTGAATTGCCTGAACAGATTGAAGCCATTCTAAATCGCTGTCGCTCGTGCGAATATCCAAAGACTCGACAGGACCTTATCAAGCTGGCAATGGGCAGCACCGATGAGGATACCTTCGAGGTGGCTTATGAGGTGCCCGGCAAAGGCCTTGTTACCGAGGCGACGGTTACCCGATGCAAAAACGGGCTGGCGGTCAATTACCCGGACCCTTATATGCGACGGCGCGACCCCGATTGCATGGTGGTTGCCGACACCGGCGAAACCGACAAATTGCGTTTTGACGACCGTTTCGGCTGTTCCTTTGAGACGCTGCGAAACGATACGTTTGAGTGGCTGATCTCTCAGCAGTTGGTGGTAACGCTGTTTACGATCGGCGCCTTTGAGGCCGAGTCGGGCCAGGGAGCAATGCTGATAGCGCCCAAAAATGCGGGGTTTTTCTCGGCGGGCCTGGCGGATTTGCAGGGGATGGTTCCACCGGACAGCGTGCCGGACAATTTTCGAGTGCGCAGCGTTATTTATCTGGCCCCGCCATTTCGGCATACGCATTTTAACGGCAAACAAGTCGTCGTTCACAATCGGCTCGCCGGCCTGCACGAAGTGTTCGCGTATAACCTTTATCCCGGCCCCAGCGCCAAAAAAGGGGTCTATGGGGTGCTGCTGGCGATGGGAGAAAGCAGAAGCTGGCCGACCCTGCACGGCTCGACCGTCCAAATCGTAACACCTTATGACAACATCACCACCCTGATGCACGAAGGCGCAAGCGGCGGCGGCAAAAGCGAAATGCTCGAGCATGTTCATCGCGAAAAAGACGGCCGGTTTCTGCTGGGGGAAAACATCGTAACCGGCAAAAAGCGGTATGTGGTGCTCAACCAGACCTGCCATCTGAATCCGGTAACCGACGATATGGCGATGTGCCGTCCGACAACCAAAAACACAGGCGATTATTTGGTCGTCAAAGACGCTGAACAGGCGTGGTTTGTCCGGATCAATCACATTCGAAAATACGGCACCAACCCGCACCTTGAGAGCATCACCGTCCATCCGCCGGAACCGCTGATTTTTCTGAATCTTCGGGCCGTGCCAAAAGCGACCTGCCTGATCTGGGAACATACCGAAGACAAGCCCGGCCTGCCGTGTCCGAATCCACGGGTGATTTTGCCGCGGCGATTTGTCCCCCACGTGGTCGATGAACCGGTGGAGGTCATGATTCGCAGCTTCGGCATTCGCATGCCCCCGTGCACCAAAGAAAAACCCTCGTATGGAATCGCGGGCTACCTGCATGTACTGCCGGCCGGGCTGGCGTGGCTGTGGCGGCTGGTTGCCCCCCGCGGCCATGACAACCCCAGCATCACAGACACCGGCGGCATGAGCAGCGAGGGTGTCGGGTCGTATTGGCCGTTTGCGACGGGACGGATTGTGGATCACGCCAATTTGCTACTGCGCCAAATCCAAAGCACACCGAAGGTACGCTATGTGCTGATCCCCAACCAGCATGTCGGGGCGTGGCGGGTCAGTTTTATGCCCCAATGGATCAGTCGGGAGTATCTCGGGCGGCGGGGTGCGGCCCGTTTTCACCCCCAGCAGATTCAGCCGTCGCGATGCCCCCTGCTCGGCTATGCCTTCAACACGATGCAGGTCGAAGGAACGCCGATCTCACCGAGCTTTTTGCAGGTGGAAACCCAGCCGGAAGTCGGGCTGGAAGGCTTTGACGCCGGGGCGGAAATCCTGCAAAAGTTCTTCGACCGGGAATTGAAAAACTTCCTGCACCCCGACCTGGACCCGCTGGGCAAAAAAATTATCGCCTGCTGTCTGGACAGGGGCAGCGTCAGAGACTACGAAGCATTGATGTATGACGTTTTCTTTTAGACCGTTAACGCCCCTCTCACTGGCCAGGGCAAACACGGCGGGGCTTGGGCAAGAGCCGAATGACCCTGTTCATCGTGAACGGACAGTCTGGGGCCTCGGGCCGTTGCCGGCGGACAGACAAAGACACCACACTTACCGGGGAATATCACTGAAAAGACGGCGTTGCGGCCTGTTGTTCCATTCGCAGGAAAAACGCTCGGCTCAAACGCTGGGCCTCAGCAATTTGTTCAGGCGTCATCAATGAGCGTAAAAGATCATGCGCTTTTTGGCGCCTTCGCTCCCTTGTGCCACGGCCAGATTGAACCATTATACGCCTGCACATAATCCTCCGGCACGTCTTCGCCCGCAACATACATCACGCCCAGATTGCATTGAGCGGCAAGGACATCAACGCGACACCAATCACAATGATGCAAATGGCTGTATATTTCATCTGTTTTCTCCTATCTTTGCTGATCGATACACCTATTACACACCAATAAATCTCCATTTTCAAACAAAAATTGGGCACAGACACTGACACAGCCCGTGCTGCGTCCTGCCAAGCGGCGGCCGCAACTGAAGGCGTCAAAAGATTATCCTGAACGCTGCGCCGTTAAAATGTCGAATCAGGCCGGCCTAAATATTTACAAGAATAAGCCCGGATTTCCCAAGTAAATCCGTGCAAAAAGGTAAGATTTTGACAGTATAGGGGCTTATGGATGCTGTCTACAACAGTTTTTGTGTTCAGATTTGAAGACCCCAATGGGTGAAGCCAAAAAGGAGGGGTCTGTAAAAAAATGACGGCTGTAAGTAATATGAAGCAGAAAAGCCGTATATTTACGGAATTTTGAGGAAAACTGGTCGTGAAATCGATTTTTCTTGACCTTGCGGCAGCGATTTTTGTAAAATTGTAGGTGTTGTTAGGAGAAATTGTGTTTTTTAATGGTGTATTTGGGAAATGTCAGTTGAAATGAAACAGGGGGTGCGTTTGGGTTAGTGCAGGTAATGTTCTGAACCATCTGCCGTCACGGATGTCGAACGGGTTAGGGTAAAGCCCCCGCTTTGCCGTCAGAATTGTAATTTGTCGGAGGCTAGAAGTCATCCAAAAACCCCATTAAAGCGGTGTTTTCAGTGTTGAAAACAAGGGTTTGGGGATAGGTTCTGGTTATTTATGAAAAGAAAGAAAGAAAGGGTGATGAATTATGAACAGATTAACCGCAGTTTTGGTAGCCTGTGTGTTTGCGTTTGGTATCGCAGCACAGGCAGATTTTGTGAACATTGATTTTGATGAACAAGAGTATGTAGCCGGTCAGTTACCGCCGCAGCCGTGGCTCCAAGAGTACAACGGTACCCATCACAGTATTGAAGCCGAAGTGGGCTACGAAGGTACGCAAGGGCTGGTGATTACCAGTGAGGAAAATTGGGCGGGTGTGACCTATGTCTTTCCGACGCCGCTGACATCGGACATGGGGGCTGTAAAAATCTCGGTTTTGGTGAATCCAGCCATACCGGAGAGTGTAGTTAATTTTGGAAGTTATGGCGGAATCCAACTCGGCCGCGGAGAGCAACGTTACGGCACGGCCACCTATTTAGGATTAATCTTTCGAATCGTCAACGGTATCAAAGGGGTCTATGGTCCCGGCAGTTGGTATGGCACTGATCTGGGGCTGACCTGGAGTCCCCGCCATTGGTACGAGCTTACATTTGAGGTGAGCCAGGACTGGCAAAATATAACCATCAGCGTTCGCCCAATCGGCGGCCAAGCGGTTTCAGGCACATTCGCCTGGGATGGCGGCGAGATTAGCCGCCTTTGGGCCATACGGCCGAATAATGATTCAGCCATCTACGACAATATAATCGTTACAGTTGAAAGCCAGAATCCGACAGGAGATTTGACAGGAGACGGCTCTGTTAATCTGGCGGATGCGGCAGTTGTGGCTCAATGGTGGATTGCGGCGTGTGATGCAGCGAACAACTGGTGTGAGGGGGCTGATTTGAATCAGGACGGCACGGTTGCCATTGAAGATCTGCTCATAATGGCCCAGGATTGGCTGTTGGGCTGAGAAAATTTAAGGGAAAATTTAAGGGGTCAGACACCTTTTTTGGGTTGACAGGCGGGCTGACGAGGGTATAATCGCCGATTATGCCGCGACAAAGACGACTTGACAAAGGCGAGAAGGTGTATCATGTCCTGAACCGAGCCAACGGCCGGCTTGGGATCTTCAAGACGGCGCAGGATTTTGCGGCGTTTGAGGCGGTGTTGGCTGAAGGGGTCCAGCGGTTCGGGATGCGTCTGTGCGGCTATTGTCTGATGAGCAACCACTGGCATTTGGTACTGTGGCCGCGACACGACGGCGACCTGTCAGCGTTTATGAAGTGGATCACGGCCACGCACTCGCATCGCTGGCACACCGCACACAAAACCATCGGCATCGGACATGTGTACCAAGGCCGCTACAAAAGCTTTCCCGTGCAGAGCAACGGCTATTACCTGACGCTGATGCGGTACGTCGAGAGCAACCCGCGCCGGGCCGACTTGGTCAGGCAGAGTCGCCGATGGGCATGGAGTAGCCTGGCCATTCGCACCGGCGCCGACACCGACAAGCCGATAGCCCTGAGCGACGGCCCCGTGCCGCTGCCGAAAAACTGGCCGGCCTGGGTGGACGGCATCGGCGTCGAAGAGGTCGAGGCTATCGACATCTGCCTGCATCGCGGCCGCCCGCTCGGCCAAGACCAATGGGTGCAAAAAACGGCCAAAGAACTGTCCCTGGAGTCCTCTCTAAACCCCCGCGGACGACCCAGAAAAGCCGAAAACAAATGAAAACAAAAACCAATAACCCTAAAAAGGTGTCTGACCCCTTAAATTTTCCTAATCCATCCAGCGAGATTAGCGGTTTCGGCTATGTCGGCGATCTGATGACCGAAGCGACCGGCGACAATCCGTTCACACTAAATACGGACTGGAACGGCAATACGACGAAACTGCCGACCGATACGCCTATCGGCAATGACATCGTCGAATTTAACTGGGACAATAAGCTCCGAAAAGCCTCCAAAGGCGTCCACTCCATTCACGTCAAGTATGACCCGATGGGAAATCGGGTCTATAGGAAGGTCAAGGATATTTCCGATCCGCAAAATCCAGCGATTGTGAGTGAGCAAAAGTTTTTAGTTGACATCAATAGTCAACTTCCGGTAATATTGTGTATAACAGATGCAGTCGATCCGAATCTTTTGACAAGTTCATACGTTTACGCCGATGCGCAGGTGCTGTGTCAGCGGCAGCACGACCCGAACGACTCGAACGATTTTACGCCTTCGTATTTCGTTCACGATCGGCTGGGCAGTGTGCGGCTGGTGGTCGTGCCGGAGTATGACCAGCAGCAACAGGCGTGGGCCGTCCGTGCGGCCAACAGCTACACCTATACGCCGTTCGGGAGTTTCTATGAGGGACAGTGCATCGAGACGATTGCCAACCCGTGGAAGTTCACCGGCCAGTGGCACGACGAAGAAATCGACCAATACCACCTCCGCGCCCGACAATACGACCCGACCATGATGCGCTTTACCAGCCGCGATCCGGTGCGGGGCAAGTTTACCGAACCAATGTCTCTTCACAAATATCTTTATTGTTGGAATGAACCAATTAATCGAGTAGATTTGGATGGAAAGAGCTTTGTAACAATCGCTTCTGGGGCAGCGTTCGGTGCGTTGTACGGGGGCATGGGAGGTTTGGTTGGAGGATTTCTTGAGATTTTTTCCAGTATGGCTGCTGATCCGGATTATTTCACAAATATGTCTCAAGATGATTTTGATGGTTTCGCTGCCAATGTATTATTTTCCAGTGTAGCAATTGGCGCTCTTTCTGGAACAGTATCCGGTGGTATTGGCGCTGCTACAGGCGGAGCTTATGGTGCAATGCTCGGCGGATACGGAGCTTTTGCCGGGAATGTCGGCTATAATTTTATAGAAGGTTTTTGTTTTAATGCAGGGAGTCGTCTTTTAGACAAAATGTATAATTTTACAAGTAATCTCAAAGGTGGGTACGGAATACCGAAAGTAACCGGTCTTACCGTAATCCATGCTGTTCAAGTCAACAGTTTAGCAGATTCGATTGCTAATGGAACTTGGTGACTAAATGTATAAAATTTTTGCATTGCCAATACTTCTTATAGTATCAATCTTCGCTTGGTTTAGCTTTGCCAGAGGCGACAATTATTTGTCGATTTATTATGGATCGCTATTCCTTGGGGCATTCCTGTTGCTTTTTGTAAGTGGCTGCACAAAAGAGTATTTTGCCTGGAGCGTTTTATTGTTGACTGTTAATGCAATATTTATCAGCATCTGGCATGTTCTCCATGATGTTCATTTGTCACAGGCATTGTCGGCCATGTTTTTCTATAGTTTTATACCGTTAGTTGGTGTGCTTTTTATGGGTTTCACAGTCCCCACAATCGAGACTAAAAATAGTTTTAGCTCAACAATAAAATACAGTAAATTTCTATCGAAAAAACATTGGGTAATTTCCTTGGGCATAATTGCCATTGTCTTTGTCACGCAGGTGTTTGACTTTTTGGTTTTATTTGATCGCCAGGGGATTTTTTCATCCTTTTATCATCCATACCTTACTTTTCTTGTATGGATTATATATTTAGCAAATTACAAAGCCAAAAACTTCTTTTTATTGGGTATCTTGTTTTTGCTGGCGAATATCATGGGAATTCTGATTTATGGGCTGTTGCATGAATATTTTCCAATAAATCACTTATCCTTTTATTTCTTACTTAGTATAGGGCCGGCCATAATGATATTATTGATGGGAGCATTGGGCTATCCAAAACGGTAGTGTCAAGGATTTTTCGCACTTTCGTTATCGGTCTTTCATTGGTCGAGGGGTTTCCTC
>MTKW01017460.1_pt1 | contig 11442 bp, 10 predicted proteins | sample 1042761 | NCBI WGS metagenome assembly MTKW01 (sample SAMN06205366, study PRJNA360243) | anaerobic digester metagenome | biome: Wastewater treatment plant; feature: Anaerobic digester sludge; material: sludge; isolation source: anaerobic digester fed with sludge from wastewater treatment plant ...
GGTGTTGGTTGTTGGAAGGGTTGTTGCTGGAAGGGTTCCTGTTGAGGGAAAGGTTGTTGTTGCTGGAAGGGTTCCTGTTGAGGGAAAGGTTGTTGTTGTTGGAAGGGTTGTTGTTGTTGGAAGGGTTGTTGTTGTTGGAAGGGTTGTTGTTGCTGGAAAGGTGTTGGTTGAACTGCCATGAAACTAAACGAACCTAATACTTGACTAAATACAGCTTGATACTGCTGATATTTGTTAGCATCGGAAGTGCATTGAAGTATGTAGGCTTGATTTTGATTAATAATATAGACAACTAAAAACGCCATGTTCATCTGTTGCATTGAACCAGTATAAAGGGCATACTTCGCTGGCACATTTCCTATGGTAATGTTTTGTGACTGAACAACTTGAAGGTTAGGTATCTGGCTTTGGGATTGTTGAGTATACATATTAGCAAGAGTGTCAAGGTCCATTTGGTATTGAAGGGGAAAAATCATAATTGAAATGTTTTCTTGAAAGAAGTCTTGTTGTGACTCCATTGGAGAAATAAAATATATCACTTCTTGGCCATAAAAATCTTGTGCACTCTGTTGCCATCCAGCTGGAACTTGAATAGAAAATCCCTTCTGGGGGTTTTGATAAGGAACAAAATTCTGCCCATAAGCTATAAACGAGAGACTCAAAACTAATATCACTATTAAAATAAAAGTATTTTTTTTATACATACTAAGACCCTCCTTTTTCTCAGACCAATTTTTCTTTTCTTTTAAAAATTTTTTCTTAATATGATTATAATTTCCACCATCCTATAAAACAATATTCAATATTTGATTGCCTTTTATATTTTTATTCCAAGAAAGAAATATTTCCGTTGAAGAGTGGTTTTTATTTGTATTCTGTTAATTAAATCCTTTAGGAGGTTATACAAATGATTAAATTCTTAACAATAAAAATTTTGATTATCATTTTCATAATTGGTTTTAAACTTTTTAGTGGAGTTGCTTTTGCTCATCCCCCTTCAACAATTAATGCAGCCTTTGACCAAGATACTAAAATTTTAACCGTTCAAGCTCTTCATAATGTTCCCAATCCAACCGGTGATCACTATATTCAAGAGATTAAAATTAAACTCAACGGAAAAGATATGGTCCTTCAATATTTCCTTACTCAATCCTCCTCAGGTGTTCAAGAAGCCCAGTATCTTTTTATTGATGCCAAATCTGGAGACACTATTGAAGTTTACGCTCTTTGCAATAAATTTGGCGATAAAACTATTACTCTTAATATTGATTAATACAAATTAAAATTGGTTTTACACAATTGACATTTTGCTGAATTCTATTTAAAATTTTATTGTGGGCTCTGAGGAACTGGTGTGCGAAAAAGCCTCAACAAGAGAGTTTGTCTCTCTCAGTAAGCTCTGTAGTGAGTGAGCGATTATAATGGCGAATGTCAGGTGTCTTAAACCGACAGAAAACGCATGCGGTTTGTTAGAGCCCATTTTTTATTTTATTTCCGCTAAAAATATGCTATCAGCTCATTCATATAAACTAATCATCTATATATAAAAACCCTCAAAGCGCTTTTTGCATATATTCTTTTATTATCATGATTACCCAATCAATTTTCCTTTTATCGATCCAATAATGAGTAACCAAGCGATATTCTTCTGCCATAGGAGGATTGATTTTAACATTTTTTTTACTCAAAAAATGAACGAAGGCATTTGAATCAAAATTTCTCTTTTGAATTCGGAAAAAAACCATGTTTATATCAAGTCGGTCATCAAAAACTTCCAATCCGGGGATTTCTCCGATCTGATTTGCTAAATATTGGGCATTTTCGTGATCAACAACAAGCCGTTGAACCATTTTTTCCAATGAAATTATTCCGGCAGCAGCTAAATATCCACTTTGACGAAGACCACCACCCATCAATTTACGATTTTTTCGAGCCCGGTCAATAAAGGATTTACTTCCCGCTAAAATTGAACCAATCGGTGCACATAAACCCTTGGAAAGACAAAACATCACCGAATCACAGTATTGGCTTATATCGGTCGCCTTAACCTTTAATGCAAATGCTGCATTAAAAATACGAGCTCCATCAAGATGAATTGGTATACCTAATGACCTACTATATTCAAAAATTTCTTTCATATCGGATAGAGGTATTACCTTCCCTGAAGAATGGGCATTTTCAAGGCATATTAAACCAGTTCGTGGATTATGGATATCCCCATCACGAAAACGGCGTTGCAGATCTTTAATAGTGATACGACCATTAACATCAGGGATACATCGTAACTGAACTCCGGCGATTACCGCTGATGCTCCAACCTCGTGCATAACAATATGATTACTCTCTGGTATGAGTACTTCATCACCTCTATCGGTGTGGGAAATCAGAGCTAATTGATTTCCAAAGGTCCCTGAAGGAACAAACAATGCAGCATCTTTCCCAACCATTTTTGCGGCTAATTCTTCTAACTGCCGCGTAGTAGGGTCATCTTGATATACATCGTCACCTACATCAGCTTTAACCATGGCATCTAACATTTCTTCAGTAGGATGAGTTACAGTATCACTTCTTAAATCTATCCATTGGCTATGGTAGTGGTTAAAAGTTAACAACTTATGTCACTTCCTCCTTTTTTAAATCAGTTGAATCATCAACTCTTTTTAATCATTGCTTGATATAATTGTTCGGTTTTTCTTACTACTCGATCTGGTGATACGCCAAGCTGTTCAGCATACCAAACTGCTCCTCCAGCACCAACACCCTCCTTGACGTATCCTTTTTCATAATCAGCAAGACCAGAATAGGGTGATTGGCTAAAATCGAGTGGTGCAGAATAAATTTCAACCTGAACTTGTTTGGCAAGGTCAAGAAAATGGGCATACTTGTCACGAACCACATAAGTTGTCGTGGCAACCAAGAGGGGTTTATCATATCCAGCTTGTCTAAGTAAAGCGGCTACTGCCAACATTTGAGTTCCACCGGCAAGTACGATATCAGTTTCTTCTAAAACACCAGTTACCATACCAAATACGGTAGCTTGCATTGGATCTCCCAGTTCACGAAGGGCTTCAATTGGTTTCCCACGCAAATCACCGAATTTGATTCCGATTCTCTTGGCAGCATTTTCCCAAATTTGATCTTTCAGCTGAACTGGATTGATTGGACCAGCCGATGAAACCATGCCATTATAACCTAAGGCTTTTAAAATCAAATAGGCAGTAGTAGTTCCACCGGGTAGTGATTCAGCAATAACGATCTTTTTTGTAGATTTCCCTAAAACTTGACCCAATGACTTGGACTTTTCAATTAACAATTCTACTTTGGTAACTGCTTGATTGGTTTGTGGATCTTGCCCAGGATCCACATTCATTTCAACATAGGGAACCACCGGCGGGAGGTACGTTCCAGAACGAACAATTAAAATGGGAAACCCAGCTTCACAATAAGCAGCATGAGTAATTATCGCCGGTGTTGGGTGCCCTTGAGGATCAACGGGAATTGCATCGATGACATAGGGCTTTCCCCATAAAAGCAGATCTGCATCAGCCGGGGCAGTATAAGGAATAACCTTCGGATTTAAGCCGGCTATTGAAACTCCAGGTATTTTACTGACATCACTCCCACTTATCACTAATACAAACATTCCAATTAATCCTCCTCGTTATTTGTAATTTTAGCGACTATTCGCTTTTTTTATTAGTTCCATTCGATATTTTTCAGCATCGAGATTTCTGATCTCATCACATTCTTTTGATGTCAAAATTCGAGGTTCGCCAAATTGTTTTGCTGCAATTAATATCCTGGCTGATTCTTCAATCAATTCGGTTCTTTGAAACGCTTCTTTTAGGTTCTGACCGACAGTCAATGCACCATGGCCGAGCATGAGAACCCCATTTTTGTCTTTAACTTGGCTTTGAACCGCCCGGGCTAATTCAGCAGTGCATGGAGTCACGTAGTCAATATAACCTAATGATCCTAAATAAGCGACAAAATCAGGGAACATTGGTCCAATTCGTCCTCCTCCGGCAATAACCCCTATAGTTAGAGGAGGGTGGGTATGAACAACGGCATTGATATCAGGCCTTCCCAAATAGCAGAACCAGTGCATAACAACTTCTGAAGAAGGCCGGCCATCAGATACGGTTTTTCCGGTTTCGAGATTTACTGCAATATAATCTTTTGGCTCTAATTCATCAAATCCTAATCCACTGGGTGAAATCAACATAATATCTTTATATCGAGCGCTGATATTGCCACCAGCACCAACCACTAATTTTTTTTCAATGATCTTCCGACCCCAATAAACTAACGCTTCTCGAAGCTCTTTTTCATCCATTGCTTCTCACCTCATTTTTTTAATTAAATTTAGAAATAATCTTAACAATATTGATTAATGGTTTTCACTCGTTCCTGTTATAAAGCTAAAACCATCATGCCGAATAAGAGGCCAGATGAAAATGAAAATAGCTATCTCAATCCGTCATTCTAAGGAGCGTCTTGTGCGACGTGAGAATCTCATCCACCCACTCCGTCATTCTGAGGAGCGTCTTGTGCGACGTGAGAATCTCATCCTTTAAAGTATTTATGAAGAATAAAAAACCTAAAAAGATGAGATCCTCACGGCTTCATAAAGCGAAGCCTCAGGATAACGGATTAAAAACACCCTCCCCGCCGAAAGACGGTACCCCTCCAAGGAGGGGAATTATTTGACTTATTCCCCCATTGAGGGGGGATTTAAGGGGGGTGTGCCTTACTCATTTTGTTTTGATCATTATTTACTCATTTCGGTATTTTCAGGATAGACCTTAATACCAAGTTGTGGCACCAGATAAAGGTGAAAATACTTGTATGCCGATCAATATCCCCTTTTATCAAAAGGAAGAAATGAATAAAAATTGAAATCATGAGATTGCCACGTCACTTCGTTCCTCGTAATGACGAGTCAGAGTTCCTTCTCCCACCAGGGGAGAGGAAAGAAAAGAAAAAGATGAGATCCTCACGGCTTCATAAAGCGAAGCCTCAGGATGACGGATTAAAAACACCCTCCCCGCCGAAAGACGGCACCCCTCCAAGGAGGGGAATTGTTTGACTTATTCTTACTCATTTTGTTTTGATCATTATTTACTCATTTCGGTATTTTCAGGATAGACCCTCATGCCACTTAGGTGGCACCAGATGAAAATGAAAATTTGGTTCATTTTAATCGGTTCCTCATAAAAAGGAAAGGGAGATATAATAATACATGACCTTTTTATAAGATTGTTAAACCATGATCGCTGATTTATTTATAAAAGGAGGAATAAATGATTATCAGTGCTAGCCGGCGAACCGATATTCCCGCTTTTTATGGCGAATGGTTTATGAGACGACTCAAAGATGGATTTGTGGTTATTCCCAATCCGTTCAATACTCACCGTTTTAGCATCCAATCACTTAGCCCTAATGACGTAGAAGCAATTGTCTTTTGGAGCAAAAACCCTCTTCCCCTTATCACCTTCCTTTCCGCAATAGATCGTTTGGGTTTTCATAATCGGTATCTTTTCCATTTTACATTAAATCCTTATTATCAAACCGTATTTGAGCCGCATCTTCCGCCTTTGTCAGAGAGAATTGACACTTTTTCCAGGCTTGCTGATACTATAGGACAGACAAGAATTATTTGGCGCTATGACCCAATTATCTTTTGTAAGGGAAATCTTAAGCTTGATTTAACCTTTCATCAACAAGCTTTTTTCCATTTAATTAAGTTCTTACATCCCTTTACCAAGAAAGTAGTAGTCAGTTTTCTCGATTTCTATAAAAAAAATCACTGGTTTTTTAAAACACTAAAAAAACAATATAACCTTGAGATAATTGAACCGGACCTAAATGTTATTGATGATCTGACTAAAAATTTTACAGAAACTGCCAATAGCTTCGGAATTGAGGTTTTTGGATGCTGCGAAAAAACCGAATATTCCAAGGTTATGAAAAAGAATGGGATTAAACCGGGAAGATGTATTCATTTTAATGATATTGAAAGTGCTCTCCCAGAGGTAAAAATCCCCAAAAAAATACAAAAAAAAGATCCTGGTCAAAGAGCTAATTGTGGCTGCACAATTAGTAAGGATATTGGTGTCTACCATACTTGCTGGTACCGTTGTGGATATTGCTATGCAACCGATTTTCGTAGATTCAAACCCAACTCTAGCTTAAGCCTTCCTTACCTATAATAAAAAATTATTTTTAATTTTTCCTCAAAATAAATTTAACTCCCTTTCTTCTCCGGTTTTCGATAGGGACCAGGGATAAACTCAACTGTAGGCCGATTTTGCTGAGTTTGAGGGTAAAGTTCCATTAGGTCATAGATTTCCTGTGGAATACCAATGCGAACCGGCAATCCCATTTCCTGAGCTAATTCCACAGTAATTGGAAAATCATGAGTCCAGATACCGGTACTTAATATATCTGCTAATTTTTTAGCTTTTTCTTCTTCAACCTTATCTTTGACTAAATCATAAACCACCTGATAAACTTGATTGATAGCCTTTCGAGCAATATCTCCTAAAATCAAAGTCTCATCATCTCGATTGGGATTGGGTATTTCTAATGCCCTTAATACAGATGCCGCTGGATATTGAGAATGCATAGTTCCAATTTGAGGATCAACCGGTCCTATAACGGCGTTGGGATCCATTACTACCTCATCGGCAGCCAATGCTATCAGCGAACCACCTGACATGGAGTAGTGTGGAATAAATACCGTCACTTTTGCTGGATGCTTTTTGATGGCTCGGGCAATTTGTTCTGCAGCTAGAACTATTCCTCCTGGTGTATGCAAAATGAGATCAATAGGAATGTTTTTGTTGGTTAAATGAATAGCTCTCAAAATTTTTTCAGAATCTTCAATATTGATATAACGAGCAATAGGGAATCCAAAAAAAGACATTTCTTCCTGGCGATGAATAAGGACAATAACCCGCGATCCTCGTTTTCGTTCCAAACTTCGAATAAAAAAATATCTTTGCTGCTGAAGTGCCTTCATTTGAATAATAGGATAAATCATAATAATTAAAAAAATAATTATCACGATATTCCAGAACACAGAACAAGACCTCCTTAAATTCATTTATATATATTACAAAAACCATGTTTACTTTTAAACCATTTAAGGGGAACAGATATTTCTTTTAATGGTTATATATTGAAATAAGGATAAAATCTATTATAAATGGTAAATCCCAACCCGACTACTCTATTTTGTTACGAGGGAGGTCATTATGAGCCAAAACCGTGAAAAGTGGGTGAAGGAGATTTTTCGGCAAACTGTCATCAAAGCAGTGGAAAAAGGAGAAGAGATACAGGATAAAATTCAAAAATTAACCGAAGAAATTATCAACTCTGAAATCAAAAATCTTGGCTTAACCCGGGAAAAAATGAAAATCTTAGCCCAAAATGCAATGGAAGGAATTATTGAAGGGACAAAAGAAACCCGAGAAAAGACTGAAGAGTTTAACCAAAAAGCCGTTAACGGGATAATAGCTGCCGTTCGAAACATTCCTGAGTTAAACAAAACGAAAACTCGAGAATATATCAAACACGCGGTTTTTGGAATTAAAGCAACACTAAACAATGCTGGGGATAAAATGATGGATTCGCTGTATAGTGCTCTTGAAAACATATTTGAGCTCAAACAAAAAGCCAGAGTTACGTTTAAATGTATGGCACCAAATGCTTCACAGGTTTACTTAGTTGGATCTTTTAATGATTGGAATCCTACCGTCACTCCTCTCAAAAAAACCCTTAAAGGGCACTGGAGCGTTACCCTCACCATCCCTCAAGGAAGTTATGAATACCGTTATTTAGTTGATTATCAGTGGTTCACTGACCCGAATACCCCCCACATTTTTAACCAATTTGGTACCGAAAATTCTGTTCTCGTCGTAGGAGAATAATTAATCTTTATTCATAATTTTAGTTCCACTTACCAACTCTCCTATAAAATTTAAAAGGAAAGCTGGTAAGTGGATTATCGGTTAAATTCTCGGTAAATTCGAAAAGTGCTTTTTAAAAGTGTTTTCATCCATTTTGGCAATACTGGAAAGTTTAGATAGCTGATCCGGGCTATTTAATTCTTTAGGTTCGAGTAAGGTCATGAAAGCTCTGGCAACCTTATAATTGTAGGAATAGGTATTTACTAAACGAATGGTTTTCTTTCCACTATCGGGATCCATAATTTGATGGAAAGGAATAGGGTTAAGATTCCCCTCTACCAAACTGATCATAGCTCCAGCTTCTTTAAAGTCAGCATTATAATCATCGCCAAGGAGGAAATCCATTGCTCCATATCCCAACTCACGAGTATATTCAATATCAAAGGGGATTGGATCAGCACATCTTAGTTCATATCCGATGTCTTTGGTTACTATAGTTATTTTTTGTTCTCTCTCCGCATAACGATTCTCAATTTCCCGTTTTAAAAGGTCACCTAAGGGCACTTCAGCCAATCGAGGATGTCCGTGTGGATCTTTAGGTATGGGTCTACCCAAAACTTTTTCTAACTGTTCAAAATCACCAAATTTATAAGCTACTCCTTCAGCTATTACACCAATTCCCCAATCCATGCCTTGAAGCTTTCTTTTGAGCATTGAACCTTCGATAATATCACAAACACTTTTTAAAGTCGTTTTTCCATGACCAAACTGTTCGGGAATAATGGTCAAGGTCGCTCCAGCAGCTATTCCCATCCCTAAAGCTAAATGCCCGGCGCTCCGCCCCATAGCAACAACAAAATACCATCGACCCGTCGTCCGGGCATCTTCTAATAAATTCTTTAAAAGGTCGGTACCTAATTCTCGAGCTGTTTGAAATCCAAAGGTTGGCATTTCACCGGGTAAGGGTAAATCATTATCAATTGTTTTAGGAACATGAGCGACATAAAAATTCTTAATCTCTTTGGAAATAATACTGGCACTAAAAGCAGTATCATCTCCTCCGGTCGTTACGAGGTAACCGATATCCATTATTTCCATGGCTTTCTTCACATTGTTTACTTTTTCAGTATCGATTTTTCCATTCTTAATTAAACTGTCTCGGGCAGTTCCTAATATCGATCCACCCTTAAAATGAATTCCATTAACAACTTTTCGATCCAAAGTTATAGTATGTACTTTTGGATCAAAATCAGCTGAAGAAATCCATTTGAATCCGTTATAAATACCCACTACTTCATAACCTCTTTGGATTGATTCAAGCGTTACTGAAGATATAACACCGTTTAGACCTGGTGCTGGACCACCACCCACCAGAATTGCTACTTTCTTTTTTCCCATAACGAAGTTCTACCTCCTTCTCAATCATCCCCATCAGTTTGGGTCGATTTTATATTAATTTTTGGAATTTTCACAATATGCTCAAAATCCTCGCCATATTATAACTCAATTATATAAAGACCAATCAAAAAATATTAACCTAAAAAATTCACTCCTATAAGTGGAATTTAGGAATTCTTCCAATTCCCTTTCCTGAGTAGTTAAAAATCTTTTCCAAGGAAGGTTTTTAAACCTATAAATGCAGTTTCATTTTTTTCTCAATAAACCTATAAGAAAATCGCCAAAAACTAGACCAACAAATATTTTATAAGTATTTTAGGGGAGCGAGTTTATTGAGTTGGTTTTTGGTCATTGATCCACTACGATTTGCACCAAGAAGACTCTCAAGATGGAATAGAACATCCCGATGGTTAGCAACTCTTAAAAAAACTGATTTTTCTAAAATGAACCAATAACGAAATAATAGAACTGCAAGGAAAGATTAAATTTTATCTCTCCTTGCAGTTCTCAAAGTATCACTTATTTTTTCTCAATAGCTTTAACTGGAACAAACAATGTCCGCCCAGCTCGGCTGATTAGAAGAATTGCCGTATCACCTGGTTCGACTTTATTTAAAACTGCTTTAAATTCTTCGACCGAAGAAACATCAGTTCGATTGATTTGGAGTATAACATCACCAGCTCTTAACCCGGCTTCTTCAGCTGGACCTCCCGGTGTTATCAAAACAACTACCACTCCTTTACTTTCAGTAAATCCATATTTTTGTTGGAGATCTGCTGTAATTTCACTTATATCCATACCCAAATCTACCTTTTGAGGAGTTATATCAACAGAAGGTATAATCGCTGTTTCATCTTCCAATTCTTCTAACTGTACTTCGATGGTTTTCTTTTCACCATTTCTCCAAACTTGGATGTTTGCTGAGTCACCTGGTTTTAAAGACCGAATGGTATTTTGAAGGTGTTTGGTATCGGTGATTTCTTGATCATTGACTGAAAGGATAATATCACCTCGTTGAAAATTTGCTTTCGCCGCTGGTCCATTCTCAATAACATCGGCAACTAATGCTCCGGTAGTTCCTTCATAGCCAAACTGTTTTCCAATTTCTGGTGTAACATTTTGAATGTAGACTCCTAACCAGGATCGGACAACTTTCCCTTTTTCGATTAATTGATCAAGTATCGATTTTGCCATATTGATAGGAATCGCAAACCCAACTCCCTGGGCAAAAGGAATAATAGCAGTATTGATACCAATTACCTCTCCATCCAAATTTAAGAGCGGTCCACCGCTATTTCCTGGATTAATAGCAGCATCCGTTTGCAAAAAGTTTTCGTATTCTTGTCCAGAATCACCCGATGGTACTGCACGCCCTTTAGCGCTCAATACTCCCATAGTTACCGTATGGGAAAGACCATAAGGGTTCCCAATTGCTACTACAAATTCACCTACTCGGGCAGTATCAGAATCACCCAGGGAAAGGGTAGGAAGATTTTCCGCCTCAACTTTAACAACAGCTATATCGGTTAAAGAATCGGCACCAATTACTTTTCCAGAAAATTCTCTTCCATCCAATAAAGTAACCTTTATTTCGTCAGCACCTTCAACCACATGATTATTGGTAATAATATACCCATCTTCGCGAAAAATAAAACCGGTTCCAATGCCTCTTTGAGGTACTTCCCGTTGAAACTGTTCAGGCATTTGATCAAAGAATGGAGCAAAGGGAGCAAAGGGTGAAGTAACCGTCATAGTTTTTGAGGTATTTACATTGACTACAGATGGACTCACCCTATCAACGATATCAGGAATAATATCGTTTACTTCAGGCAGAACAGTAGCTGCCCAGGAAAAGCTGCTTAAGGTAAAAAACACAAACATTGATAATAAAAATCCATAATGTAATTTTTTATTTTTGAACATCTTGGTTCAACCTCCAATTTTACTTTTTATACCATTCATATATTTCTGACTTTTTTTTAGTTCACCGAGTTCCATATTTTTTTATTTTATCTCATATTTTTATAAAAACCCATCTTAATAGTGAATGATTCCCATTTTAGTCTTATCTTTAATCAAAAGAATGGATTAATATTTAATATTCATTCTCAATTGGAATAGAAGTGAGGAA
>MTKW01026249.1_pt1 | contig 11435 bp, 7 predicted proteins | sample 1042761 | NCBI WGS metagenome assembly MTKW01 (sample SAMN06205366, study PRJNA360243) | anaerobic digester metagenome | biome: Wastewater treatment plant; feature: Anaerobic digester sludge; material: sludge; isolation source: anaerobic digester fed with sludge from wastewater treatment plant ...
CCCTTCCAGCGATTCCTACCCCCCCCCCCCTCCACCCCCTTTCCGGCCTCCACCCGCAAAAACAGCCGTGCAACCCCTATTTTCCTTTATTTATTATTACTTTTGTAACAATGTCAGCTAATCCATACAATCTTTGAAGCAGCTACATACAATAAAACCAATTTCAGGAAAACCACATTAGCCCGAAGAGAGCCCAATCGCCCTCATATTCAACCGTTCGGCATTGTCGGCAGCCCTGAAAACGGTACATGCTTCACGGCATATTTATAGTTTGTAGATATTCCATCAACAAACCCTGATGGAATACCCGGTAATTTGTTGTGCATGAAATCTCTGATGAAGAGCGATTGCATACAGCGTTTAATTCAAATCAGCGTAAAAATGAGAGCCAAAGAAAAGCTTGAGTTCAACCGAAAAGAATTCGATTATTATGAACAAGTCCGGAAATCAATCTACGATCTGTACACCATCAGAACCGACAAACAAAAAACCAATGACTATTTCAGCGAACATCTCTTCGCCGATGCCAGATGCCGTAAAATGATCAAAAGCAGCAACATAACCCACAAAACCGTTAGATTCCATGAGAACAAGGATGAGATCGATCACGTAATTGCATACAGAGTCCGAAAGGAGATACAAAACGCCATATGCGACGATAAAACATTCCTTTACGCCTACAATATCATCGAAAGCGACCACAACCCTTACGACGATGACCAAAAAGGCAAAACCGTGAAGATGAAACCTGAGACATTTGCCTCATCTGTTGAAATCGAAGAAGAGATAGTCCGCTACAAGGAAGACTACCCCAAAAACAACCTGGGCGATTACCTGTTGGATGAAACCAATTTTCAATTTTATGGCGAACGTTTAAGTGATATCACGGAAGATGAAGACTGGTGGCTTTTTGTCTTCAACAAAGCCTATGAGATCTTCGATCGATTACGCATCCTGGCTTACGATCCCTTTAAAGCGCATTACCTGGCCAACAACATCTATTACAGGGACAAACAAATGGAGGAAACAATCCTAGACCTCCTGCTCATCCTCATCAACAATTACACCTACGATCTCACGACGGTGCAGATGAAGAAACTTAAAATGCTTGCCATCAGCATCAGCCAATATCGCGATGAGCACTTTCTCACGATTGATAAGAAGTATCTCGAAAACATCCCTTCCCTAAACATCGGTGAGATTAACTGGAAGAAAGCCACCAAGATTTTCAATCATCGGCTCATCACGCAATGGGTAACCCACCCCGATTTCACGCACGAACAGCAATTGCTGATCCTCAAACAGATTCAGGAGAAATACCTCCTCGAAAAGCAGCGTCACCCCGATCTCCTTTGTTACGATTTAACCCAATGCTTCTCTCAGCTGCAACAGCTCTTGATGCACGATGACCGCGCCAATGATGAACCCCATCCGCCCGCACCGTCCGACAAACATAATACCATGAAGCCAACCATCGATGAGCAGAACACGGTAACAGATGATTTAAAAATCTGCATCGCCCAACTCTCGGAGATCATCAGGCAAAAAGATGAGGAGCTGCGGTTGCTTGCCGAGAAACACGATGCCGAGATCGAGAACATGAAGGTGATTCTCAACGAACATGCGGAGGTCTTCACCCAAAAAGGACTGACCTTGGCTCAGACGACCCTCGTCTTCTATTACCTGTTCAATGAACTCGGCGTCAGCTTCGCCAATACATCCAAAACGCAATGGGCCCGCTTTCTGGAAAAAGTAACCGGCAAGCATATTCAAAACATCAGAGCCGAACTCAATATCGACTTCGACAGCAAAAAAACGAAAAAGAATCTCAAAATAATTGCCGATCTTTTTATGGAATTGTTGCCGCAAATCTCAGCAAAAATAGATAAAGATAGCAAATAACATTATTTAACTCGATTTGTAGTGACACTTGTACACTACATTTCCCACTACACCCCCTTTTCGGGCACATACCTTTGCACCACTGTCTCACCGTCGAGGCAGTGGTGCTCATTTCTATTGGCACGGATGATCACCATAACGCCGTTTCCAACCATGGAAGAAAAGATGATTACCTTCAACGACATCCCTGAGGCGGTGAGCTACCTCATCGAAAAGATCAACAACCTGGAAGAGCTGATCAGAACATCGGCCAACACGCAACCCGACGAAAATATCTGGTTCAACCTCGAAGAGCTCTGCGACTACCTGCCCGACCGGCCGGCAAAACAGACGGTCTACGGCTGGGTCTTCCAAAAGAAGATTCCTTACCACAAGAAAGGGAAAAAGCTTCAATTTCTGAAATGTGAGATCGATGAGTGGCTGCATAACGATGAGGCACGGCAGGAATCCGTTGAGTGTCCGCCCATTCGCCTTAACAAAAGAAGACGGTCATGAACGAGATCAAACATTATGCCATCCTCTATGAGTGGGCTGATTGGGTCGATTCGCAGGACGTGATGCAAAAGTTTCACATCTCCGTCCGTACCCTGCAAAATTGGAGAACCAACGGCCTGTTGCCCTATTCACGCCTCAGCGGAAAAATTTACTATCGGAAATCCGACATCCTTGCCGTCTTGCAGAAGAACTACACAGGGAAGAGAAAATCATTATTAGAAGACCTCAATGATTGACGGAAAAGACCTCAATGATTGACGGCTTTGCCGCAGCGACCACCTACCAAGCAAGTGCATTTTGCCAAGCAAGTGTATTTTTAAGTAACATCCAATAATTGAAGCCCAATGAAACCCAACGGTCTCTCTTTTGATGCACCACAGCCGCAGTCGGAAGAGGTTTTGGAAATCGACCTCGAACAGTTTAAGATCAACAATTTCGCAGCCCTGTTGGAGGAAGATCTCAACGACAACCTTCAACGGCTCAAAGCTGCGATCCCTGTCGGGCTGCTCGAAGTCAAAACCGCAAACGGTTGGATAGAGCAGGCTTCCAAACGGCCCATTCCCAGGATGCTTTTCAGCGAGTTCTGGTACGAGCAGGAACTTTGCATCCTCTTTGCCGATACCAACGTTGGCAAGACAATCCTGGCCGTGCAGATCGCCGACAGCATCTCCCGCGGACGTTCCATCCCGGGATTCAAACTCGAAGCCAAGGCGCAGAAAGTGATCTATTGCGATTTCGAGCTCAACGACAAGCAGTTTCAGAAACGATACTCGCGCAACTACGAAGAGCCTTATGTTTTCAGCGATAATTTTCTTCGTGTCGAAATCAATCCCGATGCTGACTTTCCCGATGATGCCTCCTTCGAGCTTTCCCTCAGCAACGCGATTGAAAAGGTGATTATCGAAACCTGCGCCAAGATTGTGATCATCGACAACATCACCTATCTGCGTCACGAGAACGAGAAAGCAAAGGATGCGCTGCCGCTGATGAAACACCTCAAACGGTTAAAGAACAAGTATAATCTTTCCCTGTTGGTGCTGGCGCACACGCCCAAGCGCGACCTCACCAAACCGCTCACACGGAACGACTTGCAGGGCAGTAAGATGCTGATGAACTTCTGCGACAGCAGTTTTGCGATAGGGGAGAGCTCATCCGACAGTTCTTTCCGTTACATCAAGATGATTAAAGTCCGTTCCACGGAACACATCTACGACAGCGACAACATCATTGTTTGCCAGATCACCAAGCCTCACAATTTCCTGCACTTCAACTTTCTGCATTACGACAGCGAGTACAAGCATCTCAAAACCGTTACGGAGCAAGACAGACAAATGTTGGAAGACGAAATCCGCCAATGCATCAATGAGGAACCCACCATCTCTGCCTATGCGATTGCCAAAAAGCTCTGTCCCAACGAAAAGAACTTCAACAGCTTCAAGATAAAAGTCCTTCGGATCTACAAGAAGCTCCTTCCGCCCAACCTGCCCGATGGATAAAGATCCTTCCCAATCCGTCCGCCCAACCTGCCCGATGGATGAAGATCTTCCCCAATCCAACTCGCCCAACCTGCCCGATGGACTGGTAACAAGTTGGTAACACCGGTAACATTCCTATTTTGTTACTATGTTACCAATCCGTATAACAATCAGTATATCAGCAATTAAAAAGAGAAATCATTGGTAACAACTGTTACCAATCTTTCTCAAACAGAACTCAATCATTCTCAATCACTCTCAATCGATCTCAATAACACTCAAACACTCTCAAACAGCATTCAAAACCATGTACAAGCCCCCCTATCTTCTAAAATATGCCGGCAAGGCAACCCGCTTCACCTGTCCCGCCTGTAAGACACCCCACAGCTTCACCCGCTACATCGACGGGGAGACTCATCAACCCATCCACCCCACCGTCGGCCGCTGCAACCGCGAAATCAAATGCGGCTATCACTACACACCCCGACAGTATTTCGCAGATCTCAGGAACCAAAACGTCCCTTTGCCCAACAACCATCCACAAGGTACCTCCCATCCAAATCTCCCTTCACCCATCTCACACCATCATAAAGCCCCGCATCACAATCTCCAATCAACCGGCCCACATCCCAAACGTTCTAACTCTGCACCGACACAAATTATTCCACAATCTCAACCTCAATCCCAACCACATTCCCAATCTCAACCTCAACCCCAATTTCAACCCCAATCCAAACCCCAACCCCAATTTCAACCCCAACCGCAACCCAACCAACCGGAGAAACCCGCCGACTTTATTCCCCGCAACTATCTGAAACGTTCGCTCTCACTCAACTCCAACTTCGTCCGTTTCCTCTGCAAATATTTCACCGACGTACAAATTGCCGAAGCAGCCAACAACTACCTGCTGGGAGCCACAAGAAACAAAGAAGTAATTTTTTGGCAGGTAGATATCCACGGAAAAGTCCGCACCGGAAAGATCATGCAATACAACCCGCAAACCGGCAGACGCATAAAAACAGGATATGGCGGAATCAACTGGGTCCACAATAAGCTGAAAAAATCCAACCCCGCATACACCCACTTCAACCTCTCTCAGTGCTATTTTGGCGAGCACCTCCTTCGGCTGTATCCAGACAAGCCGGTAGCAATCGTTGAGGCAGAGAAAACAGCCGTAATCGCAAGCATGATCATCCCCAACTACAACTGGCTCGCAGCCGGAAACCTCAACGGCCTCACTGTGGAAAAGTCAAGAGCACTCCGCGACAGAACCGTCATCCTCTATCCCGACGCCGGCTGTTACAACCATTGGCTCAGGAAAGCAGAACAAATCAACCAACAACTCTCCCTTCGCCTCACCGTCTCCAATTTCCCGGAGAATTTCGCAACCCCCCAGCAAATCCACGATGGCTACGACCTTGCCGACTACATCCTCGAACAACTAAAATATACGAAGTAACGTTAGAAACAACATTCATTAATGCTACATATTTCATCTATTGACACAAGTTGTCAATTCCTCTTTTTATTTTTGCACAACTTCCTTATAAATTCTTTGTGGTTGATTATGAATGTTTTTGTATTTTTGTTTTTCATAGCTCATCAGCATGATACCCTGTGGTAATTTGTCAATATAGAATTGATCAACAAATAATAATCTTTTAAATCCGATATAGATCTTCTGACCTTCCTATAAATCAATAGTATACAATAATATGAAAACAGAAAGTCATTCCATTAATGATGTTTTGGCAAAGAATGCAACATCATTTTTTATTCCACCGTTTCAAAGAGCATATGCCTGGGGAAGACCGGAGATTGAACGTTTCTTTAACGATATAAAGCGCATCGTTCATTCAGAACTAGATCCTAATCAACATGATAAGTTGGAACACTTTTTTGGGACACTTGTAATTAAAGAAGAAAAATCTGGCTTCGCTAATAAATCAGTTGTTGTGGATGGACAACAACGTCTTACAACCACATTGTTGTTTTTAATTGCTTTAAGAGATTTAGAAACTGATGAAGAGAAACAGGAATTCATAACCAATAGCTATCTTACAAATACCTCATCAAGTTTCCAGGACAAGATCAAACTTAAACAAGTGACAAAAGATTGGGAATCCTACAGGGCGCTGGTTACTCAAAAACAACCCAACCCGGGAATTATTTTTAATGCCTACAAACTTTTCCGAAAGTTGATTGATGATCTCAAACGTACCAATCCCGAAATACAATTAGAGCACTATTTAATAGCAATCCAAAGAATTAATGTGGCTGTTATCTTTTTGGATGAACGACCTTATAAAGGAGAGGATCCACAAATTATTTTTGAAACTTTAAACTCGCTTGGGAAACCCCTTACATTGTCTGATTTGGTCAGGAATTTTGTCCTTTTAAATATGGAAAGTTCTAATCAATCAGAAATTTATGAAAAAGTGTGGCATCCCAAAATTGAGCTAATCTTAAACGATGATACTTCAAAATATTTTCGAGATTATCTCCAATACAAAACAAAGACTTCAATCAAAGTAGTAAGCGACAACAATACAAAAGAGATCTATCAACTGTTTAAAGATTTCGTTGAAGAGGAGTTTACTAATCACAACGACTTCATTAATGATATTGTACTGTACGTTCGTTGGTATAAATGGATCATAACAGAAGTTGTTAAGGACCGTATCCTTAACGATTCTACGAAAGATAGAGAAGTTAAAGAACTGCTGAGAAATATTTTCCATGATATTAAGACTGAAGCTTTTAAGCCGTTTGTCTTAGGCCTGTTGGAATACAATCAAGACAATAGTAAAAATGCGCATCTTAGCGATGATGATCTTATTTTTATCTTAAAGACTATTCGTACCTATTTGATACGAAGAAGACTATTAGGTCTCACTCAGGGTGAAAATAAAAATATAGTTCTTTTAAGTAAGCATATCGATGACCTTGCTCTTGGCAATGTTTCAATAATCGATTTACTCACAAACATGTTCTACAGTTTGAGATTCCCAAACGACTATGAGATAAAAAATGCCTTGCTATCCATGAACTTCTATGGGGATGCAAAGAAATATGCAAAGTTTATTTTAGGTAAGATAGAAGAGCATAATACAAAGGTTGCTGTCGATTTTCGTAATCCAATGATTACTATTGAACATATCATGCCTCAGAAGTTAAACGACGATTGGATCAATGACTTGGGTGATAATTATATGGATGTTCATAAAAGATATTTACACAATATTGGTAATTTAATTCTAACAGAATTTAATAGTGAAATAGGGAATAAGTCTTTTGTCACAAAAAAAGAAAAACTTTCAACTTCATCCTTAAACTATAGATTGGATATTATCAACAGAGAAATTTGGAATGAAGCCAGTATCGAGGATCATCAAAAAAATATGATTTCATGGTTTCTGAATACTTTCCCAATACCGGATGATTATAAAGGCAAAGACAATTGGAGTGTGAGAAATGATGAGAGTATGCGATTTTCACCGTTGGATGCCGATGCCGGTAATTTAGCGGAAGGTAGAAAACCTTCAGAGATTATCATTGATGGGTTTTCTTTTAAAGCAACCAATTGGCAAGCAGTGTTCATAAATTTCCTGAAATATTTAAAAAATAATCCCGAGTATGATTTTGATGCAATTCTGGACTATCAATATGAATTATTTGGAAGAGAGGTAATCGTTAAATGGCATATATTGAAGCTGATGATTGAAAAAAATATTGATTTGACCAGTAGGTACAAAACTTTTGAAGAAGAAACCTGGGAAAAAGCAAAGAACTTGACCGATAATACGTCCTTTATACATATCAACATCTCTGCCTCAAATTGTATGAGACGAATTTCAAATATCATGAACAAGTTCAACATGCCCGAAGATTCAGTTGAAATAGTGTTGAAATAGCAGGAACCCTTTTATGCTTTATTTTAAAGGCAACTCAGACTGAATAAATCACACCCCCTGCTGTCAAGCTGAGCCAATGGCTATATGGTTTTTCTGATTATTGCTCTTAACCTTTTAAAATTGAACAAGATCTATTTCTGTTTCTGGATATATCCCGTCTATCTGTTTTTGTATTTCAATTGTTTTGCTTAATGCCGTTACAATACGGCAATAGCGCGGCGCATCGTCCATGTTTCTGCCTTTGCGCTCTTTAAGATATTTCTGTAAAACCTGATATCCGCCAATGTAATAGTTCCAGACTTCCGGCGCTACGCCTTCAAAATATTTGTCTTCATTGATATAAATGCGCTGTTCGTCTTCTTTGTAAGTTATCTTTTCAATACGATCATTTGTACCGGAGCCTTGATATTTAGCAACCGGAGGATCGAGCGCCGGGCTTTTAAGCAGATGCAGGTCTGCAAGCTGTTTTCCCAAATCACCCATCTTTTTAAACAGATCATAATCAGCGGTAAACGGCACACGCGGGAAATCGATTTTTAAAAACTCGGCGTATGTTTTGCGATATATATTGCTGTAAAATACGCCATAGATGTAATAAAGAATCTCTTCCGGCGATGGCTTTTCTCCATAAACAGATTGTAGTTTTTCAAAAATAGCCGCCGGAATATTCGGCTCTTTTTCAGTTTGATGCTGGGTGAAGAGGTCTTTTATGTCTGGATAAATGTATAAAGGTGCTTGTTGAATAATTCCTTTGCTACTAAAAAATGTGCGGTTATCAACCATTTGTTCTGTGACAAAAAAATGAGAATATGGGATATTTCCTGAAAATTGGCGCATGAAACACAATGAAATATTCTCTTCCAGCATATGGCGCATGGTATCGTAAATAGGTCTTTCAATTACCCACTTGGAATAATAAATATACCGAATATCAAATGGTCGATAGGTAATTAATTCAAAATAATTTTGCCAATTATCATCTTTTGCTAATTCTTTCCTGAATTTGTCAAGTTTAAAGGTAGATGTGTCTTTAAGTTTGAATCCTTCTTTTATTAGAAGATTATCAATTTTCAAATCTCTAAATTGTCGGATTCTGTTTTTTAAAATATTTTGGTCAAAATCGATTGCAAACTTGTCCCGCGCTGTAACTATTCCAACATTATTTACAGGAAATATTTCACCAATTTTCTTCCATTCCAAATATCGCTGAATATGCGATGTGTTTCGAGGAATAAAGAAATACCAAGGTGAAGCCGGTTTAATTTCCTGATAATTTTTTGGGTCAAAATCGTTTTTGTCCAGCCATTCGTATTTTTCATCTCTTAATCCGTATATGTCCAAATGAAATACTTTAGGCTCTTTGGGCTCCTTGTTTTTAATAAATAGAGCAATTGCAACACCCTGACGGATGTCAAACACATTTTCATCTTTACCCCCTTCTGGTGTAGTTTCTTTTTTCAGGCTATTGCCGTGCAGATCGAGAATATAAATTTCATCAAAGGTTTTCATCAAACTTTGGCGCATGCCGCGAAAAGTGGGATTGTCCAGATAACTGTGATTGGTAATCATGCCGACAATTCCGTAACCTGAAGTCTGGATTTTCCACTGAGCAAAACGCAGAAATTTTACATAATCATCCTGAAGCCATAATTTTTTCTCACCCAGCGGCTGTCCGTCCACCTTGTAGTAACTTTGCGCACCGTTAATATCCTGTTTGAGCAAACGTTCCGTCCATTTATTGATATTGGAAGAAATTCCGCTATAAGGCGGATTGCCGAGAATAACCAATATCGGCTGCTCTTTCTTCACTTTACCAGCCAAGTAGCTTTCTTCACTCAATGATGAAAGTCCTGGAATATAAGTTTGTTTAATCTCTTCTATTTCAAGTGTATTGGTTAGGTAAAGCTTAAAGCGTTCATCATCAGCCATCTTGTAACCGAGTTCATCAAGGATAAAACCTATTTTCAAATGTCCAATGGCATAAGGCGCCATCAAAAGTTCAAAAGCATAAAAATCTTCAAGAATATGTTTTTTAATCCAGTGATGTAAACCACCTTCACCATATTTTTCCTTAAATTCTTCGACTGATAGACGAATGGCTTCGGCCGGAAAGGTTAGCGTGCCCCCTGCGGGATCGAGAAGCTTGACTTCTTCACTGGCAAGACCATCTGACAGATTAAAATGTGATTTAAGAATGGAATGAATGGAGCGGACAATATAGCCGACTACGGGTTCCGGTGTGTAATAAACACCACGACGTTCCCGAATTTCCGGATCATAAGTTGCCAGGAACGTTTCATAAAAATGAATGATCGGGTCTTTGCCTTTTCCGGTGCGGTAATATTCATGCAGAATTTTATTGATATCGGCTACGTTTAGAATCTCGGCAATGTCATCCACAATAATTTCCATGGATTTTGGCGGTTCTTCTAGTGATATAAAACGGAACACATCGCGCAAAATGCCAATGGTACGGGGAATAAAATCAAAAGCCAGTTTACGGTTAAACTCGCCGTCTGCCCGGCTTCGTGCGGCGAATAATCCATAGGTAATCGTTTGTGCATAAATATCAGCGAACTGTTTTTCAGTTAAGGTAGCGATGAGATAGTTCTTAAAAGCTTCATAAAAACCAATAATTTGTTTATGACCTCTGCTGCCGTTTTCTTCCATTTCAACACTAATAACTTCATCTCGAAGGAATCGGGTGCGTTTGGCTAATTCAATTGCCAGAGAACTTGCGGTTTGCACTTTGGGCAGCGAGAAAGAAAAGAAAAGATCAAAGAGTTCCTGAAATTTTTCAATATTTTCTACTGGTGGCGTAGTTTTCAGTTTTTGGGCAATGAACGGTCGTCCGACCATAACTCGTGATATACAATTGCCATCACGGTAAAGCCGGAACTCATAAAAATTTGTGAGTATGACATTTGGAAAAGTGGACAAATAACGTTTTAACTGTTCCTTTACTTCAATGGAATCCAGATCAGTTACCGATGGATCCTTGGCTTCGATGTAACCTGTGATATGATTTTTGCCGTCCCATACCCTAAAATCAGGATTTCCCGCTTCGGTCTTTTTGGGAAGAATAGTTACATCAACGTTTTTGATATTTTTAATTTCAGCATACTGTTTAACCAGCTCGTCAAGATGTTTGTAATAGCTTTCCTCACGGGCATCTCCACGTTGATAAGTTTCGGTGAGATTTTTCAGATAATTGTCAAGTAGTTTTTTCACTGATCAGAATCTTATTGGATGAGTATTTATTGATCGAATTAATTTACCACATAACGCTACCATCAACCACACGTTTTTCGAGTTTGCTGAATTAGTCTCGTTTGAGAATACGTTTGCGAATTTTTCAAGTTTTGCAAGATTTGTTTATGAAAGCTTGAATTAAGCTTTTTACAAATGTAGCACTTTATTTTAAACACAAAAGACCACACTCAAAAATTTAGAATGAATCACTAAAAATCATTTTTTCTTTCTCCCCATTACAATTAAATGAAAATCAACCATAAACATATGACAAGATTGCCCTTCTCGGTGCTTTTGGAGCAAACTCATATAAACCATTTTACAACTGCTTAATACAGTTGTACTAATTTCCGCAGTAGCGTAAAAGCTAAAGTTATTTAGCGCATATGCAGATTTC
>MTKW01018824.1_pt2 | contig 11433 bp, 11 predicted proteins | sample 1042761 | NCBI WGS metagenome assembly MTKW01 (sample SAMN06205366, study PRJNA360243) | anaerobic digester metagenome | biome: Wastewater treatment plant; feature: Anaerobic digester sludge; material: sludge; isolation source: anaerobic digester fed with sludge from wastewater treatment plant ...
TGCAGCGTTGCCGGGAATACGGAAGGAATTTTGTGCAGAAACTTCAGTAAGTGGCCGCAAATAAAAAAACCCGGATACGCCTACACTCACGGCGTATCACATCATAACCATGCCGCTTCAATTAATCAACGGCTCTTCAGCCGCGGACACCTTGACAGGGGGGCTTGATTGTCCCCCTGTTTATATTTCAATGGAAAAGGGAGTGTTGAGACAAAAGATAATAAGGTGGCTTAGATAATGAAAAAAGTCCAGAGGAGAATTTACACCACAAAATAGACTTGGCCCTGTGATGCAAACAATCAACATTATCTGCACGCTTGAGGCCACAGCCTCACCACCTTAATTTAGGCATAATAAAAACACCTACCGTTTGGCAAGTGCCTTTAACACCTTTAATTGCCAGTGTGATCTTTAAACGATTTTTTTACCTTTCCTGTATGCAGCCTTGGCTTCGTTAAGGCTCATTTTATTAGCACCACCCCGATAATCGGGATCGCTATTTTGAACATTATCATCTTGCCATCCACAATTTAAGCAGATATCATGCTTCTCTGTTTCCGCTCCGCAACAAGCACAAATTTTGCTATATACCTCGTAGTTTTTTTTCATCTTCCCAGTATCCCGCCCTTCTGTCGGGTTTTTAAAGGGTAGAAATTTTACCGTCTGGCCTGCCTACAGCAAATTCATTAGTGCTTATCCTGTATTTGAAAACATACCCTTCAGAATCCACGAAGCCCTCCACATCTTTGCTTAAAGGTGCGGCCAGCAAATCCCCTGCCTTGTTCAAGTAGTCGATTGGTCTAATGTCTCCATAGTCTTTTAGGTGCTCCGAAACATGTTCTTGAAACCGTTCCTGTGTCGAGAACGGAGCAACTCGCCAATCACTACTGTCAATTATATCATGGCTTTCCTTGCCGTCAATTGGCTCTTCTCGCCAATAACCTCTCCGCAGCTGCGGGTTTTCCTTCAGGTACTCCCGGTGCTTGCCTTGCCATTCTCGCACCTTGCCTATAGCTACATCCCGGTTTTCTTAGTAGTGTCCGGTATTCAGGTGGCAGTTTTGCAGGGAGTAGCAGGGAAGGCCACCGTCCCTCTGATAGTAAGAAGTTGTACTAACCACAATTAAACCGGAGGTGTGACGATGGCTCAGTACAAGATTACCATAGACAAAGAAGATCTGCACCAACTATTTAACCAGGATCAGGGGATGGCCAAACTGATAGAGAAGGTTCTAAACAAGGTATTAGAAGCAGAAGTTGCTGAACAACTGCAGGCAGGGCCTTATGAGCGCTGTGAAAGCCGCCAAGGGTATCGTAATGGCTACAGGGAGGGTTGAAAACCAGGATAGGCACCCTGGAACCGTTACCAGCGCAGCGAGCAGGCCCTGGTACTGGCATCAAGGTGTCGGGGAAACACCTTGTAGAATTTCCCCGGCACAACGAAAAGCGGGGAACGCATTTTCTGCATTCCCCGCACAGCGGCTTATATGAAGTTGGCCCCGTTATCGTTCCTGATCTTTTGATTTTTTCGCCTTGGGCGTTGCCTGATCCGGCAATGCGTTGTCCCTGACCGGTAGCTCGAGCAGCCGGCAGTAATCCTTCTGCGTTTCGATGACGCAGCCGGCGATGAGTGAAGCAAAAGGAGCGTTGTCGGCGTTCTTGATGGTCTTACAACAAATACCAGTTTCTCGGTGGATCGCTCGCTGGGATTTTCCATCACGGTAATGCTTTAAAATTATTTCTTGTTTTTCTAGCAACGCAATCATCTCCTCAATGCCTCCTATGTATCCATGGGTGCCATACAAAGAAAATCATATTTTATGGTGGGGAATTTTCAATTATTATCCCAGGGCACTTTTAGATTAGCGGAAACAGACGGTAAAACAGTACAACATCGCCAAAAACGACAAGAACGACGTTTTTACCGAGGTCTTCAAATCCAAGGCCTACCTGGTAGGATCGCCGACGGTCAACAACGGTATGCTTCCTTCGGTAACCGGAATGATAGAGATGATAAGGGGCCTCAAACCCAGGAACAAAAAAGCAGCTGCGTTTGGCTGCTACGGATGGAGTGGCGAAAGTGTCAAGAAGATTTCGGAAGCACTTGACAAAGCAGGGGCCACCGTCGTGGACGAGGGGATAAGAGAGAAGTGGAACCCTGATAAAGAAGCCCTGCAGCGTTGCCGGGAATACGGAAGGAATTTTGTGCAGAAACTTCAGTAAGTGGCCGCAAATCAAGAAAAACCGGATACGCCCACACTCACTGCGTATCACATCATAACCATGCCGTTTCAATTAATCAACGGCTCTTCAGCCGCGGACACCTTGACAGGGGGGCTTTATTGCCCCCCTGTTTTTCAATAGAGCCACGGTCCTTCAGGCATGAACACCACTCTATCCCCGGGGATTACAAATCGACGGGGCGATGTCAGTCAAGCTATTTCATAATTTATTTTAAAAAATTTCCGTTTTCGGGTTTTCGGTGATTATACTGGTAGGGGGTTCCTACCCTCGCTTTAATTACCTACCCAACTATATTCATGGTCCCATCGTATTGCAATTCAAAATCCATCTTGGCCCCATCATTGTTTCTGCGGAACAGCCTGCTACCGGGTGCAAAATGATATTGCGGCGTTACAATCCGGGCTCCCGGTTTTCCAAACCGTTTTTTACCTGCAGCATACTCGCGGCCGCCCAGAAGTTCTATATCGCCGCAAAAACAAACATCGGATAAGTTTTTGTTGCAAGGAACATGTGCGAGAATATGCTCCCCGGAAGACAAAGAAACATTCACTCCCTCTTCGGACAGAGAATACCTTCCGGTCAACTCTTTTTCCTTCTCCACTTTTACAATTTCAATCCGTCCGAACCCGTAATTCTGCTCCCCACCGATTGAAATCTCATCGAGCAAGTTGCATTTCGCCGATTGATAGGGGTCTCTGATAAATATCCCTTTATCGGATATTTCAATGGCAACATCCGAAGAATTTTCACGGGCAGGAAGCCTCGCCCCTTTCTTGACCCACACACAACCGCTTACCTCGGTATTTTTGATGTTTTCCCTATCGTTTCTATACCTTTTTTTGATGTATTCAATTTCATGGAGCGATCCTTCTATAGTCGTTCCGGTTCCAGAGTCTATTTCTGTGGACACCCTGTTGCCTATATACCTGTATGCAAATTGCCCTTCGGTCATCTTCGAGCCGGATCCGGATCCATAAACCAAACCCACATCGGTAAAAAGGGGGGGATAGATCAGGCCATTTTCGGTTACATAAAAATATGAGAAGCGAAAGTATTTCTTGATCTTCTCTCCGATGCTTCCGTAATCTTTCCCTTCAGGTTTCGGGAATAGATATTCGGTTGCCCGTTTTGTAACCGCCCCCCAGAAGTTTTTGCCGGGCAGGTAACGCCTCGTATGCGCCACCACCGTACCCCCTCTGGGCAGATATCCTATATGCAGGTGACCCTGCAACCGATAGGTTAGTTTTATTCCATCCCACTTGCAGCCATCTTCAACCAAAAGGATCACCCCGCTTCTGTTTTGGCATGGTAAAGCGCATAGGTCAAAGTCCGCTCCAGAATCTTTTTGAGAAAAAGCAACTTGTCCAGGTCCCGGGCAATTTCTTGCAAGTTTTCGCAAAACTTGTCAAATTTTTTGTCAAATTCTTTTCCGTTTAAAAGATATTTTTTTATCTCTGCCTCACTCATAAGTTCCCTCAAGCCCACTCGGATTTCGGATAACTTTTTGGACTTAAGCCAGACGAACATGGCATATACCCCTTCTTCAGTCAATACAGCCAGAGCATCCCTGATATTATTTTCGTGTTGTTCTTTTTTCATCATACCCAGCTTCTGCCCATATTGCATACAGTAAAAATCAAGGTTGATCACTGCCCACCACCCCTTTCTCCAAGGTCCTTCTCTACACCTGAACCAGATTGTTCGGTTACTTTTTCAGTATATGAATCCAACGATTTCACCTGAATCCGCCCGAAACCCCGTGTTCCCATACCGCCCACACCCAGGATTTCCAGGTAAGGAAAGCATTTTTCGATTGAATCAAATGCCCCATTTGTTTCGTCTTTGTCCCTTGAATTGACTATGATCTCGAAGCCAAGTGCCGTTCCGCGGGGTATGGCTTCATAGGTAAAGAGAGCCCCTTCTTCAGCAGCACCGGTTTCGGGATCAATTTTCACCGATGTCCGCACTTCGAGATTGTCATTTACGATACCGGAGAAAAGACGATCCGGGACGATGGCAACCCTTTCAATGATACCCGAGGGGAGAAATTCAAAATCTATCTCACTTTCGCCTGCTGTTTCGAGCAACAACCAACCCAGATTAAATTTACCAGGTTTTTCTGTCCCATCCCATTTAATGATACATGCCTTATTTCCCGGATCTCTGGCCAGAACATCTGTTTTCCCATTCATCCAATACTTGCAAAGTCTTCTGGTCGTTATCCATACCGTGCCTTTGATAGATGCCACCGGGAACAATATAATCTCTGCATCATGGAAGCGCACCATGCCCTGTCTGTCCGTGTCACCAAAATATCGAATTATCTTCCCCGAAACCTCTTCCTCTATGTTCCCACATTCTGCAGCATCTTCTCTCAGTGCTATGGTGGTGTGGGCACGAATAGTTCCCGCCAGAGATGTTCCCGGAATCTTGGGTAAATCCGTTGCCGGTTCACGAACAATCGTATTATCCACCCTGCCCAGCCTGTACCCGCCCGCGCCAATGTGAACCGGGTCAAGGCATAGAGCGTGATACCGACGATACTGATATGATTTCATTTGCTTTTTTACCTCCCTTTTCCTTGATGGTCTGTTGAAACAAATCAATCGTATCCAGCAAAAGATTGTTATGTAGCGCACTGAAGATGAAGTTCCGGGTTTCTTCGGGAAGTTTCGGCCATTTCCCTCCAAACGCATCCAGCAGAACTTTTTTTGCATAGATCTGCAGAACATCATCTTTGCTTCGATCTTCAATATTCCGCCACTCCAGTTTTTTAGAACTGATGGCTTCGTTGATGAACTGAATCTGAGACACGGAGAGGTTGTTTTCAAGAATTTCCCACAAATCAATCATCTTGCCGAACTGATAGAAATAACAGGGACGGTTTGATAGAAGCGCATACTCGCCATGCATGCGTTTCCTATTTTTATAGACCAGCTTGCGGCAATCCCCGCCTCCTTTGATCAGGTCAAAATCAAAATAACCGGGATACAAGTCATAAGATTCTCCTTTTGCCAGGGGTGCCAGTTCATTCAAATAATACATGCTTCGGTCAGGAGAAAGTCTCCCCAGTGGGTAATGACGATGAAACTCATCCTGTTCGCTTATATCCCACCAAGGGTTCAAAAATGTCTGCTTCTGAAAGTTTCTCTCGCGCAATATTTTTCTTCCCGCCTCGAGCAGAAGATATAAGGGGAATTTTCTATTGGCAACCAGGAGCCCTGCATTCAAGGGAAGTTTGCCGGTAACCATCTTGAATCGTTCATTGAAAAGTTTATCTATCTCTTTCAGAATGTTTGTTGCTTCCTGCGCCGGAACGATAACTTGAAATAGCAGAGGTGTGTTGAGGATCTCGATATAGGGAAAATAATGTTCCTTTTCGACATTTTCAACTTTCGGAACTTCTTTAGAATTAAAATTGATGGATTTTTCAGGATTTTCCTCTTCTTCCATGCTCCTTAAATTTCCCTCCTCCAACGCTTTTTCTACTGCTGCCATACCTTTAATTTCCTTACCCTCGGTTTCAGCTTCTCCGGTTTTCTTCATCATTTTAAATTTATGCAGGGATTCAATGGTCAGAAATTGACCATCAGCTACATGTAGAACAAGCAGATTGTCAGGCTCAAGAATTTTAAATTTGAAAATATAAGGTGTATTCTTTTCAAGTTCATTATTTCCTGTTTCTACCTTGAAACTGAGTCGCTGCCAACTTTCTCCGTGTCCCGGCATACATCGTTGCAGCACCAGGTCCCAGAACTCTTTCGCCTCTTTCCATATTCTGAAGAGACGCGCCGGGGATGAATTTTGGGTAAACAATGTGGCAAGAACAGTCTCCGGTTTTTCATCGGGGAGCTTTTTACAGAAATTATTCCAGATTGTTTCGAATCTTTTATTACTAACATTAATATCTTCAAAAAAAGTATCGAGAATCAGGGCTGCATTCTCTGTATTACTGTCCGAGACCAAGTGTTTCTTTACCAGGCACAGGGCTTTTTCCCGCAATTTGTCCTCATGTGATTTTTCTTCTCCGTTAGCACTTGCTGCATCTGTTTCATCTAATTCTTCTTTCACCCTTGCATATTTTTCGTCTTTTATTATGTTTTCATGCCACTTTTCAAATGTCTGAGAATAGATCGTGCTTATAGCAGTCCCATCGAGCCAATTTCTCAGGCCGAGATTCAAGCCAAGCAGGGCAATCCTGTTATTTTCGTCTGCCACTTCGCTTAACCAGATGGTTCCCGACCTGTCTTCTTCCAGCCATTTCTTTAATCTCCCGCCCCTTCTTTCACCACAAACTGCACATGTCTCCCCGGAACTCTCCCCGGGCCTGATTTTGCAGACAGGGCATATTTCCTTTTCCCCCTCGATATCGCCGGATAGTATAGCGTTTATACCGTTTTTGTTTTGACCAAGCCATTTTCTGTCCCACTTTTTTCCCCTGTCATCGCCCTCAACAAACAGTGCCGGACTCATCTTCGGTATCTTCCGCTTCCCTTCTGCAAGATCAAGGATCCGGCTGATCATAGTCATACTTCGGCGAGCTTCACTCAAGGTAAAGAACGGCCATAGCTCATTCTGGCTTTCTTCCAGGATGATATCCCAGCCGACATCCGAACACTCTTCTGCCAACTGTATGGCATCCTTTGCAAGAGAGGGGAAAGTGAAGATAATTCCATTGATATCCTGGTAAACTGCATTCCCCACCGGAGAATCGACCTCGAATTTTTCTTTCAATTTATCATGGACTTCATCAATTATTTTTTTGCGTTCCAGTATATCGGCAACCTTGTTTCCTTTATCGATAAAACCCTCCCCGTCCCAGAATATTCCAAAAAGCCGCCATTTTAAATCTTCCGGGTTAATCGCCTCTTCCAGGGCGGCCTGGCAGAGAAGGGTCTTGTAGAGGGAAGCGGTGGAGTAGGAATGGTCCCACAAAGTAACGTCGTTGGCCGGAATTCTTGTTTCTCCCAGTGCATGGGTAAACGTTACCTGAACAATATCCATGATCTGCTTCCGGAACTCCCACAGTGGCATCCCGCTTCCTTCTACATACATGTCAATAATCAAGGCAAGCACATGTTCCAAACATTGTAGCCGTGTATCGAGGCAACAAAAATTGATCTTCTCCCTGGCATAGCCAAAGGGGGTGCTGATGACAACGTTGTCCCTGGGCTGCTTTTTGCGAATTATACCCTTGTCATCGGCGGAATCAAGGCGATCACATTGTTGTAACAGTTTTACCAGAAGATTGGTTTCACTTCGACTATGGTGTTCTGTAACAAGTTCATAAATATCTGAACTGACAGTCTTAACACCGGAATCTTTATGCTTTATTTCCAAATCAAATTCAATTCTTTTAAATAAGTCAATCAACTGCCTGTCGAGAAAATCGTCGATGCTTTCATGCCGTGCAACACCTTCTTTCCCTTCCACTGACTTCTGCTCCACAAAATCACCGCGGCATTTACCGATATCATGAAGAAGAGCACCGATCTCTCCTAGCAAAATCGGTTCCCGTTTCTCCTTTATTTTTTGGCGTATAGTTCCTGCACTATCACTTGTTATCTGGGCCACCTCCCCCTGCTCCGTTTTGGTCGTCATACAAAACCCTGAAATGCTCTTTGAAATTATCCGGAATAACCTTGATTTGACCATCTTGCAACCTGTTAACTACCCCATAACCTGAAGATTTCTTGGCCGAAAAACCATAGGTATAAAACATAAGTTTGAGGGTTTCAGCCAGCAGGGCAAGATCTTCCCCTACCTCGTCGCTGGTATAATTTGCACCCTTCGGGTAGGGGAAATAAAAAAGGTGCAACTCGGCTTCTGCACCGCCCCCTACCTTCTCAAACATAATAGGGCCCCGGCCCCGGAGTGGAGTTCTCGTTTTTCTGCTTAGCGGCGTAATAACACCCTCAGGTTTCTGATCATGATCAAATAAAGTGGGGAAAAAATGAAGCCTTCCACGATTATTCTCTGTACCGAAGAGACGATCGATAATTTCTTTTTTGTTGTTTTCTGCCCCAATCTTTTCTGCAGCATATCGAAGATGGCCTTTCCAGGTAGTGGGCTTTACCATGGGAAATCCGGTGAGCTTGTCCCTGACAATGGGATTTTCATGGAATTTATCTTTTTTAACGTAAAATATACGGTCATCCTTGCTGAAATATGGCTTTTTCAGAGTGAATTTTATTCTGATATGAACCGAGTTCCGGGGAAAAGAAGAGTGTTTTTTATCAAATTGAGGGTAAAATCTTCCGAATTGCACCTGTTTCCCGCCGGGTTGGTTAAAATTGTTTTTCAGCGGTTTGATAAACTGATCTTGGATCCATTTTTCTATCCATTGCTTATCAGACCGGTTTTTCCTCCTTTTGCCTTTCTCCTTCTCTTTTTCTTCTCTCTTCCAATCATTGCAAGATTTGATGTTTTTTATTGAATTAAGGTAATTATCATATACATGGGTCATATCAGATGATTCCCCTTTCAATTATTTCCCTCCCCGTTTCTTTGGAAATCGGATTTATCTCTTTAATGTCAAATCCCTTTTCGTGGGCAACCAAATACGCTGAAAGCCAATTTGAAATACAGTTTTTTATTTCTTCACACGGCAGGTCCCCGTCTTTTTCTGCACCATATTTCCAGAGCCAATTTGAAATACAGTTTTTTATTTCTTCACACACTTCTTCCTCTCCCTTTTCAAAAAAACCAAAAACCCTGAACTCCATACTTTTATCCTCGTCATTTTGATAACCGTGAGATACAAATATTCGAGAACCTCTACCGCCTTTTCCGACCAAATCATAGTGGTTATTGTGATGATTTTTTACAACTGGGCGTATAGCATCCCTTACATGAAAACCTATAGGCAGCATGTGGTAGTTATTCCATACTTCTTTCATTTCAGCGTAATTTTTATTATCTATGAGGGGAAAAGCTTTCTCCTTCAGAAGATCTTCTACCGCTGCTGTAAAACTGATTTTGAACTTCCAGATAACAAAATTCTCCAGGCTATAGACTGATTGGCCATTTCTTCCACTGTTCTTAACACGGAAACAATCAAGATTTTCAGAACTGTTATTAACAATCCTGATTACCCCATTGCCTTGAGAAATACGCCCTCCCAGGGCACCATATTCTGCAATAAATTTCAAAGTACATTTCAATCGCCACCATTCGACAGAAGATACTTCTTTCAACGAAATAAAATTTAATGTTATGTACCGGTTGTTCTTTGTTGCAATACCGCTGAAAGGCCTTTTTTGTTTTTTTCCCCTTTTTTTTCTTTGCGAATATACGTTTATACCATTAATGTATTTTATATCTTCTTCATCTTCTTCCCGAGCATTTATCTCAAGTTTAAACTTGCGTCCCCAACCCGTACATCCAAAAAGTTCACATACGTCACAGCGATATTTGTCTTTACAATTGCCGCTAGTAGGATCGCAAACATGCCCACCGAAACTTCTCACAAGTATTTCGTACCACCAGCGCAGACTACCGATAATTCCTGTTTCCCTCAAGTTTTCACCACTTCCCTTTGAATTGCCGGTCCATAAGGGTGTCAAAGTCTTAAATTTTACTGTATACATATACCAATACCCCCATCAACATGCTATATTTTGGGTTCCATATCCCACAACGACCAATCTTTTGGTATTTCGGACTGTTTATCTTTTCCTTCAGCAGCCATGCGCTCGACCAACATTCTGCAGAATTTTAGAAACCAATTATAAAGCATGAGTTTATCAAACTTTTTATATGTCATATTATAGGATATATAGCAAGACTTTTCAAATTATTGGTTATTTTATCAAAATATGAACAGTTTTAGTTTTATCTGCCCTAGTTAGAGTGTTTCAACCACTTTCGACAGGAATTTCCCACGGTACTTCGGACCAATATTTTTTCTTCATTGAGCTGAATCGCCTGAATCGAGCCACAGCCGTGGATACCAGCAGGGGGGACCAGTGCCCAGCCAGCCAGGGTAGGGGCTTCAATGGAGCCACGGCCTTTCAGCCGTGGATACTTGACTACGCTGCTGGAAGCCTGCGGCATGATTGCTTGCTTCAATGGAGCCACGGCCTTTCAGCCGTGGATACATGGTTGAATCGGTGCTTGCCATTCCGCATATCGGGCTGCTTCAATGGAGCCACGGCCTTTCAGCCGTGGATACGTGATCTATGTGTAATGTTCTATCACACACCGCCACGCTTCAATGGAGCCACGGCTTTTCAGCCGTGGATACAAGTCCGCATGGTTAAAGCTGCAGGAGACGGTTACCGCGCTTCAATGGAGCCACGGCTTTTCAGCCGTGGATACTTGGTGTCATCCCTGAAAACACCCCCGATTGGAATAAGCTTCAATGGAGCCACGGCTTTTCAGCCGTGGATACACAAAACCGCGCCCTTTGCAGCACGGGCTGAAAAAGCTTCAATGGAGCCACGGCTTTTCAGCCGTGGATACATGGATGGTTGGTTCCCTATCGGAAGATTGATAGGGTGCTTCAATGGAGCCACGGCTTTTCAGCCGTGGATATACCTCCCGGTTCTCGCCCCCGTTGATCCCGACAGCCCGCTTCAATGGAGCCACGGCTTTTCAGCCGTGGATATAGTTCCGAGTGCGCCTTGTGGCAAAAGCCATAGTTGACGCTTCAATGGAGCCACGGCTTTTCAGCCGTGGATATAACTGACTCCCAAAGATGATGAAAACGGTGAGGAGTGCTTCAATGGAGCCACGGCTTTTCAGCCGTGGATATAAAATTATTCGAATATCCCATTCCCGCTGCACCGAGTGCTTCAATGGAGCCACGGCTTTTCAGCCGTGGATATACCGAGGCCGGCCGGAACAGGGCTGTCCCCATCCACCCGCTTCAATGGAGCCACGGCTTTTCAGCCGTGGATATCCTGTTAAACACGGCAGCCGCCTAACCCTGACTCCGTGCTTCAATGGAGCCACGGCTTTTCAGCCGTGGATATTCAAACGTACAAGTTCCCCCGGTCCGCACTGGAATGCTTCAATCGAGCCACGGCTTTTCAGCCGTGGATACACCCCTGCCGCTAAACCTATTGCCCAAGCAACGGTTGCTTCAATCGAGCCACGGCTTTTCAGCCGTGGATACGAAGTCCAGAGGTATACTGCCGGGCTGACAAGTCTTGCTTCAATCGAGCCACGGCTTTTCAGCCGTGGATAC
>MTKW01000058.1_pt1 | contig 11430 bp, 8 predicted proteins | sample 1042761 | NCBI WGS metagenome assembly MTKW01 (sample SAMN06205366, study PRJNA360243) | anaerobic digester metagenome | biome: Wastewater treatment plant; feature: Anaerobic digester sludge; material: sludge; isolation source: anaerobic digester fed with sludge from wastewater treatment plant ...
GCCGTGAGCAATTTATTTTCAATGGTATTCAACCGCCGCAACGCGGAATACAAAGTGGTGGTTTTCCCGGAACCGGTCGGCCCGGTCACCACAATAATGCCGTTGGGCTTGTCAATGTCATCGCAGAAATCCTGATACACATCGTCCGGCATGCCGATGTTTTCGAGGTCCAGCGAGACAACACTGCGGTCGAGTACGCGAAGCACAACACTTTCGCCAAATTGGGTGGGCAGCGTGGATACACGGAAGTCAATCATGCGCCCGGCCACCGGCAGTTGAATGCGTCCGTCTTGCGGGATGCGCCGCTCCGCGATATTCAAGCCGGAAATCACCTTCAAGCGCGAGGTAACGGGCAAGGCCAAGTGACGCGGCGGCGGAGCCATTTCATAAAGCGCGCCATCCACCCGGTAGCGAATTTTGAATTCATCCTCAAACGGCTCGAAGTGAATATCGCTGGCCCGATCTTGAACGGCCATATACAGCACAAGATTCACAAAGCGGACCACCGGGCGAGAGCTGGCCGCCGCTTCCAGAGAGGCCAGGTCTTCCATTTTCGCGCCGCTTTCCAGCAGGTCCCCCGCCCCTTCCAATTCACTTTCCAGCGAAGACAGCATGTCCTTCATGCTTTCGTCCTCGGTGCCATAATAACGCGTAATGGCGTTGGTAATTGCGCTTTCCGACGCCACCGCAATCAAGACATCCTTCGACAAGACAAAACGGATTTCGTCCAAGGTTTCCGGGCTGATGATATCCGCCGCCGCAACCGTCACGGAATGGGCGTCGGCCTCAACCGGCATGATGGAATACATGCGGGCCACACTGCCGGGAACGGCCTGCAACGTTTCGACAGGCACGCTCATATGCTCCAGGTCCACCCGTTCCGCGCCCTGTACGCGGGCAATTAAATCCAGCCCCTGCTCTTCGGTAATCAACCCTAGTTCCTGAGCCAGCACACGAACCGGTTTCCCGGAACGTTCGCGCTCATCCATCAGTTCGAGGGCCTGTGATTCTTCAACCAGCCCGCTCCGAACCAGTTCTTCCAAAAAAATGTCATTATATTCGACCATTGCCTTTGCCCTGCCTATGGCTGTACCGCCTTGATTTGCTGCATCATTTCTTCCGTATCCTGCGCCTTGGTCACCAAATCCTCATACGAAATCTTGCCGGCCCGCCACAGTTCCAGCAAATGGCTGTCGAGTGTCTGCATGCCCCACTTCGCGCCGGTTTGCAGGTCCGAGGTAATCCGGAACGTCTTGTTGTCGCGAATCAGCGCGCGAATGGAAGGCGTGGCAATCATAATTTCGAATGCCGCGATGCGCCCGGGGACATCCTTGCGCGGCAGCAGAATCTGAGAAATAACCGCCACAATGCTGGTGGACAACTGCGTGCGCACCTGTTCCTGCTGGTTGGTCGGGAAGGCATCCACGATTCGATCCACGGTGCGCGCCGCGCCGGTGGTGTGCAGCGTGGCAAAAACCAAGTGGCCCGTTTCCGCCGCGGTGATGGCGGCTTCCATGGTTTCCAAGTCGCGCATTTCACCCACCAGAATGACATCGGGGTCCTGACGCAACGCGCGGCGCAGGGCCTCTTTGAACGTGGGCACATCCACCCCGATTTCCCGCTGCGTCACCACGGACTTTTGATGAGTGTGATAGTATTCCACCGGGTCTTCAATCGTGATGATATGGCAGTCGCGCTCCTGATTAATGATATTGAGCATGCTCGCCAGCGTCGTGGTTTTGCCGGAGCCGGTCGGCCCCGTCACCAAAATCAACCCGCGCGGCTTGAACAGCAGGTCACGGGTCTGCGGCGGCAGGCCAATCTCCTCCAGCGTCAGCATCTTCGAAGGAATCTGGCGCAGCACAATGCCGACATGCCCCTTTTGGCGGAAAATACTCACGCGGAATCGCGCCATTTCGCCAAAGCCGAAGCCGAAGTCTGAACCGCCCTGCTCATCCAAGAGCTTAATGTGGTGCTCCGGCGCAAAACTGTGGAGCAGGCGCTCCGTATCCTCGGGCCTCAGCGGTTCGGCATCCAGTGGCGCCAGAGAGCCATGAATGCGCATAATCGGCGGCAATCCAACTGCCAAGTGCAAGTCGGACGCCCCCTCTTGGACGGCCAATTCCAACAGGTCATCCATCTGAATTTCGCTGGCGCGCAAAGTACTCATCAGTCTGCATCTCCCATAGTCACGCGGAGGACTTCCTCCAAAGTCGTAAGCCCCGCAACCACCTTGCGCAGGCCATCTTCGCGCAGCGTCCGCATACCCAACTCTCTTGCGCGCCCGCGCAGCTCCGCCGCCCCGACCTTTTCAAAAATCAAGTGGCGCACCTGGTCATCAATCTGGAAAATCTCATAAATGCCCATTCGCCCGCGATAACCGGTGAAGGTGCAATCCGGGCAGCCCTTGCCATGGAACAATTGCGCCTGAGCCAAGTGCTTGGCCGCCGGCCCCAGCAGACGCAACTCGCTCTCCTTGGGCTCGTAGGGCTCTTTGCATTTGTCGCAAATTTTACGCACCAGACGTTGCGCCATGATTGCGCGCGTCGAAGACGCCACCAGGAAAGGCTTGACGCCNNTCCAAGTCGCGAATTTCACCAATCATGATGATGTTGGGCGCCTGACGCAGAATGGACCGCAGAGCGGCGGCAAAAGTCATGCCAATTTCCGCCCGCACCTGCACCTGATTAATCCCGCTCATTTGGTATTCCACGGGGTCTTCCACCGTGATGATTTTGCGGTCCGGCTTGTTGATGGTGTTCAAGCAGGCGTACAGGGTGGTGGTTTTGCCGGATCCGGTCGGCCCCGTCACCAAAATGATGCCGTCGGAAAGGCCAATCAGTCGTTCAAAAACCTGTTGGTCATCGGCAAAGAACCCCAACTGCGGCAATCCGAGGGCGATGCCGGCCTTGTCCAAAATACGCATGACGATGCTTTCGCCGTGGTTCGTCGGGATGGACGACACGCGCAAGTCAAGGTCGCGGCCCATCACATTGATTTGGATGCGCCCATCTTGAGGAACGCGCTTTTCCGCGATGCTCATATTGGCCATGATTTTCACACGGCTGAGAATAGCCGACTGCAGGCGCTTGGGCGGGCTGTCCACTTCGTGCAGCACCCCGTCAATGCGATAGCGCACACGGAACTTTTTCGCCATCGGCTCCAGGTGAATATCGCTCGCCCGGCTGCGGAACGCTTCCATGATAATCAGGCTAACCAGCTTGATGATGGGCGCATCCGACTCCGAAACATCGGCATCTGCCACCAATTGCTGTTGGACTTCCTCCGGCAACGCCAGCGTCCCTTCGGTGATTTCCTGCAACATGCCTTCGACGGCGCCCGTGGCGCGGCCATAGTAGTTGGCGATGGCCTTTTCCACTTCCTCGGGCAGCGCCACCACGCCTTCCACGTTCGTCTTCAGCACATAGCGCAGGCCGTCAAGCGTATCCACATCCAGCGGATCGCCCATGGCCACCGTCAACACGTTGTCGTTCTTGAAAACCGGAATGACCTTGTAGCGCTGGGCAACATCCGCCGGCACCATGTCGCGCACCTCGGTGGGAATTTCCATGCCCTGCAGGCTAATCATTTCCATCCCGAACTGCGCGGCCAGCGTCTTCAGCATGTCCGTCTTCGAAACCCCCGTTTCGCGCGCCAAAACCTCCATGATGGCTTCATCCTCGGCAACGGCTGTCTGACGGGCCGTGACGGCCTGCTCCCGCGTAATCAGCCCAACGTTCTCAAGGATTTCCAGAATATAGTCGTCGTTCGAGGTCAAGTGAAAGCTCCTTCAGCAATTTGGCACACTACAGGATATGGCCTGATTTCTTGTCGTGTCCGGCATGATGGCTGGTAAAGTACCCCTGCCAGCCGCTTGAAAGCAAGCCTCTATTTGGTCCGCGAACCCGCAACCGCTTGGCATTCAGCAGGTTGGCCGGTCGGCGCGGCGGGCAACGCTACGCGCCAAGAGCTTCCGCCACCACACGCCCCGCCGGCGCCACATGTTGCGGCCCGGCCAATGCGCGTTCCACCGCATCCAGACCCGCCAACTGCGTCGCGCGCTCAGGCGTATTCCCCAGCAGTCGCTCCACCGCGTCGGCCATCTTTTCGGGTTGCGCATCGCCCTGAATGAATTCAGGACACAACTCACGCCCCGCAATCAGATTCACGATGCCGAGAAAGCGCACCCGAATCAGCATGCGCCCCAGCCAATAGGTAGGCCACGCCGCGCGGTAAACAACAATATGGGGGCATTTCAGCAGGGCCGTCTCCATCGTGGCCGTGCCGGAGCAAACCATGGCCGCGCGCGCCTGACGCACCACGTCGCGCATTTGGCCCTCCACCACACCCAAGGCCGTTCGTTCATCCGCCGGCAACACGGCCAGTTGCTGCTCAATCTGCGCCTTTATTTCCGGCCCCGCCGCCGGAATCATAAACGCCGTTTGCGGATCGCGCCGCCGCAACTCGCGCGCCGCCGCCAGCATCGGCGGCAGCACGCGCTTGATTTCCTGCCGCCGACTGCCCGGCAAAATCGCCACCCGCCGCGCGCCGGGCGGCCAAGCCAGTTCCGGCGATGGCGACGCCAGCGTATCCGCCACGGAAGCCACCAGCGGATGCCCCGTGAATACCGTCTTCAGGCCGGTCCCCGCGAACACCTCCACCTCAAACGGAAAGATGACCATCAACAAATCAATCAACCTCGCCATCTTGCCAATCCGGCTGCGGTGCCAGGCCCACACCTGCGGGCTGATGTAATAATAAACGGGAATTCCGTGCCTCTTCGCCGCCGCCGCCAGGCGCAAATTGAAGCCGGGATAATCCACCAGCAAAAGCGCATCCGGTCGTTCCTCGACCAGCAGACGGCTCATCTGCCGGAACACGCGGCGAAAGAAGCTGATGCGCGCCAGGACTTCCGCTAATCCCAGAACGGCCATATCCTTCACATCCACCACCGTCCTCACGCCCTCGCGCCGCATCGCCTCGCCGCCAATGCCAAAGCACTCCACATCCCCCCGCGCCTCGCGCAGCTCACGCACCAGCCCCGCCGCATGCTGATCGCCGGACATCTCGCCGGCCACAATCATCAATTTTTTCATGCGTGCCCCCGCATCAAGATGGCCCGCGCCGGATGCTTTGGTGAATCGCCACCGCCAATTTCAGCGCTTCCGCGGCATGTTCGCCGCTCACCACCGGCTCCGACCGATTGCGCACGCAGTCCACAAACGCCCGCAACTCCAATGCCAGCGGCTCGCCCTTGTGAATCGGAATTTCCTTTTGCTCGATCCTCAGCCGTTTCTTGCGCAAAATTTTTCCGGTTTGCTCCTGATAATCCAGCGACACATACGCATCCGGCAAAAACATGCGGATTTTACGCTGTTTTTCCATGCTGATGCGGCTGGCGGTCACGTTGGCGATGCAACCATTTTCAAATTGCAACCGCACGTTGGCGATGTCTTCGCTCTTGCTCAAAATAGGCACGCCCACCGCCCGAATATCCTTCACCTGCGACTGCACCAAATGCAAAATTATTTCCAAATCGTGAATCATCAAATCCAGAATCACGCTCACTTCGGTTCCCCGCGGCAACAACCCGAAACGCGGCGGCGGATACGGCGCAATCCGCAACGCCTCCACATACAGCGGCTTTTGCTTCGCGGGATTCACCACGGACAACACCGGGTTGAATCGCTCCACATGCCCCACCTGAAGAATCACGCCATGCTTTTGCGCCAAATCCACCAGTTCCTCGGCTTCTTTCGTAGTGGCCGCAATCGGTTTTTCCACCAGCACATGCCGCCCCTGCTCAATCACGGCGCCCGCCACCGCCCGATGTTTGTCCGTCGGCACCACGATATTCAACGCATCGGTCGCCGCGGCCAATTCCTTCACCGATTTGAAAACTTTTGTGTGATAGCGTTCGGCAATTTCCTTGGCGCGCCGCCGGTCGGAATCGTACACCCCCACCAACTCCACATCCGGCATTTCCGAATAAATTCGCGCGTGCCACTGACCCAGGCTGCCCACGCCGACCACGCCGGTGCGAATGGGTTTAACGGTTGTTTTCATTGTCTCTCTGCTCCGCCGATTCCCCGGCCAGCCGCGCCACATCAAACCCGGTGAAGGCGATATTCAGCCGGTCCGCTTCCGCGATCAGCTTTTCCCGTTCCAGCAAAATCGTTCGCCCGGCCTCAACCGCCAAACACGAAATTTTTGCCTTTCGTAAAATTCGAAAGGTTTGCATCCCGATAACAGGAATATCAAACCGCATGTCGTGGCCGAGTTTCGCCACCTTGACCACCACCGCGCCGGGCCCGCCCAGCCGCCCCGCGCGCAAAATGGTTTCATCCGTCCCCTCAAAGCCCTCCACCGCCAGAATGGTGCCCTCCTTCACCACCACCGTTTGCCCGATTTCCAGCCCGCTGGTCGTCTTGGCCACCTTCGCGCCCAAACGAATATCCGCCAGCTCGCGTTCATCGGGCGCGCGCCGGCTCATCAGCGCCGCCGGCGGCATTTCCGTCTCCATAAACCGATACGCCGGCAGCAGTTTCGCGCCAATCGTCTGCAGCTCGCTGATGACGGCCCCAAAAATCGTATGCGCGTTTCGCTGCTTCAGGGTTTTCATAATCTGCAGCGCGCGGCTGTCCAGCCGCAAGCTGAACAGGCGCGTCGGCTTGATTTGGCCCGCCATCACCAGATGGACAATCCCCCGCGACTGCACCGCATCCAGCAACGCGCTTATTCGCCCCAGACGCAGCCAGACCACCTCATCCGCATACTTGCTGATAATCCGTTCCGTTTCGCCCCTGAAGGCAAACGCAACAATTCGCCGCACTCCCTGCGCCCGCGCGGAGCGCGCCAATTGCCAGGGATACGACCCCAAACCGGCGATAATGCCGAGAGTCTCGGGGATTTCAACGTCCAAAGGCTCGTTGTTGGACACTGGCTCTGCCATGTCCCGCGCGCGAATCTTTTACTTGCCCAGCGCGTTAGACACGGCAAACACCAAATCCTGGCCGTGCAAATCGCGCGCCAGCACCACGCCGTTCGGGTCCAGCAGATAGCTCGTGGTGGCGCCAAAAATGCCCAGCGGCCGCGTCAGCGCGGGCGCCCCGGCCACCACAGGCCACGACAGACCCAAGGCATCCAGACCCGCCGCATTCGGCTCCAGGCAAATGCTGACCACTTCAAAGCCGGAATCATAGTAGCGGTTGCGCAAGTCCCGAACCACCGGCAGATTCTCTTCCCAGACCTTCCAGCCGCGCGCGAAGAAATCCACCAGCACCACCTTGCCGCGCAAACTCGACAGCGTAAAGGTGTTGCCATAAATATCGGTCAATGTCGCATCGGGAAAAACGACGCCCGGCGCGCTCTTGGCGCGCACCACCGCCTTTTCCATGATGGTTTCCGGCAGCGAATCGCCACCCGTCGCGCGCGGACGCGCCACCAGCAGCGGATCGCCGGGCTGCGTCATGCCCGACCAGGAATACGGCTTGGGATTGTAGTATTTGCTCGCTTTATACGCGGCCAGCACGGCCTCCACGGCTGCGGCATCACCCGCCTCCGCCTGAACTTCGGCCTCCTTCACATACAACTGGGAAGCATCCACATCCTTCATCTTGGCCACTTGCTTGCGCGCCGCCTGCAGGGTCTCCACGGCTTCGGGGTGCCGCCGGCGCATATCGCTCAACACCATCGCCTTGATGACCGCCGCCTTCACGATGGCATTGCCATCCTTGCGCTCCGCCGCGTCGCTCACCAGCGCCTGAATGCTGTCATCAATCTCCGCCCATTCCTTGGCGGAATAATAGCCATGCCCCATGCTTTGCAACTTGCTCAGCACCGCGTTGTATTTGCTGTCAAACGACTGCGCATCCTGCGCCCCCGCCACGCCGGCCAGCACGGCCATCATCAAAACGCCAATCAAGAATTTCCGCATCATTGCTACCTCCAAAAATTTCATCTCATTGTGCCGCATCCAGCGGGAAAGACAATTCTTTTTGCATCGCCCGACCGTTCAGCCCAACCATCTCCTATCGCCGCCGACGGGCAGAGCCGCCACGACCGCCGCGACCGCCGCGCGGCGGCCCGCCCCGTCGCGGCCCGCTGCGTCGCCCGCCCGCCCCGCCAGCAGGCGCGCGCGACCGACGACGCTTTTTCTCCAGCATCGGCTTGGGCAGCGGCGTCAGCCACTCCTCGGGGGGCGGCACGCATTGAAGCGGTTGATTCATATATTCCTCAATCGCCGCGATGTAATAGCTGTCTATTTCGTCGGCAAACGTGATGGAAATACCCTTCTCGCCCACCCGCCCGGTTCGTCCGATGCGGTGAACATAGTCCTCGGCCTGCTCCGGGATGTTGAAGTTGATAATCAAATCAATCCCGTCAATGTGCAACCCGCGCCCGGCAACATCCGTGGCCACCAGAATCGGCACCCCCCCCGAGCGGAAATTTTCCAGCACCGCAATCCGCTTGTGCTGCTCAACCGCGCCCGAGAGCAAAGCGACATCCAGCCCCTGATGGCGCAAATTATCGCACAACAACTCCGTGGTATCGCGCCGATTGCCAAACAAAATAACACGCTCCGGCTCCAGCAGGCGCAAAATGTTGTACACAATGGTAAATTTCTGGTCTTGCGTAACAATATACACCCGCTGGTCAATCGTCTCGGCGGCCACACGCTCCGGCTCAATTTCCACGGTGACCGGCTGATGCATCCACTGCGAAGCCAGGCGTGTCACTTCCGGCGTCAACGTGGCGCTGAAAAGCATGGTCTGCCGGTTTTCCTTCCGCGGGCAGCCATAAACAATGCGGCGCATATCGGGAATAAAGCCCATATCCAGCATGCGGTCGGCCTCATCAATCACAAGAATTTCCACCTTGGAAAAATCCACATCCTGCCGCTGGCGAAAATCCAACAAACGCCCCGGCGTCGCCACCACAATATCCACATACTTGTTGCGCAAAACAGAACGCTGCTCCTGCAAATCCATGCCGCCATAAACCGCCAGCGTCTCCAAACCCGTGTACTTGCCCAAATCTTCGGCATCACGGGCAATCTGCAAGCACAGCTCCCGCGTCGGCGCCAAAATCAGCGCGCGCGGATACCCCTTGCGACGGTCCGACACCGCCGGACGCTCCAGAAACTGCTTAAAGATGGCTAGCAAAAACGCCGCCGTCTTCCCCGTACCCGTTTGCGCGCGGCCGCACACATTGGCCCCCTCCAGCGCCAGAGGCAGCGCCTGCGCCTGAATCGGCGTGCAATAGCGGAAATCAACATCCGACAACGCATGCAAAATCTCATCCGGCAGCCCAATCAGGTCCAGAAAGCGTGTTTTGCCCTCCTGCGGCGGCACCTGATAATCAGCAGGGTCCCAAGGTGTCACCTCCCGCTGCCCCCCCCTTCCCCCGCCCCGGCGCCCCTGCGCTTGAGACGGCTTGCCCCGCTTTTTAGACTTCCGGCTCCGCCAAACCTCAGCCTTCACGCCGGCCGACTGCTTGGGACCATCCACAAAACGCGGCCCGCGGGCGGGAGCATTCTTCGGCTTGCGCGATTGTTTGGGTTTGGGGACGCTGGCCGGCACCGCCGACGCAGACGCGGCCTTGCGCGGCCCATTAAATAAGGCTTTGACTCGTTGAATAAATGTCATGAATGGAATCCGATTGGGTCGTTATGTTTATGGTCTGTAGAAATACAAAAAAATCCCCGCTTTGCCGGTGGGACACTCTCCTGACCTTACGTGAGTAAGGTGGGAACCCGTCAATTGTTTACCGGGCCGTTTGGCGAACCGCACAGCCCGTCCGCAACCGAACACTAGCTCCCGATGGGTTTTAATGTTGGGTAGGAGAATGAAGCCCCTGCCGCGCAAAGCAGGGAAAATCTAAAGGGATTTCTCAAAGAGCACTTCTACGCTCCTAACGTACCATCTCCCGCCACCCATCGCAACCCCAAATCCCCGGCTTCAAACCAGATTGCCGTTGGAATCGTACCCGAAGGCAACGTTTTCCGCGCCGGACACGCGGTTGGTCAACTGGTTCAATGCGTCGTAGGCGTTATCGGAGCGGTTGTTGGCGTTGATGGATGATAACGGACATTGTGAGTTCCCATAAAGTGGTAAACAAAAATATACCCGGCCAGAATGACGGCATATACGAGCAACCCTTGACATTTGATCCTTACCGCGAAAACGGAACAACCCAAAGCCCCCAATAGCAGAATCCACCTGCAAGCCTGAACCGCTGTATTCAGTTTCATGCTCGCGACAGGAGTGAAGAACGAGTAAAGGGTGGGCAAAAGCGCAAGAATAAAAAGAAACGAAACCACAAGAAAAGCGGTATGTTTAGCTTTCATCATGCACTCTATTTTGAGGGGTTGTTTTGACGGTTTTGATGCGACCAACATCTTTGATTGGATACGACGTTAGGAACCCAAGAGCTTCAACGCATATGGCAACAAAACTAACAGTGTGACCTGAACGGTTAAAATCAGTAGCAAGGCAACCAGCGTTTGCCACTTTGTTTTCCTAATGCGCTTGCGCAAGGCCAGCGCCAAAGGCATGACCATGATCAACCCCGCCGCTGAAACAATCGCGCCAGATGAATCAAGCGCAGGCCATACGAGAAACCCGTAAATCAAAGAGAGGCTTATCCACGATAACCAAAAGTTCTTCATAACGCCACCAAGGAAGTTTTTTTAATAAAAAAGAATTGGATGCGTTTCCCTGAAATCATCTGGACTCCCAACTTGGACTTCAGTGTTCCAGTCAATCCACGGAATGATTGTATACCATTCATGGAAGGCATCAATAGTAAATGGCTGGCCTATATCTTCTTTTATCCACGGTGCGGGCCTGACCTCAACGACATGGTGATTGCCATAAGTAAAATATGTATTCTCAATGCCAAAAACCGCACCACCAAGGATGTTAAAAGACCATTCGCTGAATTCCTCCCTTCCGCTCAAATATGTGACAAGAGCCATCGCTTGTTGTCCACACTGATTGAATGGCGTCCAAGTTGGACTTGTAGCATTCCATTCATTTGCTGCATTAACTATATTCTGTTGCGCTGAATTCAAGCGAGACTCTAGGCCAAGCGGATCTATAAACACACTCGGCGCACCATTGGCGTAGGCATACAGATTATATCCGCCATTCAGCCCTATTGGATCGGTCTGGAGGAAGCGCATGAGGTTGGCGTCATAGGCGCGGTGGCGGGTGAGATAAAGGCCGTTGCCGGCGCTCCAGACGCCATAGTCGCCCATGAAGGCAAAGGGCAAATCATTCGTGCCGCTGTGGGCAATGAGCCGGCCGTAGGGCTGATAGGCGTATTCGTCCGTTAAGACACCGTTGGCGTCCGTCAGGGCCAGAATCCTGCCGAGTTCATCGGAATGCGCCACGCGGATGGTTCCGTTGCCCGCGACCTGCGCCAGCA
>MTKW01010054.1_pt1 | contig 11423 bp, 13 predicted proteins | sample 1042761 | NCBI WGS metagenome assembly MTKW01 (sample SAMN06205366, study PRJNA360243) | anaerobic digester metagenome | biome: Wastewater treatment plant; feature: Anaerobic digester sludge; material: sludge; isolation source: anaerobic digester fed with sludge from wastewater treatment plant ...
TTGTCCCAGATCCCTTTATCGGGATCCTGCCTTCTTTTACCCTTAACCTCAGGTATAGCAGTGAACAACAATTCCATAAGCACTTTTGAATCGCTACCGTCAAATGCATTTAGGCACTCTTTTAATCCCTCCGTGCCACTCAAAAACTGCTTCAAATCCCTCTTTACATGAAATCTGTCTGCTTGGTACATTGCCTTGGGAAAATACTCTACCCCTTCCCTTATCCAAGGTGCCCTATCTCCGTTTATCACAACTATCGTGTCATCATCTATATCGTATTTGCAGTAAAGATGCCTGCTGGCCTCATCCCAAAACTCCTCTAATTCAAATGAAGCATAGTATGTCTTGTTCAATAACTCATACTCCTTGCTTCCAGGTGTTCTATTTTCCCACCCTTCAGGGGCTAATATCATTTTTAGTTCCTGATTCCTTTGGCCTTGTTTTTGCACATGTAAGAAGCATCCGCCTGCTTCTACCGCTGCTACTGCAGCAAGGCATGGACTTATCCCTCCATCTATATCTAAAACTTCATCCAACAGGTATACATACCTCTCAGTCTCAGTATCTTTGTAATACCTACGCTTGAAAGTTATATCCCGAAATAATGTGCTTATCGTGATTTCTCGTAAACTCACTTCCTTAAATCTCTTCTTGTCTCGTGCTTACTTAATTCTTCTATCTATCTCATCTAACGTCTCTTTCAATATGTCACCAAAAGTATTCTGCAGCTCTCTAAACAAAAATTCTTCTAAATCTCTGAAGGAAAACTCAGACATCTGTTGAAATATATCCATGGCAAGGAACCTCCCTTTGTGTTTGTTGTTCAACTAATGCTTTCGGGATTTAAGGTTCCTTGCCCTCTTTTAGCCCAAAATACCTACAAACATTTTACTCATACTCTGTGTCTAGAATTACCCTAGGCTAGAAACACTCTTGGAAGCTCCTAGTTTCCTTTTCTCTGTTTGGGGAAATACGTATGACCCGTTCGCGTCTCCTAATTTCTTCATTCAGCTTCTCTATGCTATTACTAGTACGCAATCTCTTACGATATTCCTCAGGCAGCAAATGCACTGCTGCAGTATCGTAGAAACCGGCTTCAAGTATGATCGCGGTCTCAGATGCTTTATCTTCATGAAACGACTTTGTCTTACGAAGAAGCATCCTGGCTGTCTCTTCATCTGGCACTTCTAAGATGGCCCGTACATGGGAGTGTACTTCATCCTTTAGGCCATCTGGTGTGGCATCTCTGCCATGTGCCTCCAAAAAGACACTGCCTAATTGCTCTTACCAAACCTCTAGTTTTAAGCCTGCTTACGAATTCACTCCAACTAGATTCTGATTCTGTATCACCTAACATCATGCTTAATACTTCACGGTAACTGTCTCTATTGATCCCTACTGCTAGCATCGCACTTCTGGGTCGTACCCTGCCGTCTTCTTTAACTTTTAGGTGCATGGCATTTACCAATAAAAAAGGACACTGATCATCTGAAAGTGGCGTGTTGAGCTAAGGCTCCTATTGTTGGATCCGGGTTGCTGCACAATTCATATGCCGAGCAACTCCTCTGTATCTGGCTCACCTCCTAGTAGAGGCTCCGTTCACTAGTATCTCCATTAGCGCTAATAGAAGTGATCATTCGGTCCTCTCATATCTCAAAAACATCTCAGTTAGGAAATTACCATCTCAAATCCTGGGAACATGAAGTGTGATGTTACCTACTCGCGCAGTAAATTGCCTAAGATACGAACCATTCCGATGCCCTTGGCGTTCTCCAGTTCTTTCATACGGTTCTTTAGCCACCTTGCTCCTTAACCTGCGCCTTAAGTACTTGATCTAGAATCGATTTAAGCAGCTTAGCTAACCCGGAATCCTGGGAGTTTCCCAAAAAACCTTCCGCAAATATTATGAATCTACGGTAATCTTGTATTGAGCCAGTTAGGAATCCCTCTAACCGAGGGCTTTGAATGTAGCGCTCTTTTTCACAAGGCTCAATTTACATACTTATATGACTCAACTCTCAACTAAAAAACGTAAGGCGTCATGGAAGATTATTTGACACCGGTGCTGCTGGATATCGAGGGAAACTGATCTAGATGTTATGATGCTTGAGGAACTCTCTTTGTTGATAAACATGGTGCTTTTGGCAAATATCGGAGATAAATTTGAATGGGTTAGGAACCGAGGTGAAGAGATGGAAAACAACGAGGAACTAGCCTATGTTGTTTAGTGCCTTGAGAACGACATCTAATAGAAAGGGTTTTACGATCGGATATATTCGAGCAAGGTGCCATTTCGCTAAGAACTAATAATGGGTAAAAGTGACGTCTTTTCAAAAAGGGGAAGGATGAGTCTGCTAACAATTGTCTTCCTTCATAATTCCGTAAACCATTTTATGGTTTACCTATGTTTAGACGATGCTTTAGAAAAGCTGTCACTTGCTTATATCCCCAGAAAGGGTGACATGACTCCTTCATGTTTACCGCGTTTTCTTTAAGCTCCTTTACAGCATCTATCTTTTCTGAAACAGTTCATCCGTTTTTTAAAAGCCTCTATGCACCCGATAACCTGTTCCTCAATGATCTTCCGAAGTTTTCGATCTCTGCCTCCAATACATGGTCATAAGACTTATCGCCACCTTCCAAAAAAGCATCACGCTACCTGTACTACATAGTCTGAGTTAAGCCATTTTCCCTGCATATCTCAGATGCGCTCTTCTCAACCTTTGGATTTTGCATAACTGTGGCGAACTTCTCTTCGCTGGTCCTCCTCATCGACTTCATATCTGAACACTCCCAGTGGCTTGCATAAACTACCCTTTCTCTTCACGTTCAACAAAACCCTACACTTTGAAGTGCCCAACATTTTACGGGTTCAGTATACTTGATCCCCCTCACTAGCAATTGGAACGTAGAAATATGCTCCCTCCGCAATTAAGGTCTCGCCCGAAAGGCAGGTATTCTGCTCGTTTTACGAAATATCTTTCGCCACGGAGTAGAATGAAAATAAGCGGCGTGTACTAACCGACTTCATTCAAGTTTTCCTAAACTTAAAAGGATTTTGTCGAACTCTATCGAATAACAATATCAAAAGGTATACGGAAAACCGAACACTTACAAGTTTTGGAAGTAAGGTTCACGCGAATTGCACTTTGATTGTATGTAATTGAGGGGGTGATTCCGAAGTGTTTGACAGACACTAGAGCGCTTATGGATGTTAGCTGGTCAGGTGTATTTTTGGGATATGAGATAAACAATGTATTTCTACTACAGAGGGGAGTAATATAAATGAACTTGAGGAAGAAAATGCTTTCCCTGCTAGCGGTGTTGGCTATTGTTCTAACCCTGCCAGCAGGTTGTGCGCAAGATAGTTCGGAGGCGGAGACGGTAAAGATCGGTTACCTATGCCACATTACCGGGGATAGCGCTCTGTGGGGTATGGCAGAACGGGATGGAGCTATTATTGCGGTGGATGAGATCAATGAAGATGGCGGAATACTCGGAAAGAAGATTGAACTATTGATCTACGATGGGCGGGGACAAAGTGCGGACTCTGTAAATGCTGCGAAAAAGGCTGTCGAGCAAGATAAGGTATTAGTGCTTCTCGGAAGCAACCTCAGTGGTCCTACTATTGCAGCAGCACCAATATGTGAAAGGGCCAAAGTACCCCAAATAGCAACGTTCGCTACGAATCCCAAAGTGACAATCGATGATAAAGGGAATGTGAGACCATGGTCATTTAGACTGTGTTTCACGGACTCATACCAAGGAACAATAATTGCGGATTATGCGGTTAACAAACTTGATAAGATGCGCGCAGGCATGTTGTACGATGTTACTTCTGACTACTCGAGCGGACTATCAGAGGAGTTTGAGGAACGATTTAATGATCTAGGTGGCACTATTGTTGCCAAAGAGGCGTTTAGATCGGGCGATCTAGATTTCAGGCCGCAATTATCTGAAATTGCAGCAAAACAGCCCGACATTCTGGTTCTTCCTAATCTATACAAAGAGAATGCTTTAATAGCAAAGCAAGCTTATGAGGTGGCAAGCCTTAAAGGGATCACAATGATGGCAGGAGATTCCTATTCTCCAGTGATGTTTGAAATGGCTGGGGATGAGGCGCTAGATAATTACTATACCGTGCAACATTTTCACTGGGATGACCCAGCCTTAAAGGAGCTTAAGGAAAAGTATGTTGCGCGCTTTGGCGAAGAAGATCCAGAGCTGAATGTAGTGATGGGATACGATGCTGTTTACTTTATTAAAGATTGTATTGAAAGAGCTGAAGAATTAGACCCTGAGAAGATACGTACTGCCATTGAGAATGCGAAAGAGGTTAAACTCACCCATGCGACAATTACTATAGATCCTGAAACTCATAATCCTCTCAACAAAGAAGCAGTAATTGTTAGCCTCGCCGACGGGAAGGCGACATTTGTAGAAAAGTATGTTCCGGGAGAGTAAAGTTATTTTTCTTTGGTGTGTCAGTAAGTAGTTGAAAATGCCTATTTATAGGAGGTACTGCGATTGAAGATCCGGATTATTCGGCCTGTAACGTCGAACATAGATGATGGAGTAATAGAAGAACAGTTTAGATCCTTTGCTTCATCAGAAACCCAAATCTCGGCGAAGCATATAAATGGTTGTCCTAAATCGATAGAGTCAAGAGCAGATGTAGGGATGGCCATACCAGGAGTTATGAAAGCTGCCTTAATTGCGGAAAGCGAACGCTTTGATGCTTGCATAATAAACTGCTTTGCGGATCCAGGGGTTACGGCAGCTAGAGAGATTGTAAAAATCCCCGTGGTCGGTCCAGGAGAGTCTTCTTTGCTGATTGGCGCGATGCTTGGGGTAACAATCGGAATTATTACTGTAACCAGCGAATTAATACCTTTGATAGAAGAAAGTGCAAGAGCTATTGGCATAAGCAGCAAGATAGTCAGTATTCGAGCTGTTGATATACCTGTTCTAGAACTCGACGATAAATCGAGACTTATAGAATCTTTCATTAGGGAGTCGATAGACAGTATACGTGAAGGAGCGCATGTGATAATCGCAGGTTGTACCGGTATGGTGGGGTTAGCGCGGGAAGTCAAAAACTCACTAATGGCGCGAGGATATGATGTTCCGATTGTGGACCCGCAGGGCGCTGCGATGGTCTGTGCCGAGGGCCTGGTGCGCCTCTCAACGTATCATAGCAGCCTCAGCTACTCACGTCCGTCATATAAAGAGTCGAACGACGACGTCTTGAGTCTTCACATTTGTAAAGGAGAACAAACAATATGACTTTACTGTTACAGCAGATACTCAACGGACTTTCCATCGGAGCTATATACGCTTTTATCGCGGTCGGTTATTCGCTCATATACAGCATCCTTCTCTTCTCAAATTTCGCTCACTCTAGTTTCTTGCTTTTTGGGGCCTATGTGGGGTTCTTTATGGTAGCCGAGATAGGCGTGGGTTTTCCGCTTTCCGTAATTATCGCCATGATCGCGGCGGGGGCCATGGCTTGGTTAGTAGAAAAGGTCGCGTATAGGCCAATTCGCGAGAGGAACAGCCCTACACTTTATTTTATTATTGCCTCGATGGGTGTCTCGATATTCTTCGAGAATCTAGTCATAGTCACCATAGGTCCGAGGTTTCGATCATACCCTGCTCTTTTTAAGAAAAGCTCCATATCACTAGGGAATGTTAGTGTAAGTTCACTCGACCTACTCATCGCAGTTTTAGGGGTAATATTGGTCATATGTCTAGACTTCTTTATTGAACACACTAAGTTTGGAACTGCAGTACGAGCTGCTTCGTGGGATCTTGAAGCTGTTGGACTTATGGGCATCAACACAAACCTATTGATTGGAATCGTGTTTTTTATAGCTGGCTCCCTTGCAGGGCTTGCAGGCACTTTTTTAGGGACAAAGTATACTGTATATCCACAACTAGGTGGCCTAACTCTGAAAGCTTACGTCGGTGCAATATTTGGAGGGCTTAGCAGCGTAAAAGGCGCTGTTGTCGGTTCTCTTCTCTTAGGAGTTTTGGAGACTCTTATAGCTGGTTTTGTGTCATCTCAATTGCGGGACCTTTTTGTTTTCCTTATGCTTATCTTGATCTTGTTAGTAAGACCTCAAGGCCTCGTAGGAAGGCAAATAGAAGATAGGGCGTAGAAGTAGAGGGGGATAATTGAATGCAGTATTTCTATGGTGTTTTGACGTTAACTTGTATTAACGTTCTCTCCGTGCTAGGTTTGTCACTCTTGACGGGGTTTACAGGTATATTCAGTTTCGGCCATGCAGCCTATATGGCTATAGGTGCGTACACGTCGGCAATTCTGACAACTAGGCTCAACGTCCCGTTTATAGTATCGTTGCTTGCTGTGAGCGTTGTGTGTGGTGTGTTAAGCTATTTGATCGGGTTACCAACTCTTCGTTTGGTAGGAGACTACTTCGCTATTGCTGCGCTAGGTTTTGGAGAGAGCGTAAGGTTGGTGTTGGATAACACAGTCAAACTGACTGGAGGTGCTCGCGGTCTTTCGGGGATACCCGGCATTACTACTTGGTACGTAGCACTCTTTGCGGTCATACTAGGTATAATCATTATGCGAAATATAGTAGTATCTAGATTTGGCAGGGGCTTTTTGGCGATAAGAGACGACACATTAGCGGCAGAAGCGTGCGGGGTTTCGACCTTTAAGTTAAAATGTTTATCTCTAGTTGTTTCAGCTGTTTATTGTGGCATCGCCGGTGCGTTGTTCGCTCACTATTTGACTTATATACAGCCAATAATGTTTGATATGGCTAAGTCTACTGAAATAGCTTCGGCAGTGGTTTTCGGCGGATTAGGGAGCCTTACAGGCAGCGTCATCGGCGCGGTTATACTCACCGCAGTGCCCGAACTTTTTCGGCCTTTCTATCAATGGCGGCTTGTACTGTATGGTTTAGTGCTCGTGGGAACTATAGTAGTTCGACCAAGTGGTTTAATGGGCGGATCGGAACTTTCCATTGAAACGTTCCGCCGTGTTTTATCCAAGAGGGAAAAACGAACAGAAGAGGATGATTTATAAGTGGCCTTGCTGGAAGTAGAGCATCTTACAAAAAGATTTGGGGGACTTGTCGCGGTTTCAGATTTCAACCTTTCCCTAGAAGAAGGAGAACTAGTCGGCTTGATAGGCCCAAATGGTGCTGGGAAAACGACGATATTTAACATGATAACTGGTATATATCGTCCTACTGAAGGAGTTATCAGATTCGGCCCAGAAAACCTTGTCGGTAAGGAACCCCATGTCATTGCTAATCTTGGAATTGCTCGAACGTTTCAAAACTTGCGGATCTTCAAAGACATGACTGTGCTCCAAAATGTTTTAATAGGTGCACAGATGGAGACTTCGTATTCAATATTTGATGCCGTTTTTAGAACTCCAAAGTTTAGATCGCAAGAAAACCGAAGTAGGGAAAGAGCTGAATCTCTGTTAGATATAACCGGGCTGGCTGATTATGCTTCTATGAAGGCCAGTAGTCTGCCATATGGGTATCAGCGTAGACTGGAAATTGCTCGCGCTTTGGCGCTTCAACCGAAAATCCTGCTGTTAGACGAACCTGCAGCCGGGATGAATCCTGAAGAAACGCTAGAGCTGATGGACTTCATCAAATCTATACATAAAACTTTTGGTCTAGCGATACTTCTGATAGAACACCATATGGACGTAGTCATGGGTCTATGTGACAGAATAATAGTACTAAACTTCGGGCAGATCTTGGCAAAAGGGAGTCCTACTGAAATCCAAAGTAATCCGTCAGTAATAGCAGCGTACCTTGGTGAGGAGGATGAAAGTGCTCAGTGTTAAGCAACTTAAAGTGTTCTACGGACCTATATGCGCACTTCACGGAGTCAGCCTAGATGTCAATCAGGGTGAAATCGTTGCAATAATAGGAGCGAATGGCGCAGGAAAAACTACTCTTCTGGAGACGATCGCTGGGCTTAGAAAACGCACTGAAGGCGAGATACTTTTTGAAGGATCACCTCTACCTTCTGCAGCTCATGCGGTAGTTAAGTCTGGGGTAGCTCTTGTACCAGAGGGCCGGCGCGTATTCGGCAATTTGACGGTATATGAAAACCTGCTTATGGGAGCATATTTGATAAAGGAAGGTGAGATTCTCGAAAGCTCTCTGAGATCCGTATACCAATTATTTCCTAGACTTCAAGAGCGAAGTGAGCAGCTTGCCTCGACGCTTTCAGGTGGAGAACAGCAAATGTTGGCAATAGGAAGGGCGCTCATGTCTCAACCGAAACTCCTATTGTTAGATGAACCTTCTCTGGGGCTTGCCCCTACGCTGGTAAAAGATGTATTTACCAAACTTAGAGAGATAAACCAGATGGGTACTACTATTCTTTTGGTGGAACAGAATGCAAGACAGGCACTTAGGCTTTCTCATCGTGGTTATGTATTGCAAACAGGGAAGGTTATCAGAGAGGGCTCAAGCGACGATTTGTTGAATGACCCAGCCGTGCAGGAAGCGTATCTAGGGAAGCGCAAAGAATAACAGTAAAGACATTTTCATACATAATTAATTGGGAGGGAACCGTATTGGCTAAAGTAGTGTTAGAAAGTCATCAAGATCTCGAAGATTTTGTGCGTGGTTGTACTCTACTGGGTGTAGGTGGAGGGGGTGATCCTGTTGAAGGTCTAAAATCTCTTGAAGAACAGTTTGAGGCGGGAAAGACTCTTGGTTGGACAGATCCAGAAGAACTACCAAAGGACTCTTGGGCATGTTGTGCTTTCCTGATGGGATCAACTGCTCCCATGACAGAAGAGAAGATTAGGGAAAAGGAACAGTTAGGTTTGACTGATTGGCGGTATCCGAGAAATTTGCCTATTGCGACTGAGCGTCTAGAGCAGTTTACCGGAAAAAACATTAGCGCCATTATTCCTTTGGAACTCGGTGGCAGTAATACTCCTGCTCCACTAGCCGCGGCTGCTGCTTTGGGGAAAATGATGGTCGATGGAGATTTCGCAGGACGAGCAGTCCCGGAGATAACACAAACTACAGCAGCCGATGCACAAGTGTCTTTTACACCGGCTACAAGCGTAGACAAATACGGAAATTACTGTTTGATAATGGAAGCCGTCAGTTTGGAACTAGCTGAGCGTATTGGTAAATATCTTAGTGAAGTGTCTTTTGGCTCGACAGCTCTGTGCGGATTTATGTTAGAGAGTTCTAGGGTGTCGGAAATAGTGGTTCCTGGCACTCTAAGTAGGGCTTTAGAAATCGGTCGACTCATAAGGATTGCTCTAGAAAGAGGAGAAGATCCGGCAAAGTCTTTAGTCAAGGAAGCCGGTTTTTATCTTCTATTTAGAGGTAAGGTTGTCGAAAAACCTTGGGAAGATCGAGAGGGTTATTATTTTGGGCAACACGTCATTGAAGGCGAGAATGAGTTTGCAGGCTCTATGGGTAAAGTCGTGTTTAAGAATGAGAATCACTTGTTCTATAAAGATGACAGGCTACTTGTTTCGAGTCCTGATCTGATAATGAACATGGACGCGCTGACTACCCAACCTTTACGAAATGAAGATATCGAGATAGGGCAAAAACTAATAATATTGGGAGCCCCCTGTCATCCTAAGCTTCGAACAAAAGCAATGTTAACTTGCCTTGGACCGAAACATTTCGGTGAGCCCCAAGAATATGTACCTATAGAACAGGCTTTGAGAAGAACATTTATTTGATTTACGGAGGTGCCAGAGTGAAAATTCTTCTTATTAACCCTATCTCGATAAGTACTCTTGATTCTTTAGCTATAAGTCGAGTAGCAGATCTCAACCTTCCTCTCGACGTAGAAGTTGTTTGCAGGTCTTTGAACCAAGGGCCAGAGTCTGTTGAAACTTTATTCGATGAGACATTTTCTGCAGCTTCCGTCCTAGATTACGTATTAGCAATCAAGGGTTTTGACTATGATGCGGTTGTGGTCAATTGTTTCGCTGATCCTGGGGTTGATGGTTTACGGGAACTTTTGGATGTTCCGGTCATTGGGGCCGGCTCTTCGGCCCTTTATTTAGCTGCAATGATAGCGCAAAGTTTTTCAATTATATCAGTACAGAAGAATTCTGTGCCGCACGCAAGAAATAGACTTGCATCCATGGGTTTGACAGGAAGAGTCTCTAGCATATATGCAGTAGAGATTCCCGTATTGGGGCTGCATGATTCTAGACAAGATACTTTGGATGCAATTCTGCTATTTGCGGAAAAAGCTGTGAAGCTGGACGGATCTGATGCGATTGTTCTGGGTTGCACTGGCATGGCTGACGTCGTATCACTTGTTGAAAAAGAGATAGGAGTGCCAGTAATTGACCCTACGGGGGCAGGTATCTGGGCGGCGGTAGCAATGCGTTCACTAGGAATCGTGCACGGAAGACAATGGATGTATTTACCGGCTGACCCTGGAAAATTACGTCGCAAGTAGTAGGTAACCAAAGCGAAGCACGGGTAAGCGTGGACCACACCTTGTGAAATTTCAATGGGCTGCGGTGAACCATTGCCAAGGGACTGATACTGTACTCTCCCTTGGCAATGGCTCGGGTATTGTGTGAGTTCAATCTTGGTAACAATCCTTTTTAGCATGAATACTGCTTTATATAGTCTGGCTTTGTCTATTTGTGGGAACTATCTATCTGTTCCATTTACGGTTTCAAGCGAGGAATTTTGCGCAGATCCTTTCTTTTTGCCGCAGCTGATTTTATCTGCGTAATTAAGCCGGTTTAATCTAGAATATATATGTACGATCGTTATTTCGCCTGTAATTTTCTCACGGACCAAGTGTATCACGGATTAAATCCATATTTGTATGTAAAATTACCCTCGGTTAGATACATTTCTGAAAGATCCTCGTTACCTTATGTGGGTGTCCAAGGATCTTACTTTCACGCCAGGTAAACTATTCTTCCATTTTTCGTCCTTTCCCATGAATGTGGCACCTAGCCAAGCGGATAACAAATTCTCTGTTTCGGGAAATACGTATGACCCGTTCCTGTCTCCTAATATCTTCGTTCAGCCTCTCTATGCTGTTAGTAGAATACAATCTATTACGATATTTCTCAGGAAGTGAAAGCACTGCTGAAGAGTCATCGAAGCCAGCTTCAAGTTGCTCATGGCCTCAGATGCTTTATCTTCATAAAACGAGGTCGTCTTACGAAGAAGCATCCTGGCTGTTTCTTCATCCTTCACGTTACTCACGCCCCTAAAGTTATGCGGCTCAAATGGATGCATGATTCATATCCTTATAACCCTAGGCATGACTCGCCATTTATTAAGTGCCACCTTCTAATACCCTGCCCAATCCTTCATTTCGTGTTCTCATTTATCTCCCATATCATAGGTATAGATCATACGTTTGTACTGCGGAAAAAACTCAGATAAAGTATATTCCTTTCAAAA
>MTKW01022990.1_pt1 | contig 11415 bp, 9 predicted proteins | sample 1042761 | NCBI WGS metagenome assembly MTKW01 (sample SAMN06205366, study PRJNA360243) | anaerobic digester metagenome | biome: Wastewater treatment plant; feature: Anaerobic digester sludge; material: sludge; isolation source: anaerobic digester fed with sludge from wastewater treatment plant ...
AAAATTAACTGGAGCTAAACTTAATATTGTAGAAATTCCTTATGCAGCACATTATCAAAAAGTCATGACAGATTTGATGACCGGTACTGGACAGTTTGATGGGTTTTTTATTGGTTCCGACTGGATGGGTGAATTGATTGCTGGTGACTATATCATACCAATCGATGACTATATGAAAGATCCACGTTTCCCCAAATGGGACCCTAATTCCTTGCCTCCATCGATTAAAAATCTCTATACCTGGGGGGACAAATGGTATGGAGCCCTTAACGATAGTGATGGTCAAATTCTCTATTATCGAAAAGATATTCTAACCAATCCAGAACATAAAGCCAAGTTTAAAGAGAAATACGGATATGAATACAATGTTCCTCCTAAAACCTGGGATGAGCTTTATGATATCTCAGAGTTTTTCAATGGTTGGGATTGGAATGGAGATGGAGAAGCAGATTCTGGAATTGTTATGCACCTCAAAGTAGGAGCGCAGGGGATGTATCATTATGCATCGCTTTCAGCGCCATTCTGCATTCTCCCTGGTGAAAAGGTCGACAAATACCATAATGTTTACTGGTTTGACCCGGAAGATATGACACCGTTAATTAATGGAGAGGGATACATTAAAGCTTTAGAGTTTCAATTAAAACTTGCTAAAACCGGACCTGATGCCCAGGTAGCCTGGAGTTTGGGTGAAGCCTGGGATTATTTCTTGCGTGGCAAAGCCATTTTTACCTTCTCCTGGGGTGATGTCGGCTCATTGGTTCAAGATGAAGCCCGTTCCAAGATTAAAGGAAAATTAGGTTGTTCGATTCTTCCTGGAGCCATGGAGGTTTTCGACCGTTCACAAAACACCTTTGTCAAATTAGATGCTCCCAACGTTTGGGGAAATACCACTGGAGGCTCCTGGCATGGAGTTATTTCCAGTTTATCTAAAAATCCAGAAGTGGTATACCATCTTTTAGCTTTTCATGCTACCAACAAGATTAGTTTTTGGAATGCTTGCCGTGGATGGACAGGTGTAGATCCCGGGGTAAGTTTCCATTTCCTTCCACCTCATGGTACAGCCAGCTTGGAGGACTATATTGCCAATGGATTTAATCCTGATGATGCCAAAGAATATCTCCAAGGTTACTATGATAATTTCTTTGCACCCAACATTGCGCCTTATCTCCGAATTCCTGGTGGAAATGAATACTGGGTTGCTCTCGACCGTCATCTTTCTGAAGCCTATACTGGTCAAGTTAACGCTCGAGAAGCTTTAAACCGAACTGCCCGAGACTGGGAAGATGTCACCAATCGGATTGGTCGTGAAGATCAGATGAAATCCTATCAAGAAGCTATTGGTTATACTCCATAAACTTAAAACTAAAAAATTCGGGGAGGGTTATTTTGTTAACCCTCCCCATAAGGAGAATTCCAAATGGCTGCTCTCAGGTCGAGAAAGATCAAATACTTTTTTATCCTTCCTTCTATCATATGGGTTTTTGCTTTTACGCTTTTTCCTCTCATTTATTCGTTAACTCTTAGTTTTTTTAAGGTTCGTCTTGGGAAACCATTAACTTTTGTTGGTTTATTCAATTTCGGACGCATTCTTCAGGATTATAAATTAGCGCATTCTTTAAAGGTGACATTAGCATACGTTGCGATAACAGTTGCCATTCAAGTAGTTCTCGGTCTTCTCTTAGCGCTTCTTTTTCATCAGGAGATAAAAGGGAAAACCATTTGGCGGGCTCTGCTTATTCTTCCAATTTTTTGTACTCCAGTTGCCGTTGGTTATTTAGGTCTTACTGTTTTTTATGAAGAAGGTGGACCAGTCAACAGCATATTGATGTCATTATTCAATCTAAAAATTCCCTGGCTTTCTCACCCAACCTGGGCTTGGGTATCGGTACTATTGTTGGATATCTGGCAGTGGACACCCTTTTGTTTTTTGGTTATCTTAGCTGGTCTTCAATCTCTATCTGAAGAGGTATACGATGCGGCCTATATCGATTCATCCTCCGAATGGCAGATCTTTCGGAAAATCACCTTTCCCTTGATTCAACCAGTAATTATTATTGTATTACTCTTACGTCTTATCGAATCATTTAAAATTTTTGATATCATTTTTAGTTTAACCGGAGGAGGACCGGGTACTGCTACCGAAGTGTATTCCCTTTACACCTATCGAACTGGATTGCGGTTTTTTGATTTTGGTTATGCATCGGCACTTTCCTATCTTTTATTGGCAATAGTTATGGTGGTAGTTAACCTCTTTTTCAGAAGAATTCGGCAGGTATACGAGTAAAGGAGAAAAAAATGGGTGTAGTAAAAAGGAAATCTCCAGTTTTTAGCTTTATTCGATATGTTTTAGTGGTAATTGTTGTCTGTTGGGCACTATTTTTGCTCTATTGGGGTGTGGTTACCTCCTTGAAGCCACCAGCTGAAACCTTTACTATATCGGGAATATCAATTCCCTTTGTTCAATTTAAACCGACTGCAGAAAATTGGAGAATAGAGTTATCTACAAGAGAAAGTCGTAGTGCATTGTTAAATAGTATTATTGTTGCTATTGCAGCCACGGCTATAGCCTTGAGTTTAGGATTACCGGCTGGATATGCCTTAGCTCGTTTTCAATTTAGACGAGTTAAAAATCGGGATCTTACTGTCTGGTTTCTTTCCCAAAGAGTTTTGCCACCTGTTGCGGTAGTAATTCCTTTTTTTCTGATCATGCGTTCACTCCATCTTCTTGACCATGTTCTGGGGCTGATTCTGATTAATGCTACTTTTACCCTTCCTTTTGCAGTGGTTATAATGCGGCAAACTTTCCAGGAACTCCCTATAGAACTGGAAGAAGCAGCCGCAGTTGATGGTTGCAGTGATTTTGATGCTTTTTGGAAAATTTCACTTCCTTTAGCAGTTCCAACTTTAGTAGCAGTGGCAGCGATCTGTGTAGCTTTTACCTGGAATGAATTTTTATTTGCTTTATCTATTTCTTCGCTTAAAGCAAAAACCTTTCCGGTTTATCTGGCTGGCGCTGAAGATACTCGGGGAGTTCAATTTTGGTTTATTGCAACCAGAACTATTTTGGCTATGGGACCGCCTGTCGTTTTAGCATTATTTATTCAGAAGTACATTGTACGTGGTCTTACCTTCGGAGCAGTTAAAGGATAAGTTTCACTTTTTCAATTGTTAATTTTAACAAAAGTGATGTTTAAAACACAATACTATTAAACTGGTTAGAAAATAGTCGTTTATGCTGTATAGTAGCACACGATGACAATGAATGCCCAAGGCTCGACATGCCATGGAATGTCGCTATATTAAAAAAAGATTGAGCGAAATAAATTGTCACCCCTACAATATTTAATCTTTTGTAGAAACTTGATTTATCAAAGCCACAGGCAGGCTAATCAGATAATAATATCGATAATGTAGTTACTAATCAAAGAGTTTTAAGATGGAAATCGATCTCCCCTTTGTAAAAGGGGATAAAAGAGGAATTTAAAAAAATCCGAAAAAAATCGAATTCCCCTTAATTATCTTTTGTCCAAAGGGGGAGGTCTTTTTCATGGTTTTTCTCACTTCTATAGTTTCACAATTCTATATTATTATTTTTACTCGCGACTAACTATCCACGATTCACAATTTATGGGAATGAGATTGCTATCTTCTCCTACCAAAGAACGCTTGGACTCCTTGCAATGGCGTCTTAAAATCTTTTCTCCCTTGATGGGAGAAGGTGAGGGTGAAGCCCAAAATTCAGATCCATGATTTGGTATTTTGAAATTATACTTGAGAGAGATGCTACGTTCCCCACTCACCATAATCTTTTTCCTTCTTATTTCGTTGTCCAGCCGATTAAGCCTTTAATGTAATATTTTTGTAAGAAAGCGAAGATGAAGAGGGGAGCAATCATCGAGACAATTGAAGCAGCAGTAAGAACGCCCCAGTCGACATGATATTGACCTCTCATAAGAGGTATTCTCTGGGTAGCAAGAAGTTTACTGGGGGTATAGACAAGAATAAGAGCCAAGAAAAAATCGCTCCAAACCCACATAAATTGAAGAACAATCGAAGATATGAGTGCTGGCCAGGATACTGGAAGGATAATTCGAGTAAAAACTACAAAATCCGAAGCCCCATCAATCTTGGCGGACTCTTCAATTTCAATTGGAAGGGTAATAAAGAAATTTCGAAGAAAAAAGATAATCCAAGGTATACCCCAAGCTGAATGGATAAGAAATAATCCAGTATAAGTATTCAGAAGGTTTAAATTTTTCATCAGCTGAAAAATTGGAATCGCAATCATTTGTTGAGGGAGAGCCATCAGTAGAATAACCAGAATAAATAGCGAGGACAGTAAAGGAAGACGAAATCGAGCAAAACCATAGGCTGCTAGTGAAGCAGCAAAAATGGGAATTAGGGTTGAGGGGAAAGCGACTAGCAGTGAATTGAAAGTGCCCTGGGAGAGAGGAGCAGTAGGATGATTCCAAGCATTTATGTAATTCACCATCGAAGGGGTAAATGGTTTCATATTCCACCAACCATAGATTACTTCTTCGAGGGGTCGAATTGAAGTCATAACAATTCCTAAAAAAGGAAGAATCCAAATGATAGATATTAAAATTGCTATAAGGTATTTTATTGTAGTGGTAATTTGATTTCTCTTCATCTTTCCTCTCCCAAGCTGCTTTTGATTAAAGGAATAGTTACCAACAAAGTGAGCAACATCAGCAAGGTTGCGATAACTGAAGCATTTTGAAAATTGAATTGACGAAAAGCATAGAAATACATTTGTAGAGCCATAACATTAGAAGCTCCGCCAGGGCCACCCATAGTAGCTACATAAACTAAATCAAAAATTTTGAGTTCCCAGAGAATAGTCATCGTAATAACTACGATGGTCATTTGTTTGAGAAGTGGAATAGTTATACGGAAAAAAATAATAAATGGAGTAGCACCATCTATGGCAGCTGCTTCATAATACTCTTTAGGAATATTGCCCAGACCAGATGAGTAAATAATCATGCTGAAGCCGGTCCACAACCAGACAGATCCGAAAATAAGCGAAAGAAGAGCGGTTTCTGGGTAAGCTGTCCAGGTGCGGATTTGGAATCCAAATAATCCTAAGACCGCATTGAATATACCTACCTCTTTTTCATAAATAAAACGTAAAATGACACCACCAATCACCATGGGAGTGACCATGCCTAAGAAAATGGCCGATTTAAAGATAAAGTTGTATTTCAAGTCTTTAAATAGAACGGCAAGAACAAGGCCTAAAAACGTAGTAAGGGGGAGGTGGATTAAGATCCATAAAAAGTTATGAGGGAGTGCTCCCATGGGAAAGCCCTGGGTGAATCCCTTCCGGTTGACAACATCTTTGCTGGATAAAACATTTTTATAGTTATCCAAAAAAACAAATTGATTCTCTTCAGAGAAAAAGCTCATCCAAAGGGTATTTAAAACCGGATAAAGCAAGAATGTGATCATTAAAATTAACGCAGGAAGAAAAAAAACTATTTGACGAAGAGTTGTTTTCAAGCTTTTTCGTCGTTTTCGATGATGAAAAAGATCCATAAATCCCTCCCGGAATTAGAATGGGCAAGGAAAAAGATCATTACTGAATTTTCAAGATAGAAATGAGGATGGTGTTGTAGGTATATTCCCTCAAAGACATCATCCTCATTTCTCTATTAAGACTGAGGAAGAGCTCTTCTTTTATCAGACTTTTTAGAGCTTTTCATAAAATCATTATTCAAACACCGCTTCCAGTGTGTCTAAAACATCATCAACTTGATCGGGCTTTACCCAGAGGAGTTTTAGCTGATCCCAGAATTTAGATTGGAATTCTCCCCCAATAGTATCATCTAAATCAGGTAGAGCCATTTTCCCTTCAAGGAGCTGAGCAACATTTCGATCAACTTCAGGATAAGCTTCGATTGGCACATTTAGATAAGTTGCCAAGTGACCACCTTGTTGAACTTGGAGTTCTTGCCCCTGAATCGCCAGGAAAGATAAAAGTTTTTTAGCATTTTCTGAATCTTGAGTATAGGTAGGAATAAAAAGATAGTCTGGAGCGAAAACCAATCCTTGGGTTCCGGGAAGTGAGAAAACACCAAGGTCAGACGGATCATCTACCATTCCAGTGATCCAACTTCCCATAAAGAACAATCCATAATCACCATTCCACCATTTTTCCAAAACCATCGTCCATTCAGAAGGCTCACCAAAGTAATTCTCTTTGAGAAGAGCAGCAAGTTTGTCGGTAAAGATCTCTTTAACTTTTGGATCATTCCAATGGATGGAATGATTGAGTAGATTTTGGAAGAGTTCGGTACCGCCAAAAGCAACTATAAAGTGCTCTGTTATATCAGATAGAGGCCAACCTACTCCATTTCCACTGGCTATCGGAGCCGAAATGCCCTCGATGCCTTTCATTTTTTCTAGAAGTGCTTGGAAGTCTTCCCAATTATTTGGAATCGTCAGTTGATTTTTTTCGAAGAATGATTTTCGAAACCAGAAGCCGGGTTTTACCTTACCAGTATAGGCAACTCCATAAAGCTTACCGTCGACTTTTAACCCGTCCAAAGACCCTGGAATGAAGTCATCTTCAGCTATAACAGCTGATATCTCCATCACGTGGCCTTTTTTAGCTTGGTCTTGAATGAACCAGCTCTGCATGAAAATAAGATCACCAAGAGTACTTTCGGCAGTAAATTGAGCGGGGAGAAGTGTTACGAGATCTTCAGCTCGGTAGGTCAGAAATTCAACTTTTATGCCAGTTTCTTCCTCAAAGGCTTTTAAAACCGGGAGAAAGGCATCCATTTCATCTCCAGACCAAGGACCAATTACGGTAAGGGGATTACCTTGTGAATAAACCGGAAATCCCATGAAAAGAATAGCTGTAAAAATTACCACAATCCACGTTATAAATTTCATCTTTATCCCTCCTAATCAATATAATACCCAAAAGAAATTGGGCAAATTATAAACGGCTTTTAATCATTCCGAAAGCGTTAGCTGGTTTAAGAAGGGAATCGATAATAAAGAAAATAATGTGGTTAATGATTAATTTGCTATTGGTCAGAAAGCAGATTTTCTATTGTGAATGATAACCTATTTAATTGTATAAACTTTATTTCTTATAAAATTACGATAACAGATTTATTCAATATTCCTATTCAATTTTTTTTATAATATCATTTGGACTAAAATGGGTCAAGTTGGGGAGAAATGGCTTTTTACCATTATTCAAAGCTGGTTAAACCAGCTAAAAAATCGAGGTTAACTTTGAGAAAATAGCTCAGATAGAAGAAAGAAGCTAAACATTTGATTCTTATTGAAAAAATTACCTTCTTTAAAACCTCTTTAATTATTCTTAATAGATTTAAAGCTACCTGGTTGAGAAATATGGTCAAGAAGCTCTTTCTTTACTATTCTCTAAAATAAAACTCATAATTTTGACTTGATCGGCTTCCTGATGATGAAGAATTCCTTTTAATTGACCGTGGTGCATGACCATAATCCGGTCACAAAGGGCGAGAACTTCAGGAAGTTCTGAGGACAGGAGAATAACCGAAACGCCCATTTTTGAAAGTTCATCAATAAGCTTATAAATTTCTGCTTTGGCTCCAACATCAATCCCGTGGGTAGGTTCATCCATAAACAATATTTTAGGTTGATTCATAAGCCAGCGAGCAATAATGGTTTTTTGTTGGTTTCCACCGCTGAGATTTTTCGAAATTTGTTTCAAGCTGGGGGTTTTAATTGACAATAAATTAACATATTTATTGGAGATTTCCTTTGACCTCTTTTTATTTATAAACTGTAATGCACTGGATAGCTCTTTAAGGTGAACGATGGTCATGTTATCCTGAACGGATAATTTTAATAACATGCCTTGTTCTTTACGGTCTTCGGCTATCATGCCCAAACCGAGTTTTATGGCATCGGCTGGATGGTTGATTTTAACCTCTTTCCCGTTAATCAATACCTTACCGGAAGCCATCTTTTCCATACCGAAAATGCTCTGGAGTAATTCGGTTCGACCTGAACCAACTAAACCGGTTAAACCTAAAACTTCACCTTTATAAAGTTTGAAACTGACATTTTTTACCCGATCTGAAGAACTCAAGTTTTGAACCTCTAAAATAACCTCTCGATCGGAGTAGTCTTGTATAAACTCCCGATGAGCTTTTTTTTCAAAATTACGACCGACCATAAGGGAAACCATTTTTTCTAAAGTAGCGTCATCTTTTTGAAGAGTATCTATATAACTACCATCTCGTAAAACGGTTATTCGATCGGCAATTTCTAAAACTTCTTCGAGTTTATGCGTGATAAAAAGAATCGAAACACCTTCATTTTTTAAGGATTTCATAATCTTTAGAAGAAGCGTTATTTCACCAGTAGTGAGTGACGAAGTCGGTTCATCCATAATGAGGAGTTTGGCATTAAGTGAAACTGCTTTGGCAATTTCAATTAACTGCATTTGCGACACACTAAGATATTTCACCAGAACTCTCGGATCTATATTATCTACTCCAAGGGTTGTTAAGTATTTCCGACATTCTGAAATCATTTTTTTGCGATCAATAAAACCAAAAGATTTGGTTAACATTCTGCCTTGATAAATATTTTCTGCGACACTCATGTAACGAGACAAAGAGAGTTCTTGATGGATCATAGCTATTCCGGTATGCTGGGCATGTCTTGGGTCCCTAAATTTGATAACATTTCCTTCAAATTCGATATGACCTTCATCGGGATAATAGACACCCGAAAGGATATTCATCAAGGTTGATTTTCCTGCTCCGTTTTCACCAATAATGGCATGAATCTCACCCTTTTTAATATCAAAACTAACATTATTGAGAGCAACAACACCCGGGAATACCTTGGTAACATTTACAATTCTACAAATGATATCTTCACTCATTACTCGCTTCCTCCATGGTTGTTAAATAACAAGGCGGCATAGAACCGCCTTGTTATTTTTAATCAATCTGATTAATTTATTGCGGGATCTTCTCGTTGACATTTTCTGGAGTAGCAACATCACCTTCGAACCAGTTGATTGCTTCTGGGACGATACCAGCTACGATCTGATTGAAAGCAGAAACCACTGGAGCATATCCTTGGTTGAAAGGATCCTGATCCAAACAGGCAGTGACTTCACCTGAACGAATATAAGCAACAGTTTCTTCCATCCAGTCATGGCAGACCAATTTCAATTTCCCAGTCAGCCCAGCGTCTTTGATGGCTTTGGCTGCACCAAAGGGACCACCGGCAGTGACATAGATCCCTTTTAAATCTGGGTTAGAGGTAATCAAATTTTGGGTAACGTTGTAGGCTTCTTCAGCTTTATCCTGGTTTTCAAATTCTCCCACCAGAACCATCTTCTCGTTTTTGTCGATTACATCTCGAGCTCCGGTTCTTCTCAATTCATGGCCTAACACATTAAAGGAGCCGGTAATGATGGCATACTTTCCTTCTCCATCCATGGCATCCATTAAGAGTTGTCCACACTTTTGACCACCGGTAAAACCGTCTTGACCCCAAAAGGCAATTCTTTTTGACTTTAAACCGGGTTCAGTATTAAAAGAGTAAACTTTTACTCCGGCATCCATGGCTTTATCTACTACTGGTTGAAGAGCTTCGGAAAGACCGAAGAGGGTGACAGCATCATATTGAGCGGTAATGACGTTTTGCATGGCATCTTCAAATTTCTTGGGATCAAAGTCTGGAACCGAGATCCAGTCGACTTTACAGTTCCGGTCTTTGAGGACTTCTTTGGCAAAGAGAGTCCCCTTCATAACCGCCATTCCAAAGGGATTGTTCTGAACCATGATGGTGGCAATGCGCAAAGGTTTTTCAGATACCTGATCAACAGGTAACACATAGAGAGACGCACCGGCTGGGGCTTTGAGTTCAGCTGCCGGAACGAAGTCTGCAGCAAAAGCGATTCCGATAAACAATGATGCACAGAAAATTCCAAGTAGTGCTACTAATAATAACCTGGTTTTTGACATAATCTTACCTCCTCAAGGGTTTTTGTATTTTAATAGCATAAGCTAAGCTATTAAAACCAATGAAATTACCTTTAAGCTGCTCCTTTTCTCCTCAAACTATCTATCGAAACAGCTCCAATAATTACTACTCCAATTACTACAGTTTGCCAGTAACCGGGAACAGCCAATAAAACAAAGGCGTTTTTTAGAACTCCCATTAATGCTGCACCCACAATAACCCCCAAAGGATTTCCTTCTCCTCCGGACATACTAATACCACCAATAACCGCTGCAGCAATAACATCTAACTCATATCCATTGCCGTAAAAAGCGTCTGCTCCCTCAAGTTGACCCATGAGTATAAGGCTACATATTCCGGCTAAAAAACCAGTTATAGTAAAAACCATGATTTTTACTTTTTCGACTTGAATACCGGAAAGCTTGGCCGCTTTTTCACTGTTACCTACTGCATAAACATTTCTTCCTGGAACAGTGTTATTAGCGAATATATAACCAATTGCTACGATAATCAGCATGACTAAAACTGAAACCGGAACATTTCGAATATAACCACCGCCAAATACCGATATCCAGGTGGGATTATAGTGAATAGGAACCCCCATAGTAATGAGAAGCGAAAAACCTCTGGTGATACTCATCATACCTAAAGTTGCAACAAAAGCCGGAAGACCTACTTTGCTTACGAGTAAACCATTGGATAAGCCAACAATAGCTCCCATTCCCAGAATAGCAATGAGTGTCAATAAAGGAGATGCTCCAGATTTTGCAACCATAGCACCAAAACATGCTGTAAAACCTACTAAAGATCCAACCGAAAGGTCAATTCCACCGGTTATAATGATAAAAGCTTGTCCAACAGCCAATATGGCTATGAGTGAAAATTGTCGGAAAACATTTACAATATTTCTCGCGGTTAAAAAGTACGGGCTAGCAATGGATAGCCAGACACAAATTGCCAATAGAGCGAACAAAACACTAATTTCCGGTCTTCCTAACATGGCCTTGATATTATTATTGAATGAAGTATTTTTAGAGCTCATAGTACTCCCCTACGTAGGTTAGATTTTTTTTCATTAGATAATTCAAACTATGAAACAACTAAAAAACGACATGNNATAAAATTTTAAATTCAAAACAAGATTGAGTATGTCAATTCAGTTTTGATTGAAAACAGGCTGTAATTTAGATGTTTTATAGTGAGATGATTGTAAGGTTGAAGAAGGGGGACGAAAACAGAGCACACCTTTATTTCGGGATAAAACTGAAGAAACTATGAATAGAGATGACAGGAATTTATAAGGAAAAACGAAGTTAAATAAAAAAATAGGATTAAAAAAAAACGAAGCCGACCAATTTTTAGAAAGAGTATTAGGGAATTGACAACTCATCGTTGTTCTTTGAA